>Ga0209611_10002750_pt1 | contig 30784 bp, 28 predicted proteins | sample S1TSphgellanicum_3_FD_187693 | JGI IMG/M metagenome (GOLD analysis project Ga0209611, IMG submission 187693) | Host-associated microbial communities from peat moss isolated from Minnesota, USA - S1T2_Fc - Sphagnum magellanicum MG (SPAdes) (version 2) | ecosystem: Host-associated > Plants > Peat... | reverse complement strand
AAAAAGAATATTATTTTAAGAAAAAAAAAAAAAAAAAAAAAACCTGCAACTCCCGGAGTAAAGAGCCGCATGTCGTATCCACCATAATCTGCTGCCCGGGCTGCTGCATCATTATTGTGATCTATTTCATTCACCTGCAAATTTCACGACCTCAGCAACCTGAAAGTAACGTAACAAAACAATAGCGAAGGCGACCGCAAATCACTAGAGAATTAATTCCTACAACCAGCCAGCAGCAATCATACGCTCTGCTTCTTTTCACGCTCATCATCCTCCTCCGCATAATGAGGGCCAAAAACGTGAATAAACGAGAGAGCTTCAAAGACAAACATCCTTAGATGGATAGGTCAAAATGATCCGACGACGGCGAGGACGACGACGACAATGTTAACAACGAAGAAAAACACAATTTTCTTTCCTGTTTTCTTTTGGGGCATACCTAGGATGATGATGACGACGGACACACACTGACAGTCCCGAAAAGAAACAGAAAGATGAAAAGCGAACGAGGAAAGTAGTAACAAGAGCGTGCAAACTTTACCTTGTCACACCTGCTTGGAATGCAAAATGCAGAAAACACGAAAGAGAAAACAATATAATGATGTCTTGATCGTTTTCCAATTTTCCTTGTTAGAACTTCGACTCCGTAGGAACTCCTGCTCCGATAATAAAGAAACCAAAGGCATAGACGGAAAAGAGGCGAGCAAGCGAGCGATGGATCGAGGAGAGGCAGACAGGGAAGAGATTGCGCCAGACAAAGAGTGGAAGCCTGAGAATTGCTTGCTATGTCATGGAGAGCAACGCTCCGGCGCTCAGTTGAGCCGGGAGTTGTGCCGGGCGGGACAACACAGTTTATACCCAAACGACGAATAATTATTCGCCACGTGTGTCGAAAGTGGGGCCACCCGGCCACGATTTGAATTGCGCAGGGGGTGGCGCAGTGACCGTTGCCGGCGAAAACGGAAACGCCAAAAAGGAAACACTAGCCCGGTGATACAGCGGGTATACAAGAGAGCGAAGGAAAAGGAAGAGGAGAAGGGGGGGGGGGCGGTGGCCGGGTCTGGACTCTGACCGCCGTATCTTACCGACCGTTTCTTCGGTTTTCTGTAGTTGCGACCGATTCAAAACAAATCTGTTTTTCTGACTGGCTTTTCACTGGCGAGGTTTGTTTTCCCCTATTTTTTCATTTTCCGGTAGGTATGTGCCAAAAACATTCAAGCTAAACTTCATTTTTGGCATAACATATATTATATTTTTTAACTTGGGCTCTGTGCTGCTTTGGACAATCACTCATAACCAATTTTTTTTTTCTCTCTTCTTATATTTTCCTATGGTTTTCAAATGTTCATCATTTATTTATGTCAATTTCAAATTAAATGAAATTTGAATTAATATAAATTTTATGAACATGTAAAAGCACATGTTAATTTTATTTATTTTTAAATGTCGATGGGTAGGAAAAAAGAGTGAGATAGTTATTAGGATAAGAAGTTTTTATTATAACAATTAATAAAATAAAAAACATAATTATTTTCTAGAAAAGTGAGATAGTTTAGCTTGAAAATGAAGTAGATATGAATTGTCTTTGAAATCTACTTATTGACGATTATATGATAAATTTCAAAAAATCACTCATATAAATACCAATTCCTCTTCTTCTTGTCACTAGAATTTTTAAAGAAATATTTCCCTTTATATTTCCAAAATCAAGCCAAAACTATTTTTCTTATATATAACTATGGACTTCTTGAGTTTTTGGAGGTACCAACAAATAGAGAAGGGACTTTCATTTGTTGGTACATTTACAAAGGAAGGCAAACCAAATAGGGTTATCAATCAATGCTAGATTTCTTCTATCAAATATTAAATATGTATAAAAAATTTTTTAAAAAATAGTTGGGGAATTTTTTAAAAATTGTGCATGATAGGAAAATTTTATTTTGAAACCCTTTTGGGATTTGAGCAATTTGCAATTATAATTAGGTTTCATGATGGACTTTTTCCCCAGATTAAAATATCACTTTAGTATGAATATGGCAAAATTTGTGAAAATCTTGTGAAGTCCATATAGTAAATTTCAATACCACCAAAGGATGGGGTGTTATAATCCCAGAAATAATGGTTTATTGAATACACAAATGACCAAGTTTCGATAGAAAAGGTGTTAAACACTTCATAGCTTTGTGGAGTCATAAATGGTTTGATGATGTATGGTGTAATTGTTTCCAAAACTAGGTTAGATATTTTCTTAAATATCACACCATGGTATCTAAGATTTACATTAATGTAGCATTGTTTCAAGAAATAATACAACATATAAATAAAATTTGTGAAAAAGTTTGATAAAATTGCACAATATAACGATTCCCACAATAATAAATATTTTCCCATGTTCAACACCTCTTTAAAATTGGGCAATCAATTTAATTTTTTCTTAAATGCATTCATTTTTTAAAAGGAAGCAAATAATTTAATAGAACATTTCTTACATCTACATTCCCCGTAATTCTCACTATATTTCCTTGAAATTTATTCCTATTGTGCTTCAGGCATTGTTTTGTAATCATTTATAACAATTAAAGGGTTGCAAAACAAGTTAAATGTATCATAGAAACGCATAAGTACTTGGCAACTTCAACACATGTATGTTGAATAATTAATTAATTTGGAAGTTTTCATTTCAACAAATAACATATTCCTAAAGATTCAACATTTTCCTTCATTTAAATTTTTTAAACATTTTTTAAAATAATATAATTAGTAGCAAAGGTGCCAAGGTACTACGGTGATTTGGTTTTGCTCAAAACATGACATGACCAAAAGTTTTTCCCACACACCTTTGCATATAATTGTAATAATAATTGAATTCCTTCTTTGATTTCAAAAGCACCAAGAGACAATGTCATACCCTAAAAGAACATTGAACATCTAATAACACTATAAGTTACATTTTCCTCTTCCATTTGGTATGTAATAGTTAGGTTCACTAAGTTGTTTTCCATTGTGAGGCATGTGCTTTTGTCAAAAATAGATTATAATAACCGAATGGAATAAGTTCTATCCAATGTTGTATGCATAAGTGTGAGTGATCGTGTAATGTATTGTCTAAAAAGCCTTATATGCCCAAGTTTTTAACACTTACATTTTCCTTTGGGCATATTTTGGGCTTTAAACTTACACTTGCATGGCATGTGTGGATATGTTTTTGATTATTTTTTTTTTGGGTTGTGTAAGTGTAATTTATAGTGTAGTACTCTCATTTTTATGCAAAACTATAATTTTCATTGAATCTTTGATGAACTTTGATGAAGTGCAATGGCCTTATGCTTTTATAAGCCTTATCTTTTGCAATTATTTGAAATTTTAAAAAATGTCAATTCCACCTTTCTTTTAATCAAAAAAAATTAAAGAGTCCTTAGTTTTAGTTTTTGAATATTTCAAAATTAAATAACTATTGATATTATCTATTTCAAAAAAACTTAAAGAACTTATGATTTTTAGGAAAAAAGAAAAATCAAAACCTAACAACGTTATGATTGGTTTTTTTAAACGAAATTGAAAACCATGGTTATATATTAGAATTGGATTTTGTTTTATTTTTTGAGAATTGCAATTATGAATTTAAAAACCACCTTTATAATCACTTTAATAGTCTTTAATGGTTATAAAGAAAAAGTTCAAGAAGGTAAGATACAAGTTGGCCATGTTCCTTTTTTTAGAGTAATTTTAGTGGACATGTTCACTAAACCTTTGAATCATTTCTAATTTGAAAAATTAAGAAAGATGTTAAATCTTGCAATTATTTCATGAACTTAGAGAGTCCATAATATGAAGGATTAGTTCTAATATTTGAAGTTCATTCATTTATATCCACATAATAGGGAATTTTTTTGCCAAACAGAAGAATAATGTCGGATTTCAATCCAAATCCTTTCCTCCAAGTCTTCATTGAACAATAGTCCAAAAACAAGCAACCTCAAACTAAAGTTCCGTTATGAGATAAAAGATGAGGCATACCATGAAGAAACACCCGCTATAGGTGTAAGATCCCTCTCACTCTTGACCAGTAGGGTTTTTATAGGTGTAAGATTCCTGGTCAAGAGTGAGAGGGATCTTACACCTATAAAAACTCGAATGGTCAAGAGTGAGAGGGATCTTAACACCTATAAAAACTCGACTGGTCAAGAGTGAGAGGGATCTTACACCTATAAAAACTCGACTGGTCAAGAGTGAGAGGGATCTTACACCTATAAAAACTCGACTGGTCAAGAGTGAGAGGGATCTTACACCTATAGCTGGTGTTTCTTCATGGTATGCCTAACCCTACTAGTCAAGAGTGAGAGGGATCTTACACCTATAGCTGGTGTTTCTTCATGGTATGCCTAACCCTACTAGTCAAGAGTAAGAGGGATCTTACACCTATAAGTAGGCACTCGACCACAAGTGTACCATTTTGCGAAATACCCACACACTAGACAAAGGTGCCTGCTGCAAGGGTAATGCCTATACAAAAAAATCAGAAAAGGTGAACCAAGTACTTGGCCTCATCTTTTTCTCCTTATCTGCAAATGAAAACTTCCATGAGACATCAAGTACTTGGTCTCATCTTTCTCCTTAATCTCCAAATGAAAATCCACTAAGGATCGAGTACTTCTTCCATGAGACATCAATTGATCACAATATCAATCCACATAAAAAAAAACATCAAGCCATCAAAAATGTGTCCTTGAACAGCAAAACATTGCAACTAAAGCTCCAAACTGCCAAAAAAACTCCAACTGTGTGCTGCCAGACTTTTGCAGAAAAAAATTGTGTTGCCAGTAACCACATCAATATGCATAATCTGTTAGTTAAGAACATCTCTCTCTCTCTCTCTCTCTCTCTCTCTCTCTTTCTCTCTCTCTCATTCAATCTTACTACATCTCAGTAACCCAAACCTGAAAATTGCAACTTCAGTCTGGGAAACAAAGAATTTGTATTCTTATATTTGCTTCAGTGCTGAATTTTCTCCATTTGGTTTGCTACAAATACAAACTTTGCTTTCTGTTTGCATACTTTTGGTTGCAAAACCCTAGTAAGACCGCAATTTGGCCGAGCAGCAGAAGAAGAAGACAACAAAATCGGGAGACAGGAAACCCAAGAAACAATAGTCGAGAGATTCAGCTGCAAAATGTGGGACAAGATTTTGTAGGGAAAAAAAGAAACGGATCCAAAAGAATAAATAATACTGGAGTCATACCCTAAAATGCAATCTCAGGAATAAAACCCTTGATTGAAGAAGAAGCTCCATGCAGACAGATCTCCTCCTCCTCCTCCTCCTCCCTCAGACAGCTTTCTCTCACAAATAGGAGGGTCGTCAAAATTCTCCAGAGGGAATTTGGCGCTGAGAATTCCGAAAGAGAATAAAAGGTCGTGGTCGCTACTGCGCGAGATGGTACTGATGCTCCACCAGACATAGAAAGCCTTGACTCTGATACCCTGAAGCTGTTGCAGTTGTCCGTAAGACAAGAATCCAGTGATGGTCTTATCATACTCCAGAGGGTACTTGCTTTGAATCAGCACTTTGCATTCGCCTTCCAGATAAAGAGTGAACCTGCCACTGGGTTCCAGGATGTAACTCTTGATTGTGTGTGGCAAAATCCCTTGAGGAAATCCGTAGGATTCGATCTTCTCGTATGCATCAGTTGTTGTCAATGATGAAGACGACGATGATGATGATGATGAGTCTTGCTGCTGCTGGTGGCTGATCATCACAACTTCTTCATGAGCAGAGACGAGAACCACCATCGCTACACAGGGTAAGACCAAAACAACAAAAACTCCCAAAAACCTTTCTCTCATCATCTTCAACATCCTGCACACAAAAACACCCATTCCAATGCAAAAATCCTTCATCCCCAAACCACCCCCAAAAAAAAAAAAAAAAAAAGGTACACCAAATTCTTTCTACAAGTAGTGCATCCACTTTTTGATGCTACTAAAAAAAAAGAGGAAGGAAGGATCTTACACCTACTCAATAAGAGTAAGAGGAGTATTATGGAAGGGATAATGGGTGTAAAATCTCTTGCACTCCTTAGGAGTAGTTGTAAGATCCCTCCTCTTGATCCTCTTCTTCTTGTGCCTTTGTTGATTTTACTATGGTTAGTTTCATGATAATGTTGTTGGCCTTGTGCTTGTTGTTGAAGGGTAAAAGCACATGTGTGTAGAGGACAATTCCCCCAAATGTGGGCCCTAACTCAATGACCATAGGCTCCTTATTGGAATGCCACCCACCTTCGAGCTTTACCCTTGCACCATGGTGTATTGTTGTGTTATGTTGTGTATTCTAAGTGTATTATAGTGTGGGGGAATCCAAACAAAGTGTGTAGTACTCCAAGGATTAGATTTTCTTTAAAGCATTACTTGGTGGGGTGATTGCGTGGGTGGTTCTAGTCCTATTGTATGTGTGTTGAAGCAAGTCCAAGTGTTACATGAACTTTGTGACCCAAGATTGATGGCCAATGGTGAGGTGCTAGAGAGAGAAAGAGAGGTATGTAAGTAAGTACCTAGTGTCTTCTTACAAAATTAGGGTAGTGGAGAAACCATCTAGATTATAAGCCCTTTCTTCAAGCATTTTTAACAATGGTGTAAAACACATTTTTTTGGTGTGTGGGTGAATGAATTGGTGGTTCTTCTAGTCTTGTTTTAAGTAAATATTTTTTTAAAACAGAAGGTAATGAATTTGATCATCCATGGTCGTAAGGAGATCCACATGGGATTCAATTACTTGATTCATCAATATTGACAATGGTTCTCTCTTCTAACTTTAGAGGTATATTTTAATATGGTTTTACTTAGTCCCCAATATGAAAATGGGGGAAAATCAAGCTTTTTTTAAAAAATTTGACATGTTCATAATTTTTTCTTTCCCAACAATTTTGAACTCTTTAAAAAAAATTTACATCCATCTCAATAATTTTTACTAGATTAAAAAATATTTTGTAACCAACTCTTGAATCATTAAATCAATTCTTATCAACAAATTGATGCAAGAATAAAATGAAACAAGGTGAAACAACAAAACATGGTAACAAGATGAAGTAGCAAAGCAAAGAATCAACACGAAATGCCAAGCTCAAAACAACAAGCAACAAAAATTTTAAAACACATAAAAACAAAAACACAAAGACAAAACCAACCCCAAACAAAAAAGACCAAAAAGAATGGGGCCCAAACATTTGCTTGTTGCTTTTTATATTTGTGAAGTGTGGTAACAATACCTCTATGCACACAATGGTTACGGAATGTTAATCCTAACCTTAATCTCATTTTTTTGTATTTTTGACCTAAAACTTAATTTAATGAACCTTATCAAGCACCTTAGACTCTAAATGTTAACATAAATCGTTAGATCCTAGACCTTAAATCCCTTTTATTGAGAATTAGAATTGGGTATGTTCTAATATTTATGAATGTTTTCATATTTTAACATTTAAATACCCTAAGCGATTTTTAGCCTAGTGAGAATTAATGGTTGATTTTCACTTAAGGTATCATCATTTTCAAAGTGAAGATCGACTTGAAAACCATGGAATATGATGTGTACATTGATATACATTAAAATATGGTGTGTGTATTAGTTTTTTTTTCCAAATGTTGTTGAAATGTCATCAAGAGTTTGAAACATATGGAAATATGAAAGGGGAGTGGGATACATGAAGAATCCATTTTTTTTACAAGAAAATGTTTCAACAATGTATAAGGTTAAGTTATGACGCATTTTGTTCATGCTCCATAAGGTTGTAGATTCAAATTTTGAGTGGAAAATGCAAACAAGCAAAAAAAAAATCCTTGTAGAAGTTAGAGTAATAATGATTCTTACAATATTAGGTAGTGAAAATTCATTACAAATATGCAGAAAGGTCTATGGCATTGTAGAAAATATGGCATCCATTATAATGAAAGAATTTTATGTAGTAGTTAAAACACACTTAAAGCCATTGGCGATACCTAAATTGATTAAGAACAATATTAAAGAAAACACCTCTGGATTTGAAATTTTGCATGAAATTCCTTACATTGTAAATGCCATAAATGGTAATTGTATTCCAATTACTTGCACCTAAGATAGACCCAACATCATTTTATTATCAGAAAGGGTTTACTTCACATCAATTCAAGGAAATGTAAGTGCAATTTGTAGTTTACGGGACTATGACTATGGATGCAAATGTATTCATGATAGGGTTTTCTTCCCAGGAAAAAAAAAAAGATTTAGGAAATCATGTGATGAAGGACAAACCTTTAACCTTACAAATTATTAGGGGGTGCCACATGTCCAATGTGGCCATGGTTATACTTTCTTTTCAAAGATGAAAAAAGAGTTGTCAAGATACAAAGCACAATGGACTTTCATATAATCTAGAACAATGATGCTAGTGGAAAAAACTTTAAGAATTTTTAAAAGTAGGTTCGAAATTATTAGAGAGAGTTGATATTTTCATTCTACCTTGTGCTAGAATTGGTAATTATTTGCATATACTTGCACAACATATGGAATGTTAAGTTTGATGGCTTCAATATGAACTATGCTTTAGATGTGAATAAAAAGATGCACTCAAAAAAACTAAAAGGCTACAAAATTCAAGGATTGTAGATAATAATAGAATTTAACATGGAGGACAAGGTGAAGATTTCTTGAGATCCATTAAAACCAATCTTAACAAGAAAGAAAAAATGTTGTTAAAAGTTGTGATAACTAATGAGGTTTTTAGCAAAAAAAAATTCTTTAAAACCAATTTGAAAAAAAATGACAATGTTATTTCTTAAATACATGTGATTCTATGTCAAATTTAGATGATTGATTCAAAATTAAAATGTCATATAACCTATGATTTATCTATAAAACATCCATTTTAAGCATCCATATTATCAACTAAAACATTGGTTTATGTAAACTATTGTAACAATGAATTTATTTTTTTAACCATGGCAAAAAAGTGTTCATACAATCGATCTTGTAATTTGTGTTTTGTTTTCTAACTTCATTTGGAATAAGAGATTTGTCTATTAGCATTTTATTACCATTGTCCTTTGAACCATTATTATTTTTGTTTGAAAAATTGGACTACTTGTAACTTCATCAATTTCATTTGCAAAGCTATTCATGTGTTTCATCACATTTCCACTATGATGCCACCAATTATGCAATGCATCAAAAAAAGGACATTCATGTCAATCATTGTTTGAAATGTCATTTACAATTTTGTCATCCTTGTGTTGTCTTGTTTGTAGATTGCATTGAAACTTCTTATAAGCAATTACAATTAAAAATCATTATTTATGAACTAAAAGATAATCTTGAAATAGAAAAATTAGAGTTTATTGACATTCATAAAATGCATGTTATTTATGTCAATTCGCTTCAAAGGATGATAGGTCAATGATTAAAAAAACCTTCAAAACAAATGCAAATGTAAATCAATAAACATTAAATGGATTAATGTTAGGTATCAAATTGAATGAAAAATGATTGATATCTTCATTCATGCTGAAATATCAAAAAAAATTATAATGCAAGCAAAAAATTGCAAAAATTATATTTTAAACCAATATGTATTTTACTAAATAAATGGGTAAATTATTTGGCACACCATTATCAAATCCAATCACGTATTACTTTACTTATTCAATGATCAACACAAAAATTCGTTTAAAATTTTGCATTGGATTTATTATTATTGTTATTAATTTCCTTGTTATATAAAGCAATTACTTGTGCCAAAAAAAATTCAAATTTCATATCCAACATTTTTCTTGATTTTAAATCATGCTTATTTTTATTTATTTTTCCCTATATACATATTGTAAAATTTTATTGCCCACTAAAATCAAAGTTGACCCAAAACGAAAGTCCAAATGCACCCACTGAGCAGGGATGCATTATACACACGCACACAAAAGGGTTACTTCACCCTTATATTTATTCACTTTTTAAAACAATTGTGTGTGTGTGTGTGTGTGATAGGTTCAATCTTTGATTTCCAACATCATTATGGAATAGATGAAGTGAAAATTTCCCTAATAATTTTTTTAAAAAAGCAAAGAAGAATTGAACATGTAGAGAGACATAATTATACCCATAAATTAAATGACAACCTCCCTACTTAAAGCTACAATCACACTTAATGTTAACGCCTAACACTAACATTAAGCTAACAATAAATTAATTTTAAAAGTATAATGTTAGTCATTAGTCAATATTAATCCTAATGTTAACTAACATTTTAATGGTAGCACCTAACACTAACATTAAGCTAACAATAAATTAATTTTAAAATCATAATGTTAGTCATTAGTCAATATTAATCCTAATTTTAACTAACATTTTAATTTTGATTCACATTGTTTAGGTTAGTGTTAAGTAAACACAAGTTTAACATTGTGATGATGGACTAACACCATCATCACAATGGTACCAAAAATCTCGTCATTTTGTATGTTTCTTTTTGTACCCATTGTTGAAAATGGTGTTTTCTTTGTTACGCATGTTTCACTATTTCATTATGTGTGTTATCATCGAGAGCTGCACCCACCATCGCCAATCAAGTATTCCTCTTTCCTTTGTCTTCATTTTGTCTTGGGTAGTTGAAAGTAGTAGTATTCCCTCCCCAATAATCTTGAATAGTAGAATTCTTTGAGAATTTGAGCATTTTTTGTCTTTGGGTAGTTGAAAGTAGTAGCATTCCCTCCACAAGAAGAATCTTGAATAGTAGAATTCTTTTGAGAATTTGAGCAATTTTTGTCTTTGGGTAGTTGAAAGTAGTATTCCTTTCACAAGAATCTTGAATAGTAGAATTCTTTTAGAATTTGAGCATTTTTTTGTCTTTGGGTAGTTGAAAGTAGTATTCCCTCCACAATAATTTTGAATAGTAGAATTATTTTAGGGTTTGAGCAAGGAGAGGTGTGCAAGAGAGAGAGAGAGAGAAAAGAGGAAGAGAGGCTAGAAGGCAAAGAAAGACAAGGTAGATAATGGAAGGGAACATGGAGGAAGAATAGGAGGGGAACCAGAGGGAACCGTAGGGCATGTTGAAAAAAAGATGGTGGTATCTTACCATGGACTTATGAGCTCTTTTTGGTGTTGTTATTTACAATTGGACTTTTATGTTAAAATTATTTATTTATTTATTTATATTATTTAGAGATTTGGCTACAGCTAACACCAACTTAACAATGCTTTTTAACATTTTTAAAAATATTTGTGTGCCACTTAGGATTCCACCTAGGATTTGATGTTAGTGATCTTTCTTGGTGTGAACCTTACTAAATTTGCACCTCCTAACATTGAGTTAGCATTAGGTGTGATTTTCCCACTTTTTTTTTGGTAAAAAAATACTAATTTTTTTTGTCAAAGTAAAAAAATTAAAAAAAACACACTGAGCAGTGAGTGACCACCGCTAGAATTAATTAACCCAAAAAACACGAGTTTTCAACACCAACCTGGTGTGAAACCGAAACCTTTGGACATGAGGCTGGACATGAAGCTGACGTGGTACGGCTTCCGTGGTGCAAACTGAGATGACAGAAAAAAAAGTCGCCTGTCGGACGACATCTAAAACCCAGAGGTCACTGGCCAGAGGTTGATGATGTGGCAGACCTGTAGTGGAGGAAACTGAGACATGTAAAAGTGGCCTATCGTTTTGTCCTCTCACATCGTCTCTCTCTCTCTCTCTCTCTCTCTCTCTCTTCTCGCGTTTCCTTCCTTGTGTTCCCTCTTCAGATTTGGGGGTTTTTTTCTCCATCTGCGCTTTGGCAGAGGGGGCAGCGTCTTGTGCCTCAGAAGACAAGTCTCATCAGACAAGGAGAAGCGCGGTTTTTTCGTGTAGAGAGATTCGAGGAGCTTTGGCTGTTTTTTTTTAGGAGAAGGGGTAACTGCGCTTGTTAGAGCTTGTTCTTGTTAGAGCATCTCACTTGTGCACTTCTCTTCTTCTTCACTTCACCTCGTTGCCATTGTTGACATTGGGAGTTTTGTCTAAGGTTGTGAGAATGCAGGTGGACGAGAGTTGGGACACCAAGTCTATGGGACAGCAGCAGCATGTGGAAAACACATGCGGGTCCCTACTTCGTGAGTTGCAGGTTTGTCTCTCTATTCGTGTATCAGAACTTCTTTGTGCCCATTTGGGTACTTTCTTCTCTGACCAAGGATCGACTTGGAACGCTCTGGAGCTATGCAAAGCACATGGGCTTATGCAAAGCACATGGTGTTTTGTGGGTTTTGCAAATGCAGCAAATATGGGACGAGGTGGGGGAGACTGATTCAGAGAGAGACAAGATGCTGTTGCAGCTGGAGCAGGAGTGTCTGGAGGTCTACAGGCGAAAGGTGGAGCGTGCCAGCCATGCCCGTGCACAGCTGCATCAAGATCTTGCTAATTCCGAAGCTGAATTGGCAGCACTTTTCTCCGCCCTTGGAGATCCTGCAGTTTCACGAGTTAGTCTCACGGACTTGCCTGCTGCACCCACAGCTTCACACCTATGCAATAATGTCCATACCAGGAAAAACTCACAGAATAAACAAACCACACAGCTTTGGATTAAAAAAACACAGAGCTTCTTTTGCCCATCTAGGTTCTGCTACAACTTGCAGTGTTGTTGATTTCATTCTCCATGTTGGGTAGACCATAGACCTCTTTCTTGCTTCAATTGGAAACTCAGTGTGAGGCAAATTGAAATCGCAGCAGAAGAAGCGCACAGGAGCTTTGAGAGAGCAGTTGGCTACTATTAGGCCCCAATTGGAAGCGTTGCGACAAAGGAAGGAGGATCGGGCTAAGCAGTTTTTGGAGGCAAAGACACAGATTGCAAGCATCTGTCGAGAAATTGCAACACCTCCAGCTGCAGATTTTTATCAGGGTGATCAGGATCTGTCTTTAAAAAGACTTGAGGACTATAATGTTCAGCTTCAAGCACTCCAAAAGGAAAGGGTGAGCCACATTTTTCTGTATGTTTAAACCTTGTTGCAGCTTAAATGACCGTTTTTCATTAGCTATGTCTCTTGGATGCCAGCCAACATCGCAACTGAGTCTTCCCCTTGCTTCCAGAAATGTGACAGAAATTCAGGATGCGGATGTTTGTATGATGGTTTTTGCCCCAAGTTTTGGGCTGATTATTATGTACTTATGTACACACCTACCATTGGGAGTTGATGAAGTCAGTGGGTAGTCATGGCAACAATTCATTCATGATGAAGGTGATGGTCTGACACTTTGTGAGTGACTCTCATAAGGTTATGACCACAATCATTGATGTGTTACCTTTCAAAGTGTTGTTGTGAAGATCTTCTATGCAATCTTATAGATATGTTTAAGGAAACAATCAATGGCAGCAAGTGCAACAGTTTCATTTGTTTTACTGTTGTTGAAATCTGAGCTTGGGTTTTGGCAGGGCGACCGCTTGCACAGAGTGTTTGAGTACATGAATGTGGCACATCAATTGTGTGCGATTTTGGGAATGGATTATGTCCAGATTATTGCTGGTGTTCATCCTAGCTTGGTTGACTCAGATGGAGGACATCCCAAGAGTATTAGCAATGACACAATTGCTCGTCTAGCCAAGACCATCCATTCCTTGCGTGAGGAAAAAAAGCTTCGCCTGCAGAAGGTGCAGATCTATCCTAAACTCTGAGATCCATTGTTTGGCCATCTCTGGCTATTGTTAGATGATTTTCTGACACTGGCTCTTGTCCACAGCTGCAAGACCTTGGGACATCTCTCATTGAACTATGGAACCTGATGGACACCCCATCTGAAGAACAGGAGTTGTTTCAACATATAACTTGCAACATTGCAGCAACTGAAGAGGATGTAACTGCACCCAGTTCCCTTACCTTAGATATCATTGATCAGGTACGTGTTCATTCTCTCTTCCTCTTCCACTTGCAGGTTTCTCTACTTTCTTCCATGGAGCTCCACTTCAGGATAGAATGTGCTAGCTTTGACAATTGGTGTTGCACACTTGGTTGACATAGGTGGAAGTAGAAGTTGCAAGACTTGACTCATTGAAGGCCAGCAAAATGAAAGAAATTGTGTTGAAAAGGCGAATGGAGTTGGAGGAAATCTGCAGATTTGCACACATAGAACCCGATGCCAATACCATGGAAGGCAAACTCATTGCCTTGATTGATTCAGGTGACTATGAGATACTGTGATTATCAGGAAAAAAAAAAGTTGGTAATATTCCAAATTCCTCTGCTCATTTGCATCTGTTGAAATTGGCATTCGAACTTATCAAATTTTATTGACCACAGGAGAGGAAGACCCATCAGACCTTCTGAGCAAGTTGGAAGAGCAGATAACTCAAGTCAAGCAAGAAGCATCCAGGAGGAAGGAGATTCTTGACAAGATGGAAAAGTGGATGTCCGCATGTGAAGAGGAGGGATGGCTTGAGGATTATAACAAGGTTTGATACCTGGTCACATTGTTTAGAAACTTGTGAAGCACCAGCTCAGAAGGACATTGTTATCTTGAAACTAGCTGCTGCATTATTTTACATTCTCATAGATATTTTGTCATGGTGAATACTGGGCAGTTTCTTGCTGATGAAGCTTTGTCTATATGGTTCCAAGTTGTGACATTGAATTGGATGCAGGATGAAAATAGGTTTTCCAGCAAAGGAGCTCATCTGAATCTGAAACGTGCAGAACGAGCCCGGGCAGCAATTAATAAACTTCCTGGTATGGGCTGACATACAAAGTATGTCTATCACAACAATGCTTTCAAGTTGTAGGTTTTCAGCAGTATTGAGCAGAGAGCCTCACCTATTCAGAAAAGCTAGTGATTATAGTTTGTATGTAGATCCTAGTTTGTTTTGTTGAATCTTAACAAATCATGTTATTCCTGATTGTATGGTGTAATGTTCATTGTGTTCTACAGCTCTTGTGGAGTCATTAACTTTGAGGACCAGAGCTTGGGAGGAGGAAAATGGCATTCCCTTCCTGTTTGATGGGGTACATTCCTGTGTGTTTCTGGCCATGTTTTCTAAGAGCCGCAGAAATTTCACTTCGTTTTCTGGATGGTGTTGACAACAATGCCTTCAAAAAAACTGGATATCTGCTAATCTCACATTGAATACTCAATGTAGGTGAGACTGCTTGCCATGCTGGATGAATACAACTTCTTGCGCCAAGAAAAGGATGAGGAGAAGCGTCGACTCAGAGTATGTGGGAAACACCTCACCACTTCCAAATCTAAGATCATTGCTAATTCTCTTCTCAGCATGTCATGTACCCAGAATAGTGTAGATCCATTTACGTCTGTGAGGTAAGGCAGTACCTGCCTGCAGTATGAGATGATATGTGGCAGCAATATGCCTTATTGAACATTTGGAAAAAATTTGGTTTGACAACAGGATCATAAGAAAATCCAAGATCAAATGATGAATGAAAAACAGACACTTTTTGCGTTGAAGCCCAGTCCACCAAAGGCCCCTCTCAGCTCCAAGAAGGTGAATGGTGTATCTCGCACCATTGTTAGCGGAAATGGACCTCAACCCAATCGTCGTCTTTCGCCTGGCAGTGCCATACCACAGCCAGGAACTACCGAGCCCTCAGGAACAAATGGGTTAAATGTTTCCCAGCAAAGGAAATGAAGCAGGATTGCACATGATCTGCAGCCCCTCTGAACTATGTGAATGCCAACAACGATGAGATGTCTAGGCTTGCCTCTGCAGGTGGGTCAGGTCCCACTTCCCCTCAGGATCGGTAGGCCTCCTCCTGGGAACTGCTAAACGCATTTTGGCCATCAACCTCATTCCCCACCTTCTCCATTAGGGTACTCCCAACTTTTTCTTCTGGTTAAGGAACCAGTGTATCTACCTCTGTAGGTAGGAGGAATACTGTTGGTGGGCATGGACAATCCCAGGCGGTGCAGAAGATAGCACCTCAGCCACCTCTGTCACCAGTTTCATTGTCAGCTGCAGCACAGTAGACATAGAATTGTGATTATGGAAACAGGTTGCCATCCACCCTGGTCAGCAAAGCTACTCCTAACAACTCAATTTCTGGGATATCACCCAGTGAACTTTTAGCTCAAGATCTGGAAACTACAAGGCAGCAATTAGATTACTACTCTACCTAAAGGGTGGAGTTTTTCATAACCAGATTTACACTCTGGGTTTCTGCTGATGGGGTCACTAGGATGTCACCTTTGTACCTTCTTAGACTAATCTAAGTTATCTAACCAAAGTAGACAAGTTGATACTGCCAGTTTCTTTGAACTCTGAATGGAAACTATTTAGTCAGGCATCATGTTTGTGAAAGAGCTGCATCAAACCAAGCCAACATCTGTTGCCTCTGCTCTGAAGATTTATGTGCATATACTTCAAAAAATTGTGACATGAGGTGAACACTTGCTATGCACAAAAGAATTCTCCTCTGGAAAAGTTGCACAACTTGAACATGTAATATGGGCAGTTGCATATTGATGGAACATTTAACCCCATTTAATCCAAACCTTATCCAAAGTTTTCATCCTCATCAAGGCCTGCTATTTAAAATGAAGTGCTGCTTGTATGGTTCACTCCATTATGTGGTCGTTCTGGCTTAATAAAGCTGCTAGAGAGATGGAGAGTGTCTTGTTGCAAAAACTCTGAGTGAATTTGCTGCTGGTTATCAAGCCCTGTCTGTGCCTGTTGCAGTTGCTCAAGCTACTGTGAATTTAAGAGGTTGGTTTGGCAGATGTTAGAAGTCCTGTCCACACAAATTCTGGCCACTGCTGTTAGTTGACTGTCCTGTTACCTCATTCAAACGCTGCACCTCTTCTCGTAGTGCATCATTTAAATCTGCATTCCACTCATCAACTTCAGCACACTATATTACAAAACCCCTAGTCGGGCAGATATCACCAAGGACACTAATCTTATCAAACCCACAGTTAATCATCTGCTCACATCTGAATGGACTCATCAACATATGATTTTTCTAGCAAGTGCTGCTAGTGCCCAAATCTACAAGAGATAACAATCAAACAGGTATACCATCCCGCAACTGGGCTTGCTGCTCCATAGATTGCAGTTGCAACTTCAGCTCACTATTTCCTGCAGTCAGGCCTGATGAATCTTTCTGCAACTCAACCAAACACAACCAAACCATAGCCAAGTTTCAGAACAACATGTAACTATAAAAGATTTTGTGCACAAAAGGTTTCCTCACATATCGTGGTCTAATCCCAATGTGTTATTGCAGTTCCTCCTGTACCTTCTGATCAAGAGGTGAAGAAGGCAACAGACAAACTAGCTAGTTTTGTAGTGAAGAATGGTCGTCTGTTTGAAAATGTCATGCACTATTCAACAAATGTTAGAAAACACAATCCAAAAAGGGATCTAGCTACTCACCAACAAAGTAGGGACACGCTCATTGCAAACATTATCTAGTTAATGACCAATAGGTTTTGATGAACACATTTAAGTCATGAGGAGTGAATAGAAATTGCCCTCCAAAAATGTTGCAGGTAGAACGTCAAAAAGCTTCTTTCCCAAAATCTCAAACAAAGAACCATCATATTGAACATTTGCATCCAATGTCATAAATTGCATCATTCCTGGTCAGCAACTATAGTTCACAGTGGACCAACTTGATCATGTCCTAGGAACTTCCTCCCACCACTCTACCAAAATTTGCCTATCTATCTAGTTGAAGTTCAATAGGATCACTATGCAAGTTTTCCCATCACAGTTGGTGAGCCAATAAACGACATTTGCATGCAACATAGCACATACTCTGACGCACCAACTTCAATCACAAAACTTGGGCAATGGTTTGTCAAGTCACAAAAACAAGGTTTATAACTCACATCCACTTCCTTTGATTTGAGTGAAGGGCCTCCAAATCTAGTTGATCCAACCATTCTAATTGATTTAAAAACACCTCGAAACAACAACTTCTCTTCAAACATACAAGCAAACTCTCGTGCTACACATTCATGCACCACACCAACCATAAATTTCACAATCAAAATTTATGTTCTCCCATTGTACAGAATCATGTGTGGTAGTCAACCTTGTCTTTACTCGTGAATACCACACAACCTCGTCTTTTCTCGCGAATCCTATCAATCTCATCAAGACTTTTCACTCACACCTGTAAAAGCCAAGAATTGAAATATCTATGTTCCCTCAACCAAACTCTTGAAGCGCGTCATGCAAATCCTCTTGAAAACAACCAAGTCTATGAAAGGGGCTTAAGAAATATTATAATGTCCCACGAGCATTTCTTCCAAATCCACATCCTCTAGAGTTGGACTCGATCCCTCAAAGTTGGACGATATGACACAAATCGACATCATTCTCTCCTCCATGGTATAACGCCATCTTAGAGATGTTGCCCTTAAACTAGCATACAATAAATTTCAACTCTTTGATCATCTTGGAAACAAACATCCAATCCAGAAAAAAACTGCATCAAATCAATCTCAAAATGCGAGAGAAGAAAAAGCAACCGTAATCACTTCCCTTAAACTAAAATTACCTTACTCACGTGGAACAGAGATAACTGAAACAACAAGAAACGCTTCAATGCCACCTCCCCATTCGTAACAAAAAGGAAAAAGAAAATAGCAAAAGGACTTGAAAATCTGTTTGATCGCATTACCTTGCGAAAAAAAACAGACATTCGTTTTGATCACTGCCGAAGCCGCAGCTTCCTGGAATAGAATTTTTGAAGGCCTTCTCGCGAACGCGTCTGTTGCGACGGCAGATCCTTCAATGACGTGATAGATGAAAAGGACACGAAGGGAAGAGAGAGAGAGAGAGGACACGCGTGCCCTCACGACATAAAGTAAGGGGGATGCACCTATGTGCAAAAATCCATCATTGCTAGCTATAATCTATCCATCCATGGATGCACTTCACTTTGTTGTGCTGTGTTGATGTTGTGAAGAAGTTAACAGCAAAATGTATTTGAAACCTTTGCCTCATTCAACTATAACTATTCTGCATAGATATTCAAGCCTGGTATGCGTTTGCTATTTCTCTTACATGATTGTTTCTTGCACATAAAGATGAAAAAAAATTGCAGTTTTTCTACATATACTATTGTTTCCTAAAAGTTGGAGACTTCCAAAGCAGCTTGGAGAAATGGAATCGACTGTCAATTTGGTCATCTCTATTGGTTCAAAAAAAACAAGCAACTCATAGCTTAATGGCTTTGCCAATGTTATATGACCATCAAAGACCAACTCCTTAGGAAGGAAAATAAAGAATCTTTAGGAATATTTTATTTTCCGAAATTTGAATATTCAAAATTAATTAATTGTTTGGGAGGCATGTGCCAAACCTGCCAAGGTATTATAGTATATGGAATGTTTGGAATCTAAAATTTTGAAACTGAAATGTTTGAATTCTGATGTGTGAATATTGAAAGCTGAAATTTGAAATTTGTATGTGAAATGCTTGGAATCTGAAATTTTGAGAACTAAAATGTCTAAATTGTGATGTGTGAATACTCAAAGCTGAAAACTAAAACTTGAAATTTGAAATCTCTATATGAAGCATTTGGAATATGAAAATTTGAAAACTGAAATGTCTGAACTTGGATGTGTGAATATTGAAAGTTGAAAACTGAAAACTAAAATTTGAAATCTTTCTGTGAAATATCTAAAAGGAATTTGAAAACTTGAAAACTGAAATGTTTAAATATTGAAAACTAAAAATTGAGATGTCTAAATATTGAAAACTGAAAACTAAAATGTTTGAATACTGAAAATTAGAAACTGAAATGTCTAAATACTAAAAACTAAAAATTAAAATGAAAATTGAAAAGCCATTGTCATTTATAACAACAATGGTCAAATTGATATCTAAACACATTGTTGTCTCCATCTCCTATAAAAATCATCAAAATGTTCAATAAACTTTTCTATTACACATTATAATGCCCTTACTAGCTTTTAACAAAATTCTTTTTTTTTGCCTAATCTTTCAAACTTTTGCAACAAGTCTACAGCTCATTCTCATACCAAAAGTTTAACAATGGGACAAAGAGGAAAGTAGAATATTATCTAAATTATAAATATTTCCAATGCCCATTTCTTTAATTTTAGGACCCAATGGGAAGAAAGATTAAAATCTTGCTTGAGAATTTAACATGAAGCCTCCATCACCACAAACAACCACAACCTTTTTCTCTAGATGAAAAAGATAGGTTGTCGTCGCCAATGGTAGTCATGTTCCCATAGTTGTTGAAGAATTGTCAAGGAGCAATGTGTTGGGCTCATATGCCTACATACACACACTCCCTACATACCATCCCATCAATGCCTTCCAATTTTTTCCTTTCCTAGTGCACCCAACACACATTTGAATTTGGAATCGTTGATTGATTTTGTAAACAAGCATCAATGGGTGTAGATAGGTTGAAAAAAGAAAGTGAGAAATGAAATTAATACTAATGTCTAGTTGACAACACAATCAACACAAGACAAATTTTTCAACTTCTTCAAGATGGGTGGGTGTAGTATGGAAGAAAAAGGTTTGTTAAGAGTGTGAGGAAACCTGAAGACCTTTACAAAAGAATGACATCAAGGTGAAGAAGATGTTTTGTTGTTTCCTGGTTGAAATAGACAACAAACCAAAGTTCCATATCCATGTCAGGAATTTCTATCAAGATGATAATAAAGGTTTATGAAGGTTAGTGGCTTCCTTCACAACCCCAAATCTCTCAAGGTCTGGCATTGAATCGAAGCCCTTTGCTTATAATTGTTTAAGCCATCTCTCATGTGCTTGGCCAAAAACTACAAGATAGAATCCATCCAATTTGAAAAACCCCCCCAACACCCTATACAGAAATCAAGAATCCCCACTCATGATCAATAATTGCATGCAACAAGACATCCTCCACCTACAACTGTTAACAAATAATTCTCATGAAGCATGAGTTAACAATTCCAAATTCAAATGTGACCTTTTGTTTTCTTTCACACACACACATGATTTCACACATTAGTGTTTACTACCTATTTGCATTGTAAGTTGAAAGAGTGAGTGAACATACATTCCCATGCAAAGAGAGTCACCAAGAATAAGGATTGACAACATTGCCAATACTATCATCTGGATAGGGACGTATAAGAAGATAATGAATGGTCCTCCCTTCTTTACGCACCATAATTGTAATAGGAAATTGATACTTGAAGCTACTAGTGTTTGCAATGTAAGAAAGAAGAAACAATAGTTAGTTTTTAGCAATCTTCAACATTGCATTTTTGGGAAGAGGTTTGGATCATTTTCTTTGGAAATACTTGTGAATTTACCAAGTTCCAATCGAGTTGTTTCTCTACTAAACAAAAAGAATATACTTTTAATCATGCATTTCACACTCAAGACAAATGTCAATTGCCAAAGTCTTTGGTCTCCATGACAGAACCATAGACCATATACATAGGAGCCATTTTGGTCTTTGTGATAAAACCATAGGCCATATAGATAAGAACCATTTTGCCAAAATCCCCAATAATACCTACATACACACATACATACACACCGCATATGCAACGTTGATAAGTTCATTGAATGAGGTTAAAACAAAGTTTGGCATGCCTTCAAATATAGCACCCAAGATACCCACTTGAATCACCCCAAACAAGTATGTGTAGACTGTGACAGTTAGTGGTGTTGGGAATATTTTCACAATTGAAACTTGTGATAAATAGTGGTGCATTGTCAACTGCAAAAAAATCCCAATTAGCTTTCAAACTTAGAACCCCCATCAATGATGAAGTTTTAAAGATTTATTACATAATTGCAAGTCTATAAAGGAGGGAAAGAGGGGGAAGGGGAAGGGGAGGGGGAAAGAATACATGAATGGGGACTTGAGAGAAAGAGATGATGGAAAAGCAAAGTAGGTCTTCCACTTGCAAGTTGAGATAAACAACCCACAACATTGAATTCAACACCAAGAAGATACATCCCAGCTGAAATTTGTTGATAGACATGCTTGCAACACTAGTGCCAAAACACACAGTTAGTGATTTGAAAGGTTGGACGAGGACAACATAATCAACTTCAAGCTGCATATTACTAGAACTCCATACAAGGAACACCTCACCTTTGTATAATGACATCAAGACTGCTCTTCCTACGCAAATTACTATTCTAATCACCTTAGCTATCCCATCCCGCCTTCAAATGTGAATATCTTCTAAACTGTGATAACAAAATCTACCCCAAGAATCATCAATATTTTTAATTATACCATGAACTTCAAAATTTTGTTTAAGAATTTGAAATTGGACATTCCAAAATTCCATAGAGATACTCTAAAACCATTGCTAGAACAACTTGAATGAAAATGAGATGGAAACCTCTTTTAGCTCCATTGTCGTCAATATAACAATTCATACATGGGATGAACACAAAAACCACCAAAAATACAAGAATGCCATTTCCTCAACTTTTCAAAATCACAACCCCTAATTGTCTATTATTATTTCAGCTAGGTCATGTGCAACGTGGCATTCAACTAAACACATCATTATGAATTCAATAGAGAATAGAAGATCACCAACATAGTACCCTTGATCAAATCTCTTGGGGATTTGATCTATGTAAGCAACAAAGAAAAGAAATACTCTCTTAAGTGATTTTTTTGGGGGTTGGTTAGAGATGTAAACAAAAACAGATTTAGAGGGTGGTAGTATCTAAAACTAATATAAAAAACCCTTACCCAAAAAAAGCAGAAAGCTAGAGCTGTAATTCCAATAACAGAGAGCTTGGTTGAAAAGATAATCCTTTCAACTTCTACAATGATTATCAAAACTTACAATGTTCAATTACCTAAAAACCTAATGTAATTAGGGTTATATCCACCCAAACATGGAAAATTACATCCATGTGAAAGTTTTCATTCTATGAACACTTGTCATCTCCACATTGGTCAATGAGTGAGCCAAAATTTTATCCCCAAGTCCAAATCTTGCACAAATGCATAATCTCTACCCTATGTGTAGAGCCAACAAACCTAGGTCATGTTTACTGACAATTTTGTCTCCTCTATGGGCATAGAAAAAACTTACTTCCTATTTAGTGACAATCTAGTCATGTATGTTGATTTACAAAAAGCTTACACCCTATGATGTTGAAGAACTTCTTATCATCATGTATAAACTAAAGTGCATGACAAGAGTCTAATTGTTTTGTTGCTCTAATTTAATAGGTACTCTTCTATGTCTACATCGCATTCTGGTGAAAAACCTTGAGTTTAAAAAAAGTTTACACCCTATGATGTTGAAGAGCTTCTCATCATCATGTATAAACCAAAGTGCAAGACAAGAGTCTAATTGTTTTGTTGTTCTAATTTAATAGGTACTCTTCTATGTCTACATTGCATTCTGCTGAAAAACCTTGAGTTATGGGCTATTAAACATGAACCAAAATCATGTTCCAACAAATTAGTTTTACAAGTACAAGGTGTCATCATCCCCAAAACCTCAAAATAGTTTGAGACCACAAAGGTCATTTTTTAAAAATGAAAGTAAATGAGTAAATCTCAACAAGTTATATAAATGAATCTTGGGTTCGGAATCTAATTTCTTTGCCACATTTCAAGCAGGCTGAAAAAATGTGGGAGGGAAATCTTACCATACGAATGGAAAATTGGGAATGTTGCAGTTAACAACCACAAGAAGTGGTGTGTCACACTGTGGCCTTGCCATTTACATTAAAAAGTATTCTAAGGCGGAAAAAAAATTATGGAAATTCAAATATTTCACCATGCAAAAATATAATCTTCAAAAAAATCCTTAAAAGAAACCAAAATGCTTCAAGATATCAACACTCTATAACTAATCTCCAGTTTCAACACAAGCCAAAAGCCAAAATATCATCTTTCAAAAATCCTCATATAAAAATAGACCTACCACCTTGGGGCCAAAATCCATTAAGCTACCATACTCTATAATGAATCTAAATACAATATTCTTGCCTTGGTAGACAAGGCCAAAAAAAGTATAAAAGGTAAGAAGATTGCTATTGTCCAAGTGCACTTGATGAGTCAAATTGTGAAGAAACCTAAAACCTAGCTGTGTATTGAGTCTGCTTTATGTGACTCACAAGGCTTCTGATGTCATCTTCCCCACAATTTCATGTCGTAAGACCACAATCCCTTACCATCTGAGCTCAAAGACTCAAAGCCCTCAAAGCCCATTACAGAGTTTTTGCAAACGTCATGTCTCATACCCAGCATCCACATTCCTAAATGCAAGTCATCAGACATGAAGTCGTCAGACAAATTTGTTTTCTTGGCAATACATCAATATCTACTCTGTTAAGGTAGTGCAGGTTTTGAGCTTGAATTAGGTCAACAAATAGCACTACTGTCTATTGCAAAATGTAAGCACCCCACCATATAAGCTTCATACCACAACTATAGTAGTTACCTACTCTGCAGAAAAACATTCAATCCTTGTCAGACACTTCACCATAGTCCAACAGCAGATCAACTAAAATGTAACTCCCTTGTGCATGTAAACATTGCAAGAGCGCTAAAAAGGCAATGAAAAAATTATGCAAAAAAGAAATAAGTAGATATTTTTGCTGGGCTACAGATTTGAAGCTGCCACATACCCTACAATATAGCAATGACTACAGGACACCAGTTTGATGATAAGGTTCTTAAAGAACCAACTATCACGTTTGGTAACACACACATGCATACTTCCTACAAACAATGATGCTGTACACAGAGACTCCCACCTTGGCAGCAAAACTTACAACCTTGAATTTTACAAAGCACGTACAGGAAGGAGGCAATTGGAAGTAAAAGTAAGGTGTCCTGCTTCTAGAAAACCCTAAACTGATCATTTCATGGCCTGTGTATGCTTATTAACACCCAGAATTGATCAGGAGAAGCTGAGATGTGAATGCGGTGACTATATACAGTGAATGGTGGACTTGCAACAGCTCTCAGAGACGGTCCAGGAAACTGCTGTATGAAGAGCTTGTTCGCAGAACTGGCACACGTCGGCGTCCTGACAATGCCTCCTTCAAACGAGCTATTTGAAAACCAAGCTGACTTATTTTCTGCAATATATTCAAACATCCACTGTTTATCATTTCCAATGAAAGTAAGATCTTCAGGATTGTCATTCACAAGGTTGACATCAACATCATTCTGTTTAAAGGAAGGTCAAACAGAACTGTTTTGTGCATTTAGTGTTTTCACAAGTAAGAAGAAGACTGTTGCACTGGTACCTCATCCTTGGAGCAAAGCTGCAAACGCAGCTGCTGGTTCTGATATCGCTCATGCTGCCATCGGTGTCCTATAATCACAAGACCCATCACTGTAGCAGCCAAGGCAATGGACCAGAGAGTGTTCGCTTGTCGTGCTTGCACATACCACAGTGCAGTCTGCCGTTTCCACCAAGCTTCATATGTCTGTTCATCACATCCATCCCCAAGTAATGGTGCAGAGCTTTTTGTTCTATCTTCTGTCTCCATCTTCTGGCTATCCACACCTTCGCCTGAATCTGCAAACTCAAAACCTGAATTCTCTCCAAAAATATCCCTCTCTAAACCTGCCAAAGATGGCACCTCCTCTTCAACCAAACAAGCTGGGGCCTTGTTCTCATCACCCTCATCAACTTCACCATGGAAAACCTCCTCCCTTAGAAGCAATTGCGTAGAGTTTGACCGACTCACAATTGTAGGCGAAGATGGAGAGGAGAGACAGGATCCAAGCAGTGGCCCTGCTTGCCCAAAATCAGGCTCCGCTCCAGCCTTAGAATCTGAAGCCAGTCCATATAATATGCTTGCACGTCCCATCTCATCCTGCTCATAATCAACTGCATGACATCCAATCACATATGACATGGGCTCCAGTTTTCAGATAGGTCCCACATACAGGCCAGGCAGCAAACAACAAAATCCACCATCTTCCACAAGCTTTTCCACATAAGAGAAAGCAACAATCAACATTCCAGACTCCAAACCACATGTGCAATTTGCGATATATTCTGACAATCCTCCTGGATGATGATGGACTCTAAGAAGCAAAGGTAGGATTCAGTGGCGACCATGAGTGTGACAACAAAAAGATGAGAGTTTGCGGACCTGCAGTAGTCATGGGCGTCAACCATTCCATCCCTGACAACTCAGGCTGCTGCATCTGAGAGGCACAGCTTCTGCCAACAACAGGCAAAAGAGCACCCCTCCTTCTCCTCGTCCCCCCATCGTGCTCCTCCTCCATCTCATCAGTGTCTTGTGTGGCCGGCGAAGCTTCCTCACTTAACCCTACATCACTTCCCTCTGATGCTGTCTCTTCTGTCTTCTTCTTCTTCTCCTCTCCATCATCCGGATCTGGTTCCGTGATTGACGGCCGCTCCTCACCATTCTTATTACTTAAGCTCTCATGCCCCGCGGCTTCCGGGGAGGAGGAGGAACGAGGAGAGCAAAGGAAATACCCGGAATGAAGAGCCGTGGCAAAAGTATCAACTCCATTCCCCCCTTGCCCTGTTCCCGCATCCAGCGAGGTGGATGCTGAAAGAGAATGAGAAGACAGAGAAAGCGAGACTACTTCCCACTCATGCCCTCTACCACCACCATCATCACTGCCACTGCCACTGCCGGAAGAAGAATCACCACCCATGCTAAAACAAACAAATAAACAAACAAGCAAGCTCCTAGTGCTTTTGTTCAACAAAGAAAACACAGAAATCCCCCAAAATCTTTCCAGAAATTCTTCTTCTTCTTCTTATTCTACAACAACAACAACTGCTGCTGTTGTTTCGGTTTCAGAAAACAACAAGTTACCGAAACTCTTGTATGAATGAATCCTGCCTTGGGAGCCAAAGAAAAAAAAGATACCCACCACCCTCAACCGCTGCTATTGCCGCATCAAACAGAAAACAACAACAACAACAAAACCACAAAACAAACAAGAGGCAAAATCTGCAACCACAATTGCAGACCAAAAATCACCACCCAACTTCACAAACTTCTAAAACAATTCATTCACAAAACAAAAAAAATTCACCCACAATTCACCAACAAAGTTACAAACTTTTCTCCAAATCTTTTGGCAAGCTTGAAATTTTTTGCAGGACAAAACTTAGAAGACAATTTTTGTTGAGGAGAGGAAAAGGGAGAAGAAGAAGAAGAAGAAGAAGTGGAGTGTGCAAGAAAGAAATCTGTAAACCCCTTGGAAATAGTCCACAAACAACCCCAACTTTGCTTTTCTTTTCTTTTATCTCACAAAGCACGAGAATTTAAACAAACCCAACACGGCATTTACCCTACTGGGTGTGCCTACTAATATTGGCTTCCACCACTATTTTTGGCCTGGACAAAAACATAGCCCTTCCTAAGAACACCCTACCTATCTAGCTAGCTAGCTAGCTTCAGGGGGAAAACAAACCCAAAAAAAAACCCATTTATTAAGAAAACAAAAACAGCAAATTTGAGATATTTTAATGAGTTTCACATGAAGCAAGAAGAGAGAGTGAGAGAGTTGCAAAAGGGAAGGAAGGGGCTTTTTCTCACTGAATTCTACTCTAGAGAGCTTTATTAGATGATTGTGTAATTTATGATTTTTATCTAGTTAAAGCATTTGGAGAAATTTTGTGGTGTTTTTGGAGGGCACCTTGTTTGTATGTATGTATTCATGAATATCCTTCCTAGAAAAGAGGACGGGTATTATCACACTTACTTCGTTGGAGGGATCTTGTGCCTATCATGTCTACTTTTGAAGAGTGAGAGGCATAATAAGAGCAATCCATCTCATAAGTTTTAAAGGTCTAAGGTAACACTCGAGGAAGAGCAGGACTTTGTCGAAATAACCAGTTGTTGCTGGAGCCAAGGGTTCACCATGGTAACCAATTTTGTTAAGAAATAACAAGCACCAGTACTTTGTTGTAGTGAAGAAGGTCTGCCTGCATGGGATTTATATAACAAAGTGTACAAGTACCTTAGTACCTTGGCCAATTCAACACTAATTATATTATTTTCAGAAATGCTGAAATTTTCAAAAAAAAAAAATCTTCCAAATCAAAAAAATATTGTGAAGGAAAATAATAAACATTTACAAAAAAATTCCATTTGTTGAAATGAATGTTTCAAAATTATTTATTTATTTATTTGACAGACATGTGTTGAAATGGCCAAGGTACTATGGTTAATGTACAAGAACCCTGTCTCTAAATAGCTATTACTCATTGAATTAGTAGTTCACTCAAGATAAGTAACAAAACAAATTCAGACCACCAAATCCAGCAATTTTCATTGGTCATAACATAGGTTTAGGGTTTAGGGTTTTAGGGGTGGGAAGACAATTTGAACTATGTTTTTTTGGTTGTTGTTTTTCTTGACACAAATTGATGAATGACCTCGCCTCTTTTTGGACACTAGGCATTCTCGTGGAACAGGGAGATTTGATTCTCAATTGCACCCAGATTCAATTGGGATAGAAGAGATCATTGTTTTGTTATCATCATCTCTCTGCAATTGGATTTGACAAGCCAGAGTCTTACTTAACTTTTCAACTTCAACATAACCTTAGAGAAACCGAACCCGAGTTGAAAATTTTCAACTATGACATATAATACCCCTTAGAACAAGGGGTGTGTCACACTGTGTGGCCTTTGCTGTTTACATTAAAAAGTATCTTCAGGCAAAAAGAAGAATTATGAAAACTCAAATATTTCACCATGCAAAAATATAATCTTCAAAAAAAATTTCTAAAAGAAACCAAAATCCTTCAAGACATTATAACTCTATAACTTTTGCTTTAAAAAAAAAAAAAAAAAACTAGTCTCAAGTTTAAACACAAGCTAAAATATCATCTTTCAAAAATCCTCATATAGAAATAAACCTATTACCAAGGGGGTCTTCAGGCCTCCACAAAACCTTATTTTGCTGAACATTGCAAAAAAAGTGGTCCCTTTCTAGGGTTTTCATTGATCCTCTAAAATTCTCACACAAACTTACAAAACATCAAAACCCTACAAAACTTCGGGACGCAGGACGCACGGATTCAGGGGAGGCTTCATTTCTCATCCTGACGTCCTTTACTATATAGGATATACACAAACTGCTGGTTCTTTGAAAAATGTACAAAGGTATTAGGAAAAAAACAAAAAAAAAGGAGAATTTAAAGGATGTCAAGTTAGCATAAACTAGATGTCAAAATTTCTCCAAACCCTATTATTACACATTTAACTATTAATTCACTCAAGATAAATTTTTTTTAAAATTTCAAACTACCAAATCCAGCAATTTCATTAGCCATAACATTTTTTTCTTTTCGGCACACTTACACACAAACCTATTCAACACCGTGCCTATATTAGTAAACTAATACTCTAACCCTTGCCTATATACAGACCGGGTTAAAAACCAAACCCAAGTTGAAAATTTGGAAGTCCCCTTATGATTTTAAGGGAAACAAAGGAAATTTATTTTATTTTTCTCAAACCGGACATGCTTCCAAGGTGGTGAAAATTTCAACCAATAGTCGTCTCCCAGGAAAATACTCGATCGGGCAAACTGCGGGCACAAGGTGCTAACTCATTTAACACCCTCCTTCTGAGAAGAAAATGGGGTAATGGTGGTTTTGTTTTTGTTTTGTTTTTTTTTTGGCTGGAGGGCCAAAACTAGCCCCCCTTTGATTTCCTTTAGGAGATGCCCTCCCCACCTACCAAATAAATTGAGGTCTTCCTTACCAGCCTTGCCAGAGTACGAAAACCTTTTTTTTATATAAAATTATTATTATTATTATTATTATTATTAAAATTTTATTTTGAGGGCAAAACCAGACCGATTTGCCTCCACAAGTGTCAAATGTGATTTTTTATTCGAACCAATAAAAACCGACCACTTGGATGAGTATCAAATGCGTGTTTATCTTGGAGGAACAAAACGGATGCATTCGACTTCCTTTCCGAGTAGACCCGGCAGTTACACCAATACTACCTTCACCTTCTTTGAGTGCGGGTTCTTCTTAGTGGCCATATTAAATCAAATAAAAATTTAGATTTGGACTCAGAGGAACTGATTTAGTTTGAATATGGGATTTACTTACAATATTTAGATATAATTCAAATGAATTTTGGGGTTCTAACTAAAGTGTTCGGCAGTTCTTCGAATTTTTAAAGAACCACTTGTTCAGGTTCTTTAATTATTCGAGAATCAAAGACCACTGGTTCCTCCTGGTTCCACTTCTTTGAATCAAAGAAGAACCATGGATTGCAGTTATCCAAAACCCCTTAAAGAATCAAGAGTTTTCATTTTATTTTTTTCCTTTAAAATTGGAAACATTGGCCAAATTGTTGAAACCATTTTTTTTAAATCATAAAAATTATGATTATATATTTTTTTTAATTTATTTAAATTATTTTTAAAAACACTGCTTTTTTACAGGAATTCACAAAGTAGGAAAACCTTTGTTCTATTGTTTTTCATGGACAAACCACACTTGCTGACTAACAAAAGGATGCAAGTGCCAGTACCATACTGCATCTGGTGACAATTCTAGGGCAATCCCAGTTGCATTGGACTGCCATGCAATGAATATGGTATTTGAAACCCACAATGTATGCACACCACCATTGTTGCTGTCCTTGTGTCCCAGACTCCTCCAGTTCAGGGGCATTTCATTTAGGTTACCACCTAAATGCTTGGCATCTTTTTGGAGGCCAGACTGAATTAACAGCCACCAATGCACCAGTTGGCCGTTCTGTCCACTGGATGGGTTGCGTTTTCTCATTCGGCGCCGGATGGGGCTCATCACAGTCGATTTCTTTTTGCTGCTGACCACTGTACTTTTTTTTTT
>Ga0209611_10002749_pt1 | contig 30789 bp, 28 predicted proteins | sample S1TSphgellanicum_3_FD_187693 | JGI IMG/M metagenome (GOLD analysis project Ga0209611, IMG submission 187693) | Host-associated microbial communities from peat moss isolated from Minnesota, USA - S1T2_Fc - Sphagnum magellanicum MG (SPAdes) (version 2) | ecosystem: Host-associated > Plants > Peat... | reverse complement strand
CGCAAACTCCAGCAGGTTTAGTCGCGTTGCGAGCGGAAGAGCTCAACAACCTTCGCGGCGATGGAACGGGTGTGCGAAGGGTGCAGGACCGGATCTATGACTACGCCGTGTACAACGACTTGGGCAATCCGGACCATAACCCATCCTATAAGCGTCCCATTCTCGGCGGATCCGAGGAGTTTCCTTACCCTCGCAGATGCCGCACTGGACGACCTCCCACCAAAACTGGTAAGCAGAAATGCTGAAGCTAGTCTGATCCAGAAAGAGAGAGAGAAAGAAGAAGAAGAAGAAGAGCAGCTGGTGCAGGTTCTGCACAGATGCGTGCATTGTCTTCACGCGGATTGTGGGCTTGCTTCGTCTGAACTTTGCTTCTTCTTGTTGCAGATCCAGAGAGCGAGAGCCCGCCTCCACCAGGCCTACCTCAATGGACTTACATTCCGCGAGACGAGGCATTCGCACAGTACAAGAACGACGATTTCATTGCCGACACAATCAGAGCTGGTCTGGAATCCCTGACTTCCAAGGCGCTGATATCGCTGGCAGCCGCGATGGAGATTAACGAAGCGGTGAACTTCGACAGTTTTGAACAAATCTTCAAAATGTACGCGCCCAAGGGTGCGATCAAAGGTCTGGAGAATCTGCAACCAGAGGGTTCCGATCGTATCATTACCCATCCTCTCGAGTTCATCCACAGCATCTTCAACAGGCCGGAAGTAGACGGCGACCCCACCTCGATTCTATTTCCTTTGCCAGGCATCGTTGCAGGTCTGCAGTAGAGCTAGCTGACCTCATGAGCAACTTTTGCAATTGCTGCTGCCTGCAGAAGGAATTCTCTACTCTAAGAACACTAGTTTAATCCGTGGACAAACCTCCACTAGTGGCATAGATCTGTGTCGAGGACTTCGCAAATCCAAGAAAGGAAAGAAACCCAATGCACATGTGATTATTATCTCTGGGTTCCATGTGTGCAGCTGCTGCATCCCAGAGTTGATCAGCAGCTTGAACAAAAAAATTTTTTGTTGCTGATCATCAGCTGCTCTGCATCAAATGAAGTTCCTTAGAAACAGAGATGTTGATCTAAGAGAAGAAACAGTCTAACTTGATACAGTCATAGAGGAGAAGACATTGTACTACTGAGAGAGCTGCTGCAGTGAGCTGATCAGCTGGGTGTTGTTCTATAACTCTGCATTGGCCATTAACAATTGTTTGTTTGTTTGCTTGCTTGCGTGCTTGCTCATTCATGATGCAGAAGACAAGGACTCATGGTCAACCGACGCGGAGTTTACTCGAGAATTTGTTGCAGGTCTCAACCCCATGGTCATCACACGAGTCACGGTAAGCTGCTGTTGATTGCCAAGAGTTTCTAGGATCTACAACTCATTCCTCCTAGAATCCCAATCAAACTCCTAACAAACTTTAGTAGATCTCTAGACTTGAGATCATGTTAAGACTGTAAAGCAGCTAAGTTAAAAATTTGAACAAATGTTCCTGGGACTTAGTTTTGATACATCATATTCAAGTCTTGAAAGATGGTAGTTTTTTCAAGGAGCTTCAGCTAATTGAGGGGAACTGAGAGAATTTTGTTGTTGTGCAGGAGTTTCCGCTGAAGAGTCAGTTGGATCCATCTCAGTATGGTGATCCTGTTTCAGCCATCACTGCCAAGCATGTGAACAGTCAACTGCCAGATGGTTGGGATGTCTACACGGTACACAAAGAAGAAGAGACAAAATCTGATGAAGCTCCAACTTGATCAGTGAATGTTGTTTGAAACATTGTTATTGTTGTTCTGGTCTAAATAGGTCACTTCATGACATCTGTACTTCTGTGTATTACATGATCTTTTGACAAGTGTGGAGAGAGAGAAAAGATTGTTCTTCAGAAATTTTTTCTTTCTCCTTCCTGACTTTGTAATGGTTGTTGAGATTCTTCTCTCCTTTTGAACATTTTCTTCTTTTTCTTCTTGACTTGGAAATCAGTAGAAGCATATAAAAGTGGACCAAAGCTATGGATCAAAGTCCCTTTTGAAAGTTTTCATGATCAACCTTTTTTTTTTTTTGGCTTCAGGCTTTGGCAGCAAAGAAGTTGTTTGTGGTGGACTACCATGACACCTACTTAACGTATATCAACAGAATCAATGCTCAGCCGGGTGTTGCATTCTATGCTTCCCGGACTCTTCTGTTCTTGACCAGTGATGGAACCTTGCAAGTCCTTGCCATTGAGTTAACTCTACCACATTCAGCTCCAGGCGGTGCCAAAAATAGCCGTGTCTTCTTACCACCAGACCAAGACTCCACCAAAAATTGGGTTTGGGAGCTTGCCAAAACTCATGTCATGACCAATGACTCTGCTTTTCACCAAGTCGTCAACCACTTGTAAGCTCTCCCAATCTAGCTCTCCCACAATCCTCCTCACCCACAACCGATTTCCAAATAACATCATACAATTTGTTTTCTCACTCACACATGCACACACATGCACACTCTTATTTTTCTCTTTCCTTGCAATCATACAAATGGTCAATTGTTCATTCTAAACTTTTCTAATTTAAGTTCAAAATTAACTCAATATAATGCTTTATTTGTTTCTGATGATGTTGTTTCTAGTGATTTTTTCTTTGGCGATTCTTTTGAATGATGTGTTGTGTGCGGTGTTGCTGCAGTACAAGGACACATGCAGTAGTTGAGCCCATAATCATCGCCACCAATAGGCAACTAAGTGCGTTGCATCCCATCAACTTAATCCTCGCACCGCATTTCAAGAACACAATGGACATTAATTCAGCTGCACGACAATCACTCATCAGTGCAGGTGGAATCATTGAATCTTCTTTCACACCGGGAAAATATTGTTTGGAATTGGGTGCTGTTGTGTACAAGCTTGACTGGAGGTTTGATGAACAAGGCTTACCTACGGACCTCGTCAAAAGGTTTGACACTACTTGTATTCCTGCACAGCTTGCTTAGTTAGTGCCCAACAATTGCAGCTCGCACTTTAATGTTCTTTTTTGCCAGGATTGACCATGCATGTGTAGCTGTGAGCTTGATGAATTCTCAAGCTTGAAGAAGAATTCTCTAGTTCAAAACTTGTGCTACAAATATATATCTATCTATCTACCTTGCTAGCTCTATTTGTATGTATGCTTCTCACACTCTTGTTCAGATCAATACTCAAACTTCTTGGAGTTAATCACAATCTCAAGCTTCAAAGAATGGTGAAAGTTTTTGAGCTTCACACAATTCAAAAATTTCACTGCAAACTTAAATCATTATTCTAAAATATGAAATATTAAGCAACCGTTACAACTACTTTTATACATATTAACGTGTTTGGATCTCATGAACTTTTGAATACTAAGGAAGGAAATTCCTTTGTGGGTTTTGCTGGGTCACAGAGGAATTGCAATCCCAGATTCAAGTGCAAAGCATGGACTGCGGCTCCTGGTTGAAGATTACCCATATGCAGTAGATGGGCTTGATCTATGGGCAGCCATTGAGACTTGGTACACCGACTTTGTGGACATAGCATATGCGAATGATGCTGAGGTTGTGCGCGATGTGGAGCTTCAGAATTGGTGGACAGAGGTCCGCACTGTGGGACATGCAGACAAGAAAGATGCACCTGGATGGCCAGAGCTCAATTCCAAGAAGAACCTGGTTCAGATCTGTGTCACCATCGCGTGGGTGGCATCTTGCCATCACGCAGCAGTGAATTTTGGTCAATACCAGTACGCAGGGTTCATGCCCAACCATCCCACATGCATGCGGCGACTCATCCCGGAAGAAAACACCGCGGAATGGAATGAGCTTCAAGATAATCCCCAGAAATTTTACTTCGAATCTGTCTCCAGCCAGACACAGGCAATTACGGTCATGACCACAATCCAAATCTTGTCCAACCATGCCTACGATGAAGAGTACCTTGGCCAGCGTAATGAAGCAAACTGGACAAATGATGAGAAGGTAAGAAGAAGCTCCCTAAACCCTAAACCCGAAACCTAACTCTGCAAAAGCAATTTGGGCAGCAATGTAGTAGCTGCTGCACCAGCGCCATCGCTGCTGCTCGTGAAGCTCTCTCTAGCTGCTGCTGCTTGTGGTGGTGTGTGGTGGGTGGTTTGCTTGTTTGCTTAATTGAATGCATTTGATTGCAGATCTTGGCAGCTTTCAACAAATACTCCAAGAACATTGCTGCAGTCGATGACCTCATCAAGGGACGAAACGCCGACAAAACTCTCAAGAACCGTTATAATCCTGTGCAGCTTGAGTACGAGCTCCTACGTCCCTGGTCTGAAGGAGGCTTGACAGGCAGGGGTGTGCCCAACAGTGTTTCTATCTAAGAAAAACCCAAAAGATTTAGAATCACCTTCTTCACCTTCATCTTCTTCTCCTTTTTCTCCTGTTCTGTCAGTAGAATAAAATGAAGGCCTGGAGTGCAACAACAACACCACCCATTGATTGCTGCACAAACTTTTGCAAGCTTTCCATGCCATGAGTTGCAAGGATCTCATTATATGATAGCCTCAAAAAGAGGCATGGAAGTTTTGCAACAACATATGTTGTTCTTTGTGATGATTTTGATTTTGGTTCAAGGTCTGCTGAGTTTCTTCATGGCTCAATATGGTGATCGAGTGCTGGAGGAGCTTAATTAGCAAGCTTAATTGTAAGTGTTCCTAAAGAGTGATTAAGTCTTAAAGAGTAAGTAGGTTCTTTCTTTTGAGTTCAAGAAGGCACACAAAAGACAGACAGTCAGACAGGTAGACAATAGAGAGATTGCCTTTAGAACAAAAGATTTTCTGTGAACTTCGTGTTTCCCCCTTTGGAATTTTCAAAAATGATTTACATACATGCCAAGGAACAACCTGATGAATTCTGAATTGACACCTCTTCTTAAATACCAATGCCTCCCTTTTCATCCTCAAGAGGATCATGCTAAAGCTGGAAAGCTTTTTCCATGTTGGTTTTGAGCTCCGCTCTTCTTCCACTTTTTTTCCTTATTTTAATTTTCCCTTCTCTTATTGCTTGTTGCCCTTTCTTTCTTCTTGCCTTTTCCTTCCTGATCTCTATCTCTCTTGAGAAATCAAAGAAATTGGCAAATTTGCAAGAGCAGGCGTTTAGATTGTGGACCTCTTTCCATGAGCAGCAGATCAAATAGTCGAGCAATCTGGACACTGATGTAGTCTCAACAGCACCAGGGAAAATGCCCACAACATGAAATTTCTAACTAGAAAAACTGTAATGGTGCTCCAACGACAACAACCTTTGTAACACAACAATACAGTCTCCTTTTTTGCACAATCCCCCTAATCTTTCTCATCAATAATTCAAACTAATCTTGAGCAGGTATAATACAAGCAAAAGTGATGCCTTCAAAAAGGTTGGAAGCGGAAGTGACAACGCCTTAAACTTTCGCTGTTGTTGCAATTGCTGAAAAACCTAGGCCATCAAGCCCTCCCCCTGAGATTAAGCGCTTGATTAACTTGGTGAGGTTTTCCATTGCATCCCTTGTTACCTCAAGAGCTGCATCCTTTTCTCGTAATCTTGATTGCAAATCTTCTATATCTTCATCCTCTTCGATATCTGCATGCACTACTAGAGGTTTGTGGAATTCTGAAGAAACAGACAATGTCAAGGAAGCAGAGGATGAGGAAGTCAGACTCAAATCAGCACTAGAGCACTCCTCAAGAAGACCCTGATTCAAGTCCTCCAAGCTGTGTAATGCTCCCATGGATGATGATCCATCCACCTCCATCTTTGCCACTTGTAATTGCATCTGCTCCAGGGCAGAGTCTCCAAAGTGCTCTCGCAAATGAGTTGCCATGTGTAATCTTGTAAGAATTTCAGCTTTCTCCTTAGCTTTCTCCCTCATCTTCACAAGTTCTGTCTCATGAGTGTCCAAGCAGTCCACAAGCTGCTTCAACTCCTGATCCTTAGTAGCGAGCAAGTGCTGTGCTTCCAACAGCTGCAAACCTTTCTCCTGCAAAGTCTCCTTCACTGCCTCCAGCTCAGCCTCAAGCTCTTGCTGCCAAGCTCCATCACCTAACCACTGCTCTTGCAACCGCTCAAGCCACAGCTCTGTCTCCAGCAAAGCACGATTGGTCACAAAAAGCTCACAATTTCTCTGCATTAGCATTGAGTTGTTTTCAAAGATGCCTTGATTGCCTGTGGAATTTACGAGTGCCTGGGATAGCTCTCTCAGTTGGTTCACAATGGAAGTTGCTTGTGAAAGCTGTGTATGATTGTTGTCCAAATCAAGTTGCAAGCTTGTAACTTCCTCCTCTTTCTCCTGCAAGAGCAAAGTTACTCTGGCCAGTTGGTCCTCCTTGGTCTGCAGTAAACTTCTGACATGAGTCACTTCCATCTGCAGCTCCTGGACAGCTCTCTGAGCTGCTTGCAAGTCCAAATCTTTCTGGGTGAGGGTGAGCTTGACACAGGACAACTCAGACTTGACTTGTTGAAGTTCTAGCTTGGCTCCTACCAACTCTGTCTCTTTCAACTGCAACTTGAGAAATGTGTCAGACAATGATGAATCCCTCTGCTGAAGCTCCCTCTTGAGAGCATGAACCTCTTGCATGGAGTCTTGTAGTAGAGCCTTCTCCTTTGAGAAAGCAGACTGCAAGGCTTCAATCTCTTGACTTTCTTTCTTCAGCTGATCCTTGAGGTTTTCGTGCATGGCTGTTGCAAGGGTTGTCTGCTGTTTCTCCTTCTCTAGCTCAATTGCAGCAGCTTTTAGACTTGTTTCATAAGATGTCAGCATGGACTTGTGGGAAGTCAGGTCTTGATGCTGGTGTTCTATCAACTTTTGCTGCTCATCAACAGCTTGCCGGAATTCAGCAACAGCCGTTTGAGAATTATCCAAATCCATTTGAACTCCTGAAAGCAAGATCTTAACTTGGGATAGTTCTGTGGCTGTGACTTTGCCCCTCTCTCTACAACTCATCACATCATGCTCCAATGTCTTCAAGTCCTCTTCTGCAGCCAGACAGGCCTCCATCCGCTTCTCTAACTCTGCCTCTGTCTTCTCCAGTTTTTCTTGCCTCCAACATTTCTCTTTATCGGACCTCTGTAGCTCATTTTCCTTGGCAAGCAGTGAGGCCCGCAAAAACTCAAGATCAATCAACTGCTTTGAAAGTAGCTCATTTGCCTGCTGAAGCTCCAGGTCCTTTAGCTTCAACTTTGAAGCTGTGTTTGCAAGAACGTCATCTTTCTCTAGCAGAGAGTTTCTAGACCTATTTAACTCTTCCTGTTTCCTGCCTAAAGCTTCTTGTGCACGGTAGAGCTCTATCTCTTTCTCCTTCACAATCTTCAGAACACTCTGCAACTCTTCCCCCTTCAGCACCAACTGTTGGTTCACACACTTCAGTTCATCACGTTTACCACTATGGCTTCTGCTGGCAGCTTCAAGTTCTTCCTCACGTTGTTGAAGCGCAGAACGGGCTATTTGAACCTCCCATTGGTCTGCCTTTACTGTCTGTTCGGCCAGCTGAAGCTCCTCTTCCTTTGCATGCAGTGCATTCAATGCTGCATCAAGGTCCACTTCCAGCTCATTCACTACATGCTCAAGCCCTGACTCCTGAGAATACATGGGATCTGACATCCGAGCTTCATATAAGTGAGCTTGCTCAAATAACCGTTCTAGGGCCAATCGTGCAGGATCAACCGATCCACCATTGGCACCTGCCTTTCCACTGGACTTGTTCAGTACACACTTCACCACAAGCCCTTGTCGCCTCCATTGTTGTGTTTCAAAACAAACCAGTGCTGTTCCGAGAATCCTGCTCTTTCCCTGCACACACAAAAAAAGAGTTTGAACAATTGCCCAATCAAAGTGACTTAAACAACTGTGAACTGTTGTTATCATGGGAGCACATGATAAGGTAGCATTTGGGAAGCTCTGCCATGAAGACTGACTGTAACATGGAGACAAACCTACCAAATTCTGCATTTACTGAATCACTTTCAAGCATTTCCTCTGCAAATTGGCCAAGACCATGTGAGTAAAACCTTAGATCCGTGATAATCTTTTTTCTCACTTTGTCGAAGACTGCAGTGCAATGATCTCCTCTTCCGAAGACACGTTACTCAACCCTAAACCTTGTCAATTTGAGAAGCCTTGTCCATTTGTGAACGTATATACCTTGACATGTAAGAATGCACCTCCGTGGACAAGACTCCTGCATACTGTCGTCGTCGCCATCTCGCGGCATTCCCCTAACTATGTTTCATCCTCCACTCATACTAATTATCTAAAATGCGCCCGGCCATCGCTCTGTAGGAACTGCCCGCCACGTTCCTCTTCCTCCCGGTCCGCTCCTCCTCATAATAGAATTTCCTAAAACCAAACTGCATCGCCAAAATTCCCTCCACCGGGCCAAATATTTCCATCGCTCTCTCTCTCTCTCTCTTCCCGCTTCTCCTCCTCCGGAGTCCTTCTGATCCTTCAAAGAATTCCGGGCGCATTTTGGTCATTCCTTTCAGCCTTCAAGCTGCTCCCAAAGCGCCACTAGAATGGAGTTTTACTTCCACCAAAGCCCTACAGGACTGGCGATGAGGGATAGGCGTCCTCCACAGCAACAACAGTAAGTTAGCCAAAGCTTCTCAAATCTCTCCAGATCCCTTCCCATCTGAAAAGCCAAAAAAGCAGCATCAATGACAACCGAAGAATCAACTTAGAAGTCTTTCATTTGATTCGCAAAAAGCCTCAGGCCCAATTGCAGCACCGAAATGGCTTCTTTGTTTGTTTCCCGCTCGCATTTTTTGCCTTCTTCTCGCCTCTCCCCGCAACTGAACGAGAGACGGAAGAGAGGAGAGAAAGGAGAGAGACGAAGTTCCCGAACTTGTTTCTTTCACGTTCCCCAAATCGCCACGCTCCCGAGTGCGTATATATCGAACAAAAAAATAGTATCTACGGAATTCTCAGCGAGTTCCCATGGAGGTTCTCATAGTACTTTCTCTCGGGAACAAGGAAACGATGCTCAGCATTGAGCAGGGTTCTTTTCCCTCATATTTGTGATGTAGCTGAACTGGCGATCGTCCATAATAAAGTTTAGCCAAGTTTGGCTATGAACAGGATATAAAAGTAAAAAAGTTTCAGATTCCTTCACATTTTTGGCTACATGCCAGAACCCAATAGAGAAATATGGCGATACATTTTAAAGTAGAAATTTGGCGACTAGAATACCAACAAAAACTCATATTTTTAACCATTTTGAAATTTCTTTTAGCCAAATCCCTAACTTTATCCAGAAAAAAATTGGCTGCTAGGGAGTTACATTTAGACCCATATGAGCCTCTTTTTTTTTCTTGGCGAAATTTCGCCAAAAGAAGTGATTTTGCCGTCGCCAATTCGGCAGAAGTGAGAGGAAAAAAACAGAAGAAAATCGCCATATTCTGATATTTGATTTTCATTGTGTAGCCACGAATATAGAAGGATGATTAAATATTGGTCCTTTATTTTTGTCTTATAGCCAGATCTGGCTAAATGTTCGTAGGGATAATTGCCACTTTTTTAGCACCTTCTCATGGATGATCGCCGCTTTGGCGCTACAAACAAAAATTCCTCAAGAAAACACTGACATTGAGAACTTCTCGTTCTGACAAAGCTCCCCATAACACGTTCCCCATGATTCCAGACAGCTTCTAGTCCCCACAAGTGATCTCCTACCGTGAGAACTTGATCTAGGAACGTGGGAACTTTAAGTGACAAGTGGCACTAAATTCATGGGATCATTTTCAACGTTCCCAACATGTTCTCGATGCTTGCGGCTCGTTCCCATGATGTGGGCCCAACTTTTACACAGTGGGATTTTTTTTTTTGGGGGTGGAAAATTCTCGCTATTTTGCATAAAGCTTTGAGAGAAACTTGGAAAAACGTGGTTTTTTTTTAGTGTATAAAGTTTTTTTTTCCAGAAAAAAATTATTTTTGTATACTTTTGCAATTTTTTTTTGAATTTTGAAAAAAAGAGAAAATACTCTAGGCCAACACTAAGACCAATCAGATATTTTATCTTTTCTTCATACCAAATCAAATAGATCATTTTGATTTTTTTTTGAAAAATCGACAAATCAGAAAGAAATTTTTCTTTGCATTTTTTCTCTTGCATTATTCCTATCTTGTTTTGCCACCACTCCTAATCTATTATCAGCTTGTAATAATAAACATTCTTAATTCATAGCTTATTTCTTTGACATAAATATGGACATGGAAATTGCAAACATTTCATTATTAGTGTTGATTTCATTTTCTTGCAATTTTTCAATTTCCCAAAAGTGACAAAAACTTTATGCAATATACATTGAAAAACGTGTTTTTATTTCCAAGTATATTTCCCCAAAAAAATCCCAAAAGAATGAAAATTTTCTACCAAAAAAATCACTGGTTGGCATCAGTGTTTCCCTTTTTGGGAATTTTGCATCCTGGTGATTGAAAAAAAAACAAAAAACAAAAAAAGCCAATGTGATAGGTACAAAGACCTTTTTCAGTATTAAAAAATGGCCCAAAGTCACCAAAGTCACCACATTCATTGCATCTGTTTAGTTCTTGTGATCCATGCAAGAATCCAAGTTTGCATAAATCTTAGTGTGGACATTTCTTCTGATCTCCATCAAAATAGAACTTGGTTGTAGGTTTTTGAACCTTCTTGCACAATATCACATGTCCTTTGATCACCACATTCGTGAAACTCAACAATATTACACAAACCTATATACTTGAAAAGGGGTCCTGGATATTTGAGACATTAGCAAACACTAAATGTGAATAAGCAATCTATGTTCATTGGCAATGGAAATATCAAAGGAGAGCACCTAAGCGTTTTTTCTTTTTGGTTCACTATGGAGAAGGTTTGAAAAAGAATGCTTCGATATGGCACTCTTAGGTTCCCAACATAGATCCATGGCTTAATGGTGACCTAATTACAACTTGAATGGCCATAATACATAGAATCTAGAATGACACAACAGAAAATAGAATCCACAACTAGTTGCAAGGTGTTTGCAAGTCCAACATTTCATTCAGAGACTAGGAAACCATGCAATCTATTTCCTAAGAAGTTGAAGGATAAACAATGAAGTGTATGAGAGTCCCAATTCCAGTTGCATACCTGCTCTGCACTCACCTAGAGCTGTTCCAGGTCTGTCCAAAATTGTGAATGAGTTCTGTGAATCTTTTTTGTGTAAGCAATTGATGTCAACATGCAGTACACCCACAGCTTCAAACACTTGGGCAGAGCATACAGCAAGCTGTTGAAGGGCTTTCACCTCACTTGACAACAAGGTTGACAGGCATCCCCAGATACATGAAAGAACAGTCCAGGATGTAGTAGTAGGCTACATCAGTTTCACATATTGGATCAAGACACACCGGCTACATAAGAATCAAGACAAATCCACCTATCCTGCTATCATCATAATACAATTGCTTTGCACATTGCAGCTCAAAGTACACCATCCATAAGGACATTAGGATAGAAGCTACCAAGCAGACCACAGCAGCCTTGTGCAAGAACATGAACCCACATCTGGATTTCAGTTCACCGAACACAGGCTCAGGATCCAGTTCCAATTTTTTATAGAGAGGCCAATGCTTGGAATCATTACAAGTCTCAAAGTAATGGATCAAAGCATGCAACACTCCAGGATCACAAAAATGTTCCTGATAATTCAAGAGGAAAGGAATGGGGAGAACATTACCTGACATGTACATTTCAGTAGAATGTCAAAAGACTATCAATTCACCCCCTGGCAGTAATTGTGTCACTTCACTTAAGCCATGTCCATCTTCAGTAATCCAAAAGTTCATGCAGGAAACACTAAGGGAGGGCCTGGCACACCAAGAAATGGTTGGCTCCGGGGACATGCTGCAGATCATCCCAGTTAACAGATTTCACAATCCTGAATAAACTGGTAGACGGCCAATATCTGATCTAATACCAAGGCTAGACATATATATGCCCCAGTGATGACAAATGTCTTGAAAACAGCTGAAGTGCATACCCAAATGGATCTATGGTGAAGTAACCAGATGTCCAAAGAGAAAATTCTTCCAAGCTCCTGCAATCTTGGTGCTGAAGCCAAGGGATAGCCAACACAAAACTATAGACTTTCATCAACCACATACAGAACAATATCCTCCTCTAGCTGTCAATAACAGTCATACTTAGACATGTCATAATAAAGAACCTTAGAAGGCAGGGGCCAGCAGTTACAAAAACTACAGACTCATGTTGGCACAGCTCACATCTCTCCTCTAGTTGTCAAGAAAAGTCAAAACTGAGAGATATCACCACAAGGAACCTCTCAATCCTGAACGCTTTAGGGTCCAACTCTATGACATTCCTGGAGGATCTCCAAAATCTCTGTGAATCAATGCCAGATTTGCCAAGATTCATCAAAAGTCATGTCAAGCCAGACAGTAGCACAACAAGGATTGCTTATCATGAGTATGTTACCATCTTGTTAGTATTGCCACAACGATCATACTGCCAAAGTTCCCTCTAAATTCTCAAATTGATAAACCTACCTGAATCATGTCCTCTAATTCCCAACTAAAGCCGTAGTAATGACAGGATGTAATATAGTTGAGACAAACAATAAATAACAAGCTGTAGAAGTAAAAGAAATATAGCAGGAGGTAACCGGGGAGTGTGTAGAAAAAAAGTTTGTCCATTCTCTATAAGGTATGCATGTCCACATGGACAGCAACTACCATACTGGAATATATGGTTAGAATGGTTGCTTGTAACACATGTAGAGAAGAAGGATCTTGCACATGCCCCTGTGTTTCCAATTGCATTCTATACATACATTGTATCTCTATGATTTTTGGCTCCAGGTTATATCCTGCGGACTGGTGTGATCTTGTACGTTTTTGCAACCTCATCCATCGACATGTGGCAACTAGCCATTTTGATCTTATGGACCAGCTGAGGAGGTGACTTTCTTTGAGGCCTAGGCTTCAGATTGCACACCTTCACCCACACAGCCACTGCCTCTTTCAGACCAAGGAGCCAACCGAACCCTGTTTCCATACAGATCTTCAACCATGAAAACCTAAGGGTGAAGAAACTTTTCCCGTCGTAAGTTGCTGCCATTTGCAAAAGCCTGGTTATATCAGCCTGGAACCAGCAAGCATAAATGTCAACAAGGTTACTTTGCAGCAGCACTCGGATAGATGAATATTTCTAAAGATTCAAAAGCAGCACCGACCCTTTCACAGCAAATCTGCCAAGAACTTGCAAGCCGCAACAGATGAAGCACAATGAAAGAATAATCGGAGGATGATAAGATTTATGTTCAGTGTTTTCTGTTTCCTGCTGCAGATTTCTTTTCTTCGCCCCGATAGTTCAGTTGCAGTGATTCCGCATACTAACAAGATCAGGAAGCATGTGAAATCGAGAGGGACCAGTACCGGCGTGCCCTTCAAAACGACGAAAATTCGGTGTGTGTTTCACTGTCGGACTTGGAAGCCCTATTCTTTCTTCTCCATAGGCAATGGCGATTGGAACACGGGGACAGCAAAACTCCAATCCTCACACTCTTGAGGCGCTCGAGGAAAGCAGCTCCCACTTTTCGGCTCCTGAGAACACTGACGTAAGCAGGAGAAGGTAGAGGGCACAATTTTCCGCTTTCAACTAAGAATTAAGACTTGCCAGACCATCATCCCCGTCACAAACCTGTCCTTGAAAGACACGGCGAGCGGCAGCGAAAGAAAGACAGTGAGATCGGAAGGAGATAGCCAGAAACAGACCATGAAGCAGGCCAATACCAGGTAAAGCAGGTACACGACAGTGATGTTTTAGTCCTTGCATCACCGGATCCCACCCCGGTTTCCGATTATGCAACTTCTTCACGCAGCTTCACTTGCCTCAGAAATGGCAGTCAAGGATTTCTCCTAAAAGACCTCACAGACTATACCAGGCATATGTACACCCATAGAAGCAAATTCGAAACCTCAACGCCTCCATTCTTCTAACCAAATCTGACAAGTGCAAGTACGATGCCAATCGTAACACGAAAAAAAGAAAGAAAGAAAGAAATCCAGAGTATGAGGGAAACAAGGTAAACAAAAACACATATCACATGCTATACCACACACTACACATTCTGCAAACTAAATAAGGACACATTTACAACAAGCAACCACACAGGCAGAAACGCTTCACCGATCCGAGCAAAGGAACTCCAAAACAAAACCAAAAAAAAGTACCTTCAAAGAGCGAACCTACTGGCGATGATATATACTCGGCTCGAAGCGGCCAGTACTGGCACCATGATCCGCGTCTTCCACTGCGCTCACGATCCGTACCGGATTTTCTTACCAAAAAATAAACTGCTATTACAGAATTGCGCAATTTCCAGAGAAGCAAAATGGCTACAAAGCACTTTGTCGGTTAAACAAAGCTTTTTAAAATAGTATTGTGGACACAAACACTAGTGTCTCCCGAGACTAAATCGATTTCGTTTTCAGGAATTGACAAGCAGCGTTTAGGAGCGCCAAGAAACTCGAGTCCGTCGAAGTCGTCCGCCGTGGCGCAACAAGGGGGCCGGGGAGCTCGCGCTCTCTCTCTCTCTCTATCTCTTGCGGGTGGGTGATCGTATCTCGTTCGCGGGGGTTGCGTGCGGTGCAGCGGATGATAGTTTGGAATGAAGACGACAAAAAGACATGGAGGGAAATGCACATAACATTCATTCAAAAGAATGACTCTCATCTATCTACAGGATGATTGATTATGAGAGACGAAAACTAACTTTAACCTGACTTATAAAATCATCGACATAAAATTAGATCCCACTGGCTTGTTTCTATCCATTCCCTGTTCGTATTCTCTGTCCATTACAGCCGACTACTGTCCATTTTTCTCCATTTTTCATTTCTCCCTCCGGCTCCTGTTTGAGTCCATATCGGTGATAATTTTTTCCAATAAATTTTTTGTTTTTTTTACATTAAAAAATTTGTGATTTTTTATGCTTTTTCTAGGGTTAATTCAACTAATTTTCTTCTTTTTGGATAAATTCGCCAATTTTTCATGTCACTAAATTTCCCCCCCCCCAAAACAAAAAAAAAAAACCCTCGGACTTTGGACAGGGCTCTGTGGACAGAGAGTTTGGTTTTTAAATAAGTTGCTCATCTGCTGGTTCCACTTGTGGTTTTTCGGGTTCCACTTATGGTGGTTCTTCCAGTTCCACTTTGTGGTCCCATTTATGGTGCGAAACAACATTGTAAAGATGTGAGTGAACCAAATGGGAGGGGTTGAACATTAATAATAAAAATGCTGCGACGAACACTCTTCATGTTCTGGATGGAACTCCTTGGAAATACCATGGTAGCACCTTTTACCCACCTGATGGAACCCTAAGCCCAACCATACCGGACCAGGCCTGGCCTGGCCTGTTCTGTTCTGTAGTCTGCATATTTTTAATGTCATTGTTTTTGTCTCTTTCTTTCCGAAACCAAAGGGAACACGATCACACTTCATTATCGTCAGCCTAGACTTCACAGTTCGACTTTTTGCAATAATGACTGGAATGGTTTGTGATTGATGTCAGTTAGCTTGCTTGCTTGCTTGCTGGTTCCATGCTTGTTCCTTTTGGGTTTCAGGTGCTAATAAGGTTCCAGTTGGGAACGGCCCCACTCTCCAGGGCTTACCCTAATTTTTTGAGGGTCCTATCCTTGAAGGCCACACAGTGTGACATACCCCTTGTTTGAATGGTGGAAAAGTTTGCATGCAAATTGGTGGAACGTCCCTTCATGTGATGAAAGCATTTTTTTTTGTGGGGGAGGAGGTGGTTTCAAAATACAAAAGGAAAAAAAAGCACACACACTCAGCAGGGGAGTGCTTTACAAATATGGACAAATTGAGCATAAGACACATGAAACACATATTTTTATCTTTACTAACTAAATTAATATAAAGACCTAACCTGCAAAGTCTTAGACCTTTTTGCAATGAAGACTTGAATTTGGGATTGATTTATTATTAGGGTTAGGTGATATGGGTTCCTCTCTTTCAATGCTTTTTTTCCTTTCCTCTGTTTTTGGATACTGACAATAATAAGATGCAGAGATGCAGGAAAACAAACCCCCATCACTCTTTTTCACTCATTGAAGAAAATCAACCAATTTTTTATGGTCCAAAAATGCATGGGAGTAGGACTTGAGCAGGATAATAAACATATTACTCACCTATGCTCCTATTTTGGGAAGGCCTTGGTCAACTGGGTGTGAGGGGGAAGGAGGTGTGGTTGGGGTGGGTGGTTTCCAATTGATGATTGAGAGAATTGATCAATTATGAAGGCTTATATTAGTTGTTCAAAGTCTTCTTTTTTTGTGTGCCTTTTGGTCCTTCTGGATACATGCATGTCTTGGATTTTATGTGCTTTATTCTACACCACTTTTAGCTTCTATTGGATATGTTGTACTTCCTTGGGTTAACTAGGTCACTTGGGTTAATCTCTACTAGTGCCATGGTAAAAACTTAAAAACTTAAATACCCCTCCCCCAATGTTTTTGGGTTGTTTCTAAACAAGTAGGTAATTGTAAATATTAAGTATTCTCTCCTAAAAACTTAATCAGGCTCGCTGAGTCCGAAAATTAACATTTCCCTGATTAAATAGGTATAGCCTACAAGGGGAGGGGGGTGGGTAAAGGGATGTTGGAATTTGGAAATCTGCAGTGTTATGAGGAGAGAGACGACTGCCAGACCTAAAACTGAACCTATAACCCTGATGCCGAGGCTCTTAGCTCGAACAGACACCATCGCCAGACCTAAACCGAGCCTCAATACCTGATGCCGAGGCTCTGAGCTCGAGGCCCTTCAAGACAACCCGCCAGGCTCTCAGCTTCTACTCCTCTGAGCTCCTTTGGGTTGAGGGAGGGACTGTAGGAATCAAACTCAGTTGCAGGAGATGATGACTCTGACGAAATTCGCTCTGCTCGGTAGTAGCCCAATCTCCAATTCAGTTGTTGTGCATTCGGACATTCGGTTATTATCACTGGATTGTCCATGGACATCATCATCATCATCATACAGGCATGCGGTTCGAGATCCAAGAAGACGAAAGGCTCGGAAAGAGAGAACTTTTGACGATGGGACGACCATCATGATGAGCTGCTGCTGCACAATGTTAACTACTTGCAGTAGTGCAGAGAGGTATGTTGTCGACCTCGTCTCTTTTTCAAGCTTTTGTGCACTTGCTAATGTGATATGCCTCAAGATCAATTGTGCACTCATAGGGTTTGTTCAATCACTCCCTCAGTCTGGCAGGGCGGCTGTTTGGCCCAGGAGAAGAAGGTGAAAACTGGTGGGACGACAAATGTTTGTTCTATCCAGTTGTTGTTAAGGAACCTTCATCAGCAGCAGCATCAGCATCTTCATGGAGAATGTATTACTATGGTAGAAATCAGGATTCTTGGCATTCAGGGGTGAAACCTGCTTTGCTATCTACAGGACGTGTTGGGGTAGCACTATCAGAGGATGGTTTCCATTGGAAACGATACAGAGGGACTTTACCTGAGGGTGCAATACTTGACCCCGACGAAGCTTCTTCTTCTTCTTCTTCCTCTTTCGATTGTGTCCATGTGGGTTGTGGAGATGTTTTCTTTTTTGAAGGTACCTATGTGAACAAGCTCTTTGCTTCACGTCAGATTATCTCTATACTCTAATCCTTACCTCTTGAACATCTCTTTCATGTAATTTCAGAACAGAGATTGTCTGAATGTCTGAATTTCTTGTTGGTGTTCTCAGCCACCTTGTGTACTGTTTTCTGTGAAGGTGAATGGTGGATGTTCTACTTTGGGGGTTCAGCAGAGACAATTGAATTTGGAGCAAGAGGAGCAGGAGCTGGCAAAGTTTTGCAAGGGTTTCGGATGCTTCCAGGATTAATCAAATCAACTGATGGTTTTGTATACAATCGAAAGCATTCACCAGGAAGCCCCTTACTAAAAATTGGAAGGAAAAATGAGTTTGATGAAGTCTTCATAGCATGGCCAAGAGTCATTCCTCCTCCTTGCAAAGAAGTAGAAGGCCAATTCTTGCCCATGAATAAGGAGCATTGGTTGATGACATATAGCTCAATACAACTGACCTTGCCTCCTGTCTCAGCAATTGGTGCAGCTACCTCTAGTGATGGTCTCCAATGGACTAAAGCTGGGTGTGTGTTAGCTAGAGGAGCTAAAGGCACTTGGGATGATGGTGGTGTTGGACGCAGACATGTGTTATTCCTTGATGGTCAATATGTAATGTTTTATGAAGGTGTAGATGGAAATGGAATACATGGAATAGGTTTAGCATTCTCAAGGGATGGCATTCAGTGGAAAAAAGATACAGTACTGGGTACTGAACCTGGGGGACCTATTTTCAGAGCACGAATTGGGGAGGAAGAAGCGTGGGATAATGGGACAGTTGCAGCTCCACATGTTGTACAATTAGATGACGATAGTTTCAGGCTTTACTATGTTGGCTCTAATGCTTTGAAGACACAAAGTGCTATAGGTGTAGCACTGAGTGATGGCACCAATTTTAGGTCATGGATCCGACCGATTCTATCTCTACCTTCATAGAAAGCTTCAGGACTTTCATGTATACCTGTGTCATCCACATCATTCTCTAACATGTCTTGTATCTGCTGACCTCTGTATTCTCATTGTTCTGTTTCTAAAGAGATGTGCTGCATCAAAATGTGGAACATTGATTAGGCTTGGAAGCATCAAACAATGCTGCAAAAATTCTACTGGAGAGACACCACTCCTGCATGAGCAAGAAGGCAACCATTCCTGCAGACAAGTTGAAGCACCCAAGAGTTTTGCAAAAGAGTAGTGTTAAACCTCCATTCCTCTACACCTCCTTTATCTTGACAAGAAGAAAGAGAGGCCCTTTTTGGAGCTCCAGTTCCAATAACCTGAAAGCTGCAAGGAGGGTTTTGGAGCTAAAAGTGGAAGAAGCCCATAGTCTACTCACACATCACACGGAAACTCCAATTACTTGAAGGTAGCAAAGTCAAACATGCAACTGTCCAAGAAAACAAAATCTTCGTGAGGCTACCTCAGGTTTTGTATTGAGAGCTGAGAAGAAAAACACAGATTCTCACTAAAGCCCAACCTATGGAGCTCACCAGTGGGGGAATTAGTCACCCAGCATGAGTGAAGCACATGGATTTGCAAGTCAAACCCTTTCATTGAGAAAGATGACCACAACTACACAAGAACACCAGAAATAAGCATCTGATTCTTCTAGCATGGATCAGCAACATAACCACTACCAATGTCACCATGCAGGCAAGACTGTTTGAGGTCTCACCTTCTGTCTGCAGCAGGTTAGTCACCCTTGAAAACATGAGCAAAGCCTCAGGCCGTACTTCTCCTTTTCTAAAGACAAACAGAAGAACCTGGTGTGCTATAACCCACGACCTCAAGGAGAAGAGATGGAGCATTGCTGTGGCTGTGACCTTTTTGATATAGTGTTAGGATCTTCATGTCCTGTTATATATTCTGCAGGTAACATAACTGCCCAGCAATCAAATGCAAGAAGAGACATGCCACACTCCAAATTGTCAAGGCTTGTAGCCTTGTCTCCTCCACTTCTGTATTACAGTGGCTGCATTTGACACTGCAATTTCTTGAGAAACCAGCTTCCCTCAACGGTTCACAGAGCTTAGAAAAATGGTAGGACTGAACAAATTGTCTCACTTCAATAGCTCTGAAAATGTCGGTAAAAATTGTTTCTGTTTGCTTATGCATGGTGACTTCTCTTGTGTAATATTGTTCTTCACAAAAGAACAAACTCTCAATTCAAGCAGACACAAGACTGCACCAATAATGCAATTGTAGCAGAGCTGAATATAGTGGATGCCCAGAAGAATGTGGGCATCAGGAACTCAAATGTATTGAGAAAATTAACTACATGATGACCAAAGGGGAGCTGCCATACATGGACTACCATGATAAAAGTGTTTTCATCTTGTAACCAATCATCTGTGCAAGCATTCAAGAGATGCGGGCCCAGATTGGAAATGCGCTCATAAAGTAGTGCAAGGAATGCAAAACTTGCAAGGGAAGCACCTCCAATTCTGCAGTTGCCTTCACTGTAATGATCAACAGAGGGGTCACTTGATCACTGCAGTCAACAGGCACAAATCATTTGTTACTGACCACCAAAATGAGCACCTCCATCTGTATGACTCCATGTTTTTATAGTCCTTGGGCTGGAACTAAAACTGCATATTATACTTTGCCAAGTCCCTATCACAGCAATCATGAGAGGAGTAGCAGCCATGTCCACAACAGTCTCCACCAGATGGACAGCCCAGTGATCAGGCTGCCCACATGTGAAACAGATGTGTCTACCACCACTGCCACCGCAGTCCCCTCTGCCTCCACCTCCAGAATAGAAATGGTCCCCTTCACCTCCATCACATTCTTTTGGCTTCACTCTATTGACAGTGTTCGATTGACAGTGATGGGTTGGCCATCAAGGTCTTTGCCATGCATGCTCTCAATGACAGCATCCATAGTACATTCACTGCTGAAGTTAACAAAGCCAAATCCACGAGAGTGCTGAATTTCTGTGCCCCTGATTGGAAGCCCTGCATTTCCAGCCAGATTCAAGAAAAGACTGCTAACAAACTGATGTTGTGCACCTATATCAGGGTGCTTGTTTCAGGAAGACAAAGTCAAATCCTTCAACGTTGCCCAGCCTTTATGTTTCCTCTTCTTGGCTCTACTGCTTCTCAAAAGCAATGCCTCCAGGTCTTTGGGCAAATTTTCTTGAAGCCAGGAGCTTGAACCTGCTTTTTTCTTTGTCTCATTCTCCCTCTCTTCATTCAATGACACAGAATTCTTGCTACCATCTTGGACTATGTTTGTTTCAGAGCTTGCAAGAGCATTAAGGTGTGCTCTTGCAAATTCTTGTGCTACCTTTGTCTTCACATGTTCTTTTGGGGTCCCAGGGGTTGTTGCACTCACCCCATCTCACAAAAGTGGCAAATGTATGCAATGTTGTTGTTAACCGACACCCACTTGCTTGCCTGATTTGCACTTCTTCTTTGGTCTTGTGACCCCCAAATGAACCAATTCATCCCTGGCTTCAATACAGATTCAATACAGAATGGGACAAGTTTGTGATAGATTTTCTCTTCTGTTTCACTTATGTCCCCAATGCCGCTGCATTAGGACATAAGACTAGACATGACCCTGGTTCTGCTGCTTGCTGTCTCTAGCATGCTGTGGAGTATATTGTATAGTTCATTCCTCTCTGTACCTATGATGGTTGAGTATGTTAGTTAGATTTGTGTTGAGGTCATTGATCAAGTTCATGCCTCAAGCCCTAATTGGAGATTTTATCCATTTGTACTGAAATCAAGTCCAAAGTTGTGCAATGGGATGCTGCAACAAGAAAGTTGCAAATGTAGATAAATAAAAGAGGAATAGAATTGATACCACTGGCATGTGACATTATTGGGGCTGATATCTGGAGGCAGAATAGCTGCAGACTGGCAACAGAGAAGCCGCTCTCATTCCGTAAAGCACTGCCTGGATTTTTCCTTTGTATTTTCAACTCCCTTACCTGCCAGATCTTGTGCGGTGGAATGTACCAGCGAGGCTGTACTGGGATCTTCTGACCAGCGGAAGGTACCACAGCCGGCCTGTCACTATTTCTAAAAAGTGAAAAATCCCAGGGAGTGCTTTACGGAGGGAAAGGACCTGAGTAGAGGCTCGTCCATGATTTTTGACCTGTTCCCTCGGTCTACTGGTCTCGGGCACAGATCTCAAATCACAGAAGGGCCTGTACTCAGGCCCTTCTCCTATACCAAAAGAGGTTATATACCAGAACCGGCGGTTCTTTATTCTATTTTTCTCAAATACCTGGTACCGGTGCTTCTTTGATTCTGAATTTTTTTTCCAATACCCGGTACCAGTGGTTCTTTGATTCTGATTTTTTTTCCGAATACCCACAAACAGTGGTTCTTTGATTCTGATTTATTCTTTCGAATGCCCGCAACCAGTGGTTATTACAACAATCAAGACAAGCCCACCACACTGGAGCATACCGGGGAGAACGAGAGCAAGCTAGAACCAGAATCTGCTGGTGAAGGACCATTCTGCAAGGTACGCACTCCTTTAGCAAGGCTGAAGAGACCACACCACCTGGCAGAATCAGCCTTTTATCCGACTTATAATGAGCGCTAGAAAAAGGTCGGCCACAAAAAACACGAGGGGTAGGGTAGGTAGCTTACCCTGCCCAGGTTGAACCAGCACCTACACTGGTACCTTCACCTTCTTGAGTAAGGCCTCTTAGAGCTAATAATTAACCAAGAAAATGTTAAATTTGAACTTAGAGATCCCCATTTAGCCTAGAGTGATGGGATAACTAGACCCCAAACAATTTGGGTTTTTAGTTTTTACCATGGTACCCGTGTAGATGCCAGTTCACAAAAGGTACCAAGACAAAGGTCGGTTGCCAAATCTGGCAATAAAGTTATCTGTAAAGTCAGGTGATTAGGGGGCAAGAACAGCCAGTTTCAACATAATCGGGCATCAAATGCGTAACTGGGAATGAATTTTTTTTTAACGAAATAACTGGGACCCAAACTGATTTTTCCACCAAATTTGGTGGTAAACTGAGTTTCATCCCCTATTTCTTTTTTCCTGAGCGCCTCCACTGCTCCTACATATATTTTCATTGCTCCTACCTGTACAATTTTACTGTAATTACTCTCAAACATTAAATGTTGTGTTTCAGAATTTCATACTGAGATTTAAATATAACATTACTTTGCAGATATCACTGAAAGAGGGGATAAGGGGTGAAACTAGAGGAGATAGGGGGTGGAAGAGAGGGTGACTTTACAGATAACTTTCATATATAGCCAAATTGCAATAGGCAAGAGTATCCTCTAAAATGCCCATGGAAGGAAAACACAGTAGTCTCAGTTGCCTTTTTTTTGTCAGGTTTTATCACCTTGTTCCTTGATGTTGATTGCCAAAACAAGCCAATCTTGAGGTTGTGACTCATCACTACTTGTGAAACTTGATGAGAAGAATTCATGGTCCTCTTGACCACAATCTCTTCTGATTTTGGTCCTGTTGCTTGATTGCTTGCTTACATCATGTCTTCCATTCACCAAGCAACTCCAACAACCTACACACTTTCATGGTTTGAATTTCTAAACACTTTAGAGTTTCATTTCTTGTCTTCATTCTTATTGTCTTGGATGCCATTGCTAAATGCACCTACATAGTTCAAATGTTTTTATGTTTGCATGAATCCTAATGGGATACTCATGATTTAGAAAAGTGGGAGAGGAAAAAGTATTCAGGCCCACTTGCATTCATGAACATCATGGAGCAAGTTGATTGTTCCCGCTTCTTGAGTGGTTCATTAGCATTGGCACAAATTTGTTGATGTGAAGGTGGATTTGTCTTTCCTTTTCAAAAGCCTTGTTACTTTCCAACATGAGTTGCATCTACATTTTGTTCATTGTTGCTTTGTTTGCAAAATTTTCATGTTGTTTTATTACACAACTAGTTTTCCTATTATATACTTGTGAGATTATTACAAAATATATTCTCATTTTTAGGGTTTGGGTGTAAGGGATTAGATATTGAAATGTTGAAATCAATTCAAAAGATGTTGACCTCGAAGAGGTATTTCCATTCGAACCAAATGCCAATGATGCAAGCATGATCATTGTCCCCTTCTGCCCACAATCTCACTTTTCTTCTAAAGCAACTACATTCAACAACAACACTATTTTTTTGTCAATCTCCATGCACAACATTAATTAGAGCATAAATATTGAGTTGCCTTGGTGGTTTACCAAATTACATGGTTCTTATCCTTGAAATTTGTGAAATCACAAATGTTCTTGAGGATTCAAAATCATTGAAAAAAACTAAGAAAAAAGTTATGAAGCATCATTAGAATGTCAAAAATCTACTTGGGGCATTAGCTTTCCTTAGGTTGAAATTATGTGAGGTATTGATGGGTAGATTCATTGCATCAAGTGCATTGTATGCAATTTTCTTTGAGGTGGGAATACCATCTTGTGCACAAAGTTTGATGCACTAAAACATTGTTGGTAAACAAAAGGCCAAAAAAAACACATCACACATTGCAATATAAAAACATGAGATCTATGTGAATAATATTAAACATCAACATGTTAAAACTTAAAAGTAACATTATTAAAACAAAATTCATTCAACCATCATTGAATAAATGCAAGGTGAGCTAAAGGTTGAGAGGACAACAAGAGTGGACAATCAATGATGATTTTCCACTTTCTTCAAAAAAGGAGATCAAAGTTAAAACATGAAACTCTTTAAATTTTATTTTGTTCATAAGTATTTTAATAATGACAAAAACATTGGACATTGATTCAATTAGTTAGGATATGGCATTTATTACATGGATGCACATGTTAAAAACAAATTCGAAGGAAGTTATTGAGAATTGCACAACCTTGCTTTGACATGTGATGAGGTCACAACAATTAACAACCAATCATGGACCGTAATGCACATTTTTATTATGTAAGATCAAAGTTGATTAATCATTTTCAAATCTTTGAAATATATTATCAATGTGGGATTGCTAATAATATCATTAAAATATCAATGAATGTTTTAATAACCAACAATGATGTCATAATAATGGACATTGCTTTGGAGATATTGTCTTCAATTAAATGATATTTTTATGTTTCGATTAGATTTGTAAACTTAATTTATGTGTTTGCATACATTATTACATTTATTATTGAAATCTAACATTTTATTATTAATGCAAAGAATGAACAATGGTGTTACCAAATATGTATATAACAATATTTTCTTCATATTGAAAGTATTCATTGTAATGTGCATAAGTCATCATACAAACTTGGATGGACAAATTACAAATTATTTCCCATTTTTTAATAGTTTCAAGGATTATCTTTGATATAAATTTTTATTCCTTTTTCTTCACATATGTAATCCAAAATGTCACATCAAGCTCACAAAGTTGGCCAAATTAATGTTTAAAAATTTGGGTAACAAATTATTAACACAAAAAACATTTTGGGTTTTGTAACTTCATTTTATGACTATGTATTGATTAGAAAGGACATTAATGACTAATGACTATTGAGTTGTTAAACCCATGTCGTTTCACCCATTTAGTTGCAAAGCACATATAGTTGCAAAGTCTTATTAATTAGACTTTTTGTTTTTTCGTGATATTGAACTTTCATGTTATCATTGATCTTGATTTGACATGTAAAGTGCATGCCATGTCCACCTAGTCATTTTATTCAACTAAGTGTTAGAAAATGCACTTTGATAGTTGGATGACATGTATCAAAAATTTATATACACATGCTCAATTATGAATCATCACACATGACTAAAAGTCAACCTAGTTTAGTCTAATTAATTTAGGCTAAGTGACCTAGGTTAAAAACAAATATTAACCTCCTAGCCTATGTAGCCTAGGTTAGGTAGCCTATGTATCATAACTTGCAAGAGCAAGGATTTGAACCCTTCACCTCAATTTTGGAATTTAAGTCTTCATCCATTGCACTATCATTTTTTTATATTAATTTTATTAAACACAAAAATATAAAGATCAATTTTTTTAGCTTCAAATTAAACTACATCACCCTAGGTTAACCTTGGTCAACCTACTTACTACTTATCAAGTTAGCTTATGTTACTTTAGGCCTTCATAAATTAAAAATAAATTAACATAATGTTGCCTAAGACTACTTAGGCTTTAGGTTAGTTTTAGATTAAATTAAGGTAGACCTAGCTAGGTTAGACCTAAACTAAACTAGGTTAATATAGGTTAGACATAGACTAAACTAATTTAAACATGGGTAAACATAATTATTTAAATAAATTTGGCTAAAACAATCACCTAAGTTAAACTTGGCTAAATTAATATATAAATTAGACTAAACATAATTATTTAAACTAAATATGGCTAAATTGACATAAATAAGGCACATACTTGAGATTGTTTATCGTATGGTTAAATACATATAATTTATATTTTAAATAATGATTTAAGCTAAACATGGTTTAAAAATAATAAATAAAATTAAATTTGAATACTTAAGTTATATTTGATTCAATTTGGCAAAATTAAAATAAAATTCATTATTAAAAAAATACATGGCTAAATTGTGATAAAATTATAAACTAAACTTAGTTATTGAAACTAAACTTGGTTAATAAAATGACTGATCTTTTGTGATTGTAATTTTTTTTAGTCATTTTTGTAGTTGTTAAAACCATTTTTAATCGTTTATTTTATCATGTTAAACATTGTAGTTCCATAAGACAAGTTGTAAAAGACATGTTTTGGCATTATGAACATTTTTGACCAATCAATGAATGCAATTTTCTTGAAATTAATGTCATGAATTACAGAATTAATTATTAATTATACATCTTATAATTGACATTGGCCTCTAACATCATCATAATAAAAAATTAAATCACTATTAATTGTTATGAGTAAAAAAAAAAAGTGATATTTTTCAGTGCTAATTTTAAATCATTCAAATATATTAATATAAATTCAAAAATAAAAACATGCTTACCCAAAAATTGAACTAATTGTCATATTGATTATAATTGCAAAACCATGATGCCACGTGGCATCTTGATGTCCTTTGCAACTAAATAAATTTTTTATGACCAAGTGGATATTTTTAAAAATTGATCACAAAACTTGATGTGTTTTTGTGAGGCAAGCCCTTTCACTTGAAGGTTCACTTAAAAAGGCATGTCAGTGAGGTCCTCCTTGTAAAATAATTATTTTTATGTTCTATCAAAAAACTTGGTTGTCAATAACATATAAACACAACATCATGAACTTCATGTTGTGGTGCTCCTAAGAACTTTGATTTTGATGTCAATGATACCCCCTATAAGGCAAGTTCTATTAACAAATATCGAAATGAATACATTAAGCAAATGACAACATTTGAATGATATAAGTTGCTAGTGTGTCTAACATTAACTATGGTAGGAAAAGTGGGGAGGAGGTTGGACGGGATGTTGTATGTTAAATTGATAGGGAAATAATAAAAATCAGCCAATATATTTTTGTTTTGTTTATTAACCAACAATTGTCAATCAAATTGAAAACATGCCAATGAAATTCTAGCTAGTAGATCTTGTTTATTCCAAGGCTAATTAGTAGGTGATCTGGTTGATTGTGATTAGGGCTCAATGCATGTGTTTTGGTGTTTTTATGACCTTTGCTTACAAACAAACTTTGGTTTGCAATGCTTTTGTGGGTGGGAGTATGAATGTAGCCAAAAATCAATGGTAGTTTCAATGATAATAGAAAAAAAAACCAAGATGACATTGTGTATGTTGATGAAACTTCCTTTCAAAGGCATGGATTCATTTAATTAGAATTCAATTAGTTGAAAATGAACATTTATTTTGTAATGATGTTAGTTGTTGTGCACATAGTTTGTTTGGTGTCATTTAAAATATTAATAAATAATGATAGTGTAAAAAACAAATGAGGCCCAAAGGTTTTGGACAACTTATAAATCATGCATTATGAATTTATAGGTTTTTTGCTTTTCAAACTAAACTATTGCTCTTTAGTTCTATTACTCTTGTCAACTTTTTCAAAGAGGTAGTCCTTCTATTCACATAATCCTATGTTTCCACTACATTACCAATCACTCACCATATAATTTTTTAAATTTCAAATAAATAAGAAACATTTTGGAGGCTTAAATGGTTTTCACATGCCATTTTATCACCATGGATTTTTGTATTATGTCATTAGTTTGGTCTTTGTGCACATCTTGTTAACATTTTAAGTTAGCATTGAAATTTCAAATTGCAACCTTAAAATGCCTATGGCCATATTTGTGGCATTATAATGCTTTCACATATTTTTCATTAATATGTGAAATGCTACATTGTTAATCACCTACCATATATTATACACTAAAGGTTTTGCGAGGGTAATGTGATTTGCATTTTTTTTTCACCTCGTAGCAACCACATGGATAATGTTATATTTTAATGTGTTCAATTGTAAAAGTTGTATTCAAACCTATGCTTGTGCTATTAATAAATACCATTTTGTGTTGATGTCAAATTACACATTTCTTCATATGAATTAATCATGGCACAAGATAAATTTCAAATGGTATTTTTGGTAGATTCATTACATCAAGGCCAATACTAATAATTGGGTTGTGGGTTTGGTGGAACAATTATCCTTTATCATATTCTTGAAATACTTTAGAGTAATGGTATCACACATGTGCTAAAAATGTTATTGGCAAAGTTATATCAAGGGTATGTATATTACCAATCTTGTTTAATTGATTTGGGCTTCAATCCATTTTTTATTACAATATTTTTCCTTTTTTTAAAGAGCCAAACAATTCCATCCTATAAAAAAAATCTAAAATCACACAAGGTATCACAAGGTAAAAGTTTTTTTTATCACCTTCACTCATGTTGCGTTTTGGAGTGCTATTATGTTTTTCAGTAGATGTAAATAAAATGAGAAATATTTAGGTAAATGATCATAGATAAAAGGTTCCAATGAATGTTCTCATAAGAATAATGTATTTGTTATTTATTGTTTTTATGGTTTAAGAAGTTCTTAACTCACAAGCAACCTTGTTTTTTGCAAGTGATAGAAGTTTGATGTGTTTGGGTTGTTTGTCAATCTATTGGTTGATGTTTGGATGTCCTAAGAAAATAATTGCTAATAAATTTAAAGTCTAAGTTTTATTTAAATTACAAATATAAAGCATGATTGTAAATGTGGTTGTGTGTGAATGATTGTGTTGTGCCTAGTTTGATGTTTGATCATAAGATTGTTCTAATTATTGTGTAATTTACAATAATTTAGATTGTATGGTGATGATAGAGAGAAATTAACATTGGTAAAAGTTAAGATTTAATGTAATATATATTTTCAAAATTTTAAGTGAAATACCTTTTGATTTTGATTTGTGATAAAAAAATTTTTTTGTTGATCTTAAAGGTAAAGGTTGGGTTTATGCACCATTGACCAACAATTAAAAAATAAATTCAAAGAATTTGAATATACCCACAATAAAAAAAATCAAAGAACATGTTATAGAACCTACACTCAACCACTCATTCTTTGAAAAAAATCATTAATTGCACCCCCACAATTGTTATATATTTCTGAATTTTTTTCAAAAACCCAAAATTAAGGCGGTCTTTGATTTTGAACATTTTTTGAAAACAAAGAATTGGAGGTTACAACAAACTCAAAGAATCATGCAACACTAGTACCAAACATTCAAGCAAGTAATAACAAGTCATTAGCCATTAAGCAACATTGAAATTTGTGGCATTAGAATATTATATAATTTTTTATATAATTTTTTAAAAAATTATTTAATTTATTTTTTTCCGATCAATTTCCCCCAAAAGAAAGAAAAACATTTGACATTTGGGCAATGTCTAGAAAAATCTCTCTTTTTGCATCAGCTTGTTAAAAAAACCAGAAACAAGCAAAATGGATGGATGATAATTTTGTCATGAGTAACCCCAAAATGACATAACCAACCCTAAAGAGAATCTCAACCCTTGGATTGGGTATCAGGTCAGAAATTACATGTCATAACCTTTACCCTCGGTTTCGGTGGTGACCTAGTTAGCATGAGCTAATTTTCATCCATAATCCTTCACTTTTTGGATGAAAATTCCTAAACCCCTCCCTTCATGGATGAAAAAGGGCATCTCAATTGCATGGTAATGTCTGGTAATTAGCTTGAGTGCACTAGTTACCATGAATAGTCACTTGCCTCAACTACTCCCGTAGGAAACCTAGTCCATAATTTAATGTGTAACAAAGTTAATATGATATAATCCCACCCACGTCAAAACTTATCATCCAATAACCAAAACCCTAACAAAGTTAATATGATATAATCCCACCCCCATCAAAACTTGTCATCCAATAACCAAAACCCTAACAAAGTTAATATGATATAATCCCACCCACGTCAAAACTTATCATCCAATAACCAAAACCCTAACAAAGTTAATATGATATAATCCCACCCACGTCAAACTTATCATCCAATAACCAAAACCCTAACAAAGTTAATATGATATAATCCCACCCACGTCAAAACTTATCATCCAATAAACAAGACCCTAACAAGGTTAATATGATAATATGACCTACGTCAAAATTTATCATCCAATAACCAAGACCCTAACAAGGTTAATATGATAATATGACCTACCTCAAAATTTATCATCCAATAACCAAGACCCTAACAAGGTTAATATGATAATATGACCTACGTCAAAACTTGTCATCCAATAACCAAAACCCTAACAAAGTTAATATGATATAATCCCACCCATGTCAAAATTTATCATCCGTTGACCAAAACCCTAACAAAGCTAAATATGATATAATTCCACCCACGTCAAAATTTATCATCCGTTAACCAAAACCCCAACAAAGTTAGTATGATAGTCCCACCCACCCATGTCAAGATTTATCATCCAATAGCCAAAACCCTAACAAAGTTAATATGTATATAATCCCACCCACGTCAAAAAATTTATCATCCAATAACCCAAAACCCTAAGAAACCTCGTCTTCTTCTCCTTCGATCCTTTCAAATTTCTCGAATCTCAGCCCCAAGAGAAATTTGGTTTTTTTTATATTTAAAAAACCAAAAAGAAGAAATGAAAACAAGGCCAAAAAATTATTAAATTAGAATTAATTAATTAATTAATTAAATTTTAAAAAGAAAAAAAAAGAAAAAAGGGGAA
>Ga0209611_10002747_pt1 | contig 30791 bp, 18 predicted proteins | sample S1TSphgellanicum_3_FD_187693 | JGI IMG/M metagenome (GOLD analysis project Ga0209611, IMG submission 187693) | Host-associated microbial communities from peat moss isolated from Minnesota, USA - S1T2_Fc - Sphagnum magellanicum MG (SPAdes) (version 2) | ecosystem: Host-associated > Plants > Peat... | reverse complement strand
GGTTATCGACTTCAACATTGAGACACTGATGGCATTGCGTTGTTTCAGGGTGATCGATTGAGGCATCAATACATTGTGGATGCTTATGCGACTATTGAATAAAGTCGCTTGAAATATTTGCGATTGAATAAAAAAAAACTTTGTGCAGAACTTTATCAAGGCCTTCAGGACACCGTCGTTGTAGGTGACAATAGCGATGTTACCATCGGACAGAAGATCATTCTGCCATCTTATTTCACAGTAGGTCCACATCACATGGTTCAAAATTATCAAGATGCCATGGCAATTTGCAGATGGGCCTGTTGCCCAGATGCATTTGTTACATTCACTTGCAATCCCTAATGGCCTGAAATCAAGAGAGTGTTGTTGCTCGGACAACAACTTCAAGATCGACCGGATTTGGTAACTCGAGTGTTCAAAATCAAGCTGAAGGAGTTGATCAATGACATTCATAAGAAGCATGTTCTAGGACGCATGATTGCAAGAATCTATGTCATTGAATTTCAAAAGTGTGGGCTGCGCATGCAAACATTCTCATCTTCTTTGCTAAAGATTACAAGCCACACACGGTTGAGGTTGTTGATCGCATGATTAGTGCTGAACTTTCGAATCCAAAAAAATAAACAGGTTGGCCCATGAGACAGTTGCTAAATGTGTGATGCATGGTCCATGTGGAGTTGCATTTCCAAAAGCCCCATGCATGGAAGAAGGCAAATGCACAAAAAAAATCCATGCAAGTTCCAATCTAAAACGGTGATGGATGTAAACGGATATCCTATTTATTGACGCAGAAATACGGGGCGCACACTTTTGGTTCATGGCGTTGAATTGGACAATTGTTGGGTGGTACTGCACAATGTCTATTTGTCGACTAAATACAATGTGCACATTAACGTTGAAGTTTGCAACAACATTCGTGCAGTCAAGTATCTGTTCAAGAATGTTTATAAAGGACATGATCGTGCAAATGTTGAGATTTCATGCCAGAGTGATAATGCCATCGAAAGGAATGTGGTCAAAGCTGATGAAATTTTTAAAAAATCTCAATTGTTGCTATGTATTTACATTAGAAGCAGCGTGGCGCATCTTCAAGGTTGATATGCATGAACGATTTCCTACCGTTGAACGTCTGCAATACCATTTGCCCAATCAACAAATGGTGGTGTTTAATGATGACAATGATGTGCAGGAAGTGGCAACACGGTTAGCCATTTTCAGAACCATGCTGATGGAATAGTTCAAAACAAACCAAGAATTAGAAGTTACACGAAGCCTTACGTTCGATCAATTCCCTCAACAATGGGTGTGGAATCGGAAGTTGAAGCGATAGACAATGCGCAAGAGAGGCTTTGCCATTGGTCGCATGTATTATGGACATTCGACATCAAGTGAATGTTATTATTTGCGAATGTTGCTGAACTGCGTCAAAGGTGCCACATCCTACGAGCATTTGTAGATAGTGGATGGCACAAAGCACGACACATTCAAAGATGCATGCATTGCAATGGGTTTGCTTGCAGACGATAATGAATGGCATCAAGCCTTGGAAGAAGTCGGTGTTTGGGCCTTAGGACGACAACTGCGTGACATGTTTGCTTCCATGCTGATGTTTTGTGAGGTGACGAATCCCAGATAGCTATGGGATGCACATTGGGAGTCTTTGAACGATGATATTGAAGCAATGACATGCCGCAAATGTGATGATCCAATTGTTACCCTTTTTGAAGATGCGCTAAAGGATCGTGCATTGTATGAGATCAATTAGGTTCTCATCCACAACGGACACCGCCTGGAAGATTTTCCAATGTTTCCCAAGTCTAATTACGTCCCTTTTGTTCATGGAGGAAACTGATTGGTCCAAGAAGAGTTGGCTTATGATCAACATTCATTGACCACAAATGCAGATAATGCAGAAAATAGGCTTAATGATGATTAGTGCAGTGTATACAAAACTATTTTGAATGTCGTGACAAACAAAGAGGGCAAACTGATCTTTGTGTATGGTAGTGGTGGAATCGGCAAAACATTTGTTTAGACAACACTTTTGTCCCATCTACAAGGGCAAGGCAAAATCGTGCTTGTAGTTACCTCATTATGAATTACATTTTTGCTACTTCTAGGTGGCAGAACGGCCCATTCAAGATTCAAGATTTTGATTGATATGCACGATGAGTCGACTTGTAACATCACACAATAGATGAAAGTGGCCGAGTTGGTGCATAAAGTTGATATGATCACTTGGGATGAGGCACCGATGATGCACGCTGAGCTTTCGAAGCTATTGATCGGACCTTGCGTGATTTGATGCAATTGGATGATGCACAAGCAACCGAAAAGATCTTTGGTGGGAAAACTGTGGTCTTTGGTGGGGATTTTTGATAGATCTTGCCTATTGTTCCCAAGGGAGGATGAGAAGACATTGTCAGTGTTTCGTTGCTTTGATCACATTTTTGGTAGGATGTTACGATTCTTTGTCTTCATATCAACATGCGAGTCATGGCAGCCAATTCTGAAAAGTAGCGAGAGTTTGCCAAATGGGTGTTGAATGTTGGAAGGGGTAGTCTTCTTACCATTGTCGAAAAAGACGGTGTCAATCTAGATTGGATCAAGATTCCGTCCCATATGAGGTTGCCAGCAGAAGATTGCAACTTAAGAAGAATAATTTGAACCATCTATCCGGATCACCAATGCCACTCTGGAGATGCCATGTATCTTATGCAACACAACATTCTGGCCCCAAAAATACTAATGTTGATGAAGTCAACAATGTAATTCTAGAATCGCTATATGAAGAATTGCACATGTACTTAAACGCAAATTCTTTGACTCCAACAGAAGAAGGTGCAAGTGCTGTTGCGGGAATTTCAATGGATCCATTATATCAGGTGGAATTTTTGAACACTTTGCAATTCAGCAATATTGCAAATCATAAGTTGGAACTCAAAGTGGGCATGCCAATCCTTTTGTTGCGTAATCTCAATCAATCAATAGGATTGTGCAATGGTACGAGGTTGATTGTCAAGAGATTGGGTCAACATGTCATTGAAGCGGAGATCATCACATGGAACAATGTTGGCAAATGTGTGTTCATACCCCGCATCATCATGTCTCCCTTTGGGACTGATTGGCCATTTGTTTTATGTCGTCATCAATTTCCTGTTTGAGTGGCATTTGCAATCACAATCAACAAGAGTCAAAGTCAAACATTGAACAATGTTGGGGTATATTTGCCATCTTTGGTCTATTCCCATGGTCAGCTTTATGTTGTTATTTCATGGGTCACAAGTAGTGCAAACATCAAGATTTTCAGCGCCCAGGGTCCCGATGGATACATGCGAAATGTTGTATATAAAGAGGTTTTGGAAATGTAGTTTGTAATTTGTAATATGTACCGTCAAATACACACACCTATGCATTAGGCATAGGGTTCAAACTAGTATGGGATAAAATGAGGAGCCATTAGGAACATGTTAAGGGAACACATTGGGAACCCATTTAGAACTTGATGGGAACACAACAAATTTTTTATAGGAACAACAAAAATTCAACAATGCCACCCTCCCTTGAAAGGAAAAAAACTTGGGCCCTTTGGGTGCATGTTACTTCACTTCATTGGTTGCAAGAAATCTTTTTGTCTACACGTATTCTTTTTTTGAGGGTCCTGAATTATGGGTGTAAACTCATTCCTTTTTTTTTCCCGCCCCCACCCTTTGCAATGAGCCATTTTGATTGGCCCATCACAAAAATTACACAAACTTTAGAGGTTCCCCAAAATATAGGTTTATATTGGAAGGTAGAGTAACCATCCCTTTGGTATGAAGGTCCGCAAGTGAAAAGAAGACAACTCTGGGCAAAACATATGGGATAAAAGTGTGATGTTATTGGGAACATCCTGAAAAACACATTGGGAACTTGATTGGGTGGGGGGGGGATGCTTGTTATTTGGGCGGCGGGGGGCACTAGCACCCACCAGTGCACCCTGAAGGATGAATGATAAGTGGTCAGGAAACAGTTTTCTGTTGAGTTCCAGTCCCCTAGCTAACCATGGGTGGTTAGCTCAGTTGGTTCTTTTTTTTTTCAACCCTTGCTACTAGTGCTACTCACAAGCCGGTTGTTAGTAAGTAGGTAGGCAGTAAAAACAGCCCTTACCTATGTATAAACCATCTACTTACCTAGTAGTTACCTATTTTCCTACATATCTAGCTATATATACACTAGACTTATTTCCCACAAAATTGGTTACCAAGGTGAAACCAAATATTAACTCAAGTTGAGGTAGGGTGAATCCATCCATCCACAACTGAGTAATAATGGGGATCCAGTGGATGGCGCACTGGTGGGTGCTGGTTCACAATGGCCGGTGGTGGCACGGGGGAAGGAACAATTTGGTTGCAAAGAGAAAAAAAATGGAACAATAGATAGACCCCCGCAGGAATGGCAAGGCCAAAAAAACCCCATGACCCCCCCCCTTTCCCCCCTTTAGGAGCTTCTCCAACTCAGAAGAGGCAGCACTGTTTTGGAGTGAATTGGATTAGGATTAGCAAGTGTTTTTTTTAAAATTAAAAAGGGGATTTTTTAATTTTATTAATTAAATTATTATTATTTTTGTTTATAGCCAAAGTAGGGATCATCCATAAGAAGATGTAAAAAAAATGGCAATTAACCTTAGGAAATTTTAGCCAAATATGGCTATAATCCAGAGAGATACAAAGGACCAAAATCTTTAATCATCATCGTTGTATATTTTTGGCTAAACAATGAAAACCGAATATATGAATCTGGCGATCTTAAATGTGGATGTAATTAAATGGATGTAAAACATTCATTCTCTCTCTATCTCTTCTCTCACAGGCGAACACCCTATCACTTCTATGTGGCCAAATCACGCTTGAACTCTATATACCTCTTTTGACCGTCCGATGATGTAATAGTCTCAGAGCCAGTGGCAATCGAACGGGCGTGGTGTGAACTGAGAGCGAGTGGCAGCAGCGGGAACAAACTAACCTAGGTTGTTCTTCAACCATAACCACGGTTAAAAACTTGGTCTCTCTGGGTCAGGCGGCTTCGTGTTTCCTCGTCCTTCGTTTTCAGAGGCGCCATTGTTGTTGTTGTTGCTGCTCGTTGTAAGCTTCTTCAGTGCTTTATTCGCACGGCTTCAACTGTTTCTTTGCTCTGAGATTTTGAGGGTTCTCTCTATTCGTCTGTTGAAGAGACTAACTATGGCCAACGTTGCAATGTCTGCCTCGCAAGTGGCTATCTCGCCATCTTTTTCTTCCACAGAGCCGCGCATCACCTCCGCCAGCCTTCGGAACACCGTCGCTCTGTTGTCATCCAGACTGGTCAGAATCATCTGCCTTGAGGACCGCTCTTTTTTTGGGGTTTTTATTCCCCTCTCCCCCGCGCTTCCTCCCTTCTTTTGAGCGGATTGTGGTGGTGCTGTGACATGAGGAGTTCTGTCATTGAAATCGGGCTCTTCGATTTGGGGAGATCCTACTGAATGAGCTTCGTAATTTTGCTGCGCTTGGAGAAAAAATGTAGCTTTTGGTCGCTAGTGGTGAATCGTCTTGGAGAACCGTAAAGGATTGGCAAATCCTGGGATTCTATCTGCAGTCTAATCAATTGATGTTCTTGTAGTCTGTCTGTTTGTGTGTGTGTGCCTTTTTTTTCCCTTGTCGGTGTGATTTTCAGTCTTCCAGGTTTCTCAATCCCAGGATTGACAGTCCAGGATGAAGAATATTGGGAAACTTTCAAGGTCGTAATTCTGTATGGAGAGGGCACCTGAGATCTTCTTGAGGTCCAGCTCGTGTCTATCCATAGCTGTTGAGAACTGGCTAAAACTCTTAGCCTTTTCTTTGGTAAACATCACATCCAAGAGCTGCTCTGCTCTGCAGGGTCACGCACTGGAAATGGCTACCGAATCTGTTCTTGAAATGTTTTGTATCTGCAGTTTCTTCCTTCCTCTCAAGCAGCATTCCAATGTCGAGTCTGTGAATGATTCACAGATGCAAATTACACGTCTTCAACACAAGGAAGAACATTTTGTATGTCCACAAAACAAAGAGAGGAAGATCACCATATTAATGATTTTTGTTTATTCCTGATGCAACAGGCAGCGAGGCCAACAGTTGCTGGCTTCTTTGGCAAGAATAATGAGCTCCACAGCAGCCTCAAGGTGACCAGAAGCACCCAAAGACAGGTACTGTGGCAGTATCACATTAACTCAAAAGCTGCAGGCCACTACTGGTCTGCTCCATTCTCAGCTGATGGACTGCAAGGATTCACATTGCAAAGCTGAAAATACAGTTGCAGTCTAGCTTTTGACTGAATTCCTGAGATTAGGTCGAGAATTCAAAGCAATTTGTTTCATGCTTTGCAGGTCCATAGCCTGCAAGTCAATGCAGTGCAAAAGGCAGAGTATGTCTGGACGGATGGACAGGAGGGACAGAAAGGTATCCGCTTCAATGAAATGCGTTCCAAGACCAAAGTCATCCAAAACGACATTCCTGCTGGATCATTAGACTTCCCTGAATGGTCCTTTGATGGCTCCAGGTACTCATTACATGGCCTCTGTACTCAGATAATTGTGATGCTAGTTTGCCATATTCACGCACAATGCTGGTCTCCTGCTTGAATAAAGCTGAACTCAGTAACAGCAGTTTCAAGTTACTGGTTGATCTTTCTGTACTTTTGCAACATGTGCTATGACATGCTCATGTTGTATGCTTTGTTGGTATCGATGTTTGATCATCAACCAAAATCCGGTGGGAGGTTTGTCATTGTATTTGACCCATTGCTACCTTCAATTGCATTACTCAAAAGCTTTTGGTTCAAGACTGACCCACTGAGTTACTCACAAATGCCTTGAAGACTAGTGTGTGCTCCACATAAGCTCTTTGAATCTAGGTGCCATCATTTCTAGCAAAGAGTTTTGTTAAGGCAGGCTTTGTGGAAGTTAATCTACGACTAAATTGCTACTGTTTGAGTGTCACAGCACAGGACAAGCAGAAGGGCGATTCTCAGACTGTATCTTGAAGCCTGTATTCTCATGTCCAGATCCAATTCGTGGGAACCCTCATGTATTTGTCCTTTGTGAGGTCTTAAACCCAGATGGGACTCCTCATGAGACCAATACACGACGCCTGATAGAAAATATTTTGAGTCGGGATATTCTGGAGGAGGAGACCCTCTTTGGTTTCGAGCAAGAGTATACAATGTTCAATAAGGCTGGTAAGGTTTATGGTTGGCCCGAGGGTGGATTCCCACATCCCCAAGGTCCCTTCTACTGTGGGGTTGGCCTGGAAGCTGTCTATGGACGACCCCTAGTGGAAGCCCATTTGGATGCATGTATCAAGGTATTCATTCCTACATTCATTTTGGCAGTCTGTTGTTGTGTCAAACTGTTCTTGTAGACATAAGATCCCAAGAAATGCAGTTCTCGTGCAGATTTGGAAGATGTATTTACAGTTCATGAAAGATTCTATTTCCTAATCTAGGTGACTTTTTTTTGTAGTTATCACTAGTCATATAAAATGAGTACCCATCATGCATCCATAATAGACAGATCATGACAAGGGTTTCCAGCTTGCACTGGATTCTTGCAGGTTTAATAACTAGAGGCTCTTTTGGATCATGACAAGTCACTCCATCTTGCACCTCAATTTTGTCTTTCCAAGAAGTGAGGACTAATAAGATGTACTATCTGCAAACATGGTGAATGTGCATTAAAGAATTTGATTCTCTAGACATTGTTCTGCAATGTACTCATTGCGTGTCGCTTTCAATGACAGGCTGGACTGAAAATCAGTGGTATAAATGCTGAAGTGATGCCAGGCCAGTGGGAATTCCAAATTGGCCCAGCAGGACCACTTGAAGTGGGTGATCATGTTATGATTGCCCGCTGGTTGCTTCACCGTTTAGGTGAAGACTTTGGCATCACTGTAACCTTTGAGCCTAAGCCTATGGAGGGAGACTGGAATGGGGCTGGGGCCCACACTAACTACTCAACCAAGTCCATGAGAAAGGATGGTGGCATTAAGGCCATTGAGGCTGCAATTGAGAAGCTGTCAAAGAGGCACAGTGAGCACATTCAACAGTATGGACTTGGCAATGAGCGCCGTCTGACAGGTATGCTTGCACCTTCTGCTGTGTTGTTTACTAGGGTTAATTGTCCCGTACATGACTTCTTCCCACATAACTGAATGCAACATAGTAATGCCTTGTCAACTTCAGAAAATTTGTCCCATCCATTTCAGTTTGCTTCTCTGGGAGAGTTGTTTTGCACTTAGTTGCCAAAGATGATAATAATAGCAAAAAATGACTGAGGTCTCACAAACAATTAAGGTATACAAGTAAAGCTCATGTAAACATGTCACCATCTTGAGCACAATCATGAACGCATTCATTGTCAACAGGGAAGCATGAAACTGCGAATATCAATACATTCAAGTCAGGTGTTGCTGATCGTGGTGCCTCCATCCGCATTCCTCTCCCTGTCTCTCTTGCTGGCAAAGGTTACTTGGAAGATCGACGGCCGGCAGCTAATGTTGACCCCTATGTTGTTGCACGCATGCTCATTGAAACAACCCTGAAATATTAGGGTTTCTTCCCAAGAATGCTTTCACATCTGGAACATATTTGTTTGATGAAGTCAAGGGTGAACCAATGATGATGCAGGATGTTTGAAAGTTACATGAAGGTACTAGCCAAGCCTGAACAGTTCTTTTCTAAAATATACTTGGCAATGTATTACCATTTTTCATTTCATTTAGAAGTTCATTTTGATGAAAGCCATGTGTTGGATTGCAACTACAGTGCTCTGCACACATATTTGCTGACTTGAACTCATATTAACTTTGCAATTGTTTTAATTTGATTGTTTGAACATTATTTTTCTAGACCCCAATTGCAGGTTTAGGGTGCAAGGGCTTGTTTAGGGTGACAAGCTCAGAAAATCTGTGGGAAATTGCCAAGATGGCAGTGTCAAAATAAGCCTGCTGTTCTCACACAGTTCCAATGTGGTGGCTGATCAATGAATTTTTGTGGATTGGAGGGTTTGAACCGGTGAGTAATGACATATATGTTTTGCAATTACAGTAGTCTGCATCTGTGTGAACTACTATTGCAATGGTTTAGGATTCTTCTAACTTAAAACACAATCATAAAATCCTCAACCCTTAAAGGATATGTGCAGAAAACAACAATTTGTTAAAAGCTTCAACATAACCCTAAGTGATCCAAATATTCAAAATATGATCATTTTCTGAAGCTTCCAAACTTGGGTTAACCATTACAAGATTATCAAAACCTAGACCACAAAGTAGATTGAAACCAATAGTAGGATAACATTCTTGGCTTTGAACTCAGTTGGCTGCATGTGCAAGGGCTTTAGCATATCTAACAGGCAGCTAGATGCTTAGTGTCTCTGCCCCAGTGCATGGCTTTATGGTGCTTCTCAACTGTGAACACAGGTTGATTCTGCAACAGAACTGGCAATTCCTTCCAAACCAGCAACAATTCAATAAGATATGTTGCTGAAAATGTGGGACCAAATGAACTCCTCATCCTTCTATAGTCTCTCCATGAGAGGCAGAGCCAACATACAGCAGGACACCAATGGACTAAAGTAATACCTCAATGGTCACTCATTCCAAGCAAAATGCACTTGAATTTGGATTGACAGTATGTTAACATTTGCATGAATAATATACAAAATCAAACTTTTATTAGGTCTGAATCAAGCCAGTACTCAGGTCACAAGAAATGAAATTCTAAATAATTTTGCAACTGTGGGTAAGTTTACTTCATGACAATGAATTAGATCCAACTCTCCAACAGGAGGTCTGGTCACAGCATTGAATTGTGACACAAAGGAGAAGAATTTTCCTTCTCATGTCCACCATGCAGTCTACCGTGCTTCAACTAAAACCAACTCAAATGATGTAGATTGCAGTACTTGGGAGTAGTCTGATCAGACTGGCTAACATCACTGTGTTCTAATCCAGTTAAAGCTCTTTCTAAACGAGCGTTCCACAACTTGAGCTGAAAATGGATGGCAGACACAGCATGCTTGTAGTGAGGAGCAACATGCACACGATCTCTCATGTTGGAAGTCATGGATGGCAGGCAGGAGTTTTGAAGGACACCTCATTTGCAAAAATGTGGACTTCATGCCAATGCATTTAGGCAAAAGACTATAATTCAGGCCTTTCAGGTTGAGGATTGCCTCTACTAAACTGCCATGAAGCCAACAAACTTCCATGAAGGATATGGAGATTTTCCTCATTCACAAGAAAATGCCAGGAAAGAATGCCTATAACATCTGTTACATCAGACCCTGGTCTTTCTTGACATAGCTATAGGTCCACTTGCTACTACATCTGTTCAGTCTTGTTGATACGCCCATCTGGTCGTATCTTTTTGTGTAGCTCCTTGTACCGTAATTGGTCCTGTTGACACCCAAATATCAGCATCACATTCAATCATTGTGCAGAGAGGTTTTCAGCCTTAAAGCCTCAAAACTAGAAACATAATGCACAGCAAAAAAGAAAGTTCAGAAGGTACTAAGCATCTTCAGGTGAGCTCAGTGTTAACAATTCATGAGCAACTTCCAAACCTTGCAACTCATGGAAAATTACAGGATTGTCAATAATGAGAACCAATCCTTGGTTGGTCCTTCAGTACTGACACACTGGAGTTCCATTTGTCATGGATCACTATGCTACTGACAGGAAGTGGAAACAAGACTCACTTCTCGACCATATGAAATGGAATCAATTCATAGCTCAAGAAACACACCTTGCTAGAGACAGATGGCACCACCCGCGAAAATGCTGCCTCAAAATGATGAGCCCTTACAAACGGATGGTTGATCTTCACACCACCTGGCAGGGGTGCCTTTTCCATCTTTACAGACTCATCTATCTGCTCCTGCAAAGCTGCAATGCAAGCTTCTCGGACCTGATGTTTCCAAGAAAAAATGGCAAATCAGTTTCATCAGTGGATACTTCTGAGTCCCAATCTATACAATGTAACATGATGTCTTACACAAATACATACAATTTTCATGAGGTTCTTCCTGCCAATAGCCTTGTGACCATTGACTTGGTCCACATTTGCACTGAGGAAGAGGAGTTTAGCAAAATTGGTTTGGTCCCCACCATTTCCCCTGTATAACCTTGCAAACAAAAATTCCTGTCTGGGATCCATCTAAATGTTACACCACAGCAAGGCTAGAGGTTGACTCAAGACTTGGAAAAGTTGCTGGGCAGAAGGCCTTCCAGAGTGAGAAGCACAGAGAGGTCTTACAAGGGCACCAAGATCAGCACCACTGAAACCCTCACAATGTTGGCTCATCCCAATAGATGATACATCGACATCCCCTGCCAAAGGGACCCGTCGCACCAGAGTGTCCAAAATTGAGGCTCGGCCAGCAGGGTCAGGCAATGGCACATACAGCAGCTTGTCTAGCCGCCCTGGCCTCAGCAATGCTGAATCTACCATGTCTGGTCTGCCATTTCAAACACAGAAGCCCCAGGAAATTTTAAAAATAAATTATTGTCCCAAAAGACATTTCCAGCCTAATGTCATCTGGATGTGCATTTCTCCATTCTGTCTGATAAGCAGTGGAGGGCAGGGGATTTCAGCCTCACACATCAGATTAGGCCAGGGTTAAGAGCAATAGCTTAAGACCCAATTAGAAAATATTAGGCTGCTTCAAGAACTGCAGAACTGCACTCAAACTTTACTGGTTGCAAACTTAAGACTATATTGCAGAGACTTTGGCTTGTTTGGCCTTTATAGTACCAAATGTATGTAAACTATATTATCATAAATATTGAGAACTTCTCCATACCAAAAATTGAATCTACCTAAATAGAATTGAGAGCTGAGCTGATAATAAGGTTGTATATATTTCAGATCTGACAATATGTCAGGAAACATGAAAAAGACAAGATCATATTCTAAGAAAACAACAGGTAAAAAAGGAAAAATAAACAAATGAAAATTTGAGGAGCAGTTTCAACAGTCACATGGATGTTTCACGACCTTCAATAGCAACATGTATGGTAATGACTGCATCAGGTCCTAGTGGTGGGTAGAGATCAATGTCACACAAATTGACAGGAAGACTGAACCCTGATGCTGGCAGCTCAACCAAACATATAAGAGAAGGGAGATGACAAAGGGAACCAAGAAAGAAGAGAAATACAAACAAGAACCCCAGAAAAGAACCAAACTAGGATTGAGGAAGAGAAGAGAGAAACAAAACTTTAAGAGCACAATCCTTTGACATTAGCAAAACCATATTAACTTGTGATCAGTCAATAGAGCTTGACATCAGGGCCCTCCACTCACATACTGATCTCCTCAAGGAGACCCACAGACAAGTGTCACTACACAAGTCAATACATCCAGATTGATTTTCTGGGCAAGGATTATGTTTACCGATTTGTGGCTGCAATTAGGTAGATATTCTTCCGTTTCTCCAGCCCATCCATCTCTGTCAACAACTGTAGCACACAAGGACACATTTCTCAGTAATCACCATGCTCAACATGAGCAATTCAGTGGATTTGTGTGAACAAACCCTTGAATCAGATTCTTGAACCTATAGGAAACCAGGAAAGGTGAACAATTGAAGCGCTCCTCACTGCAAGCCAGAAAGACCTAACACAACAAAAGAAGGTTGCATCAAGGTGAAAAATGAAGGAATGGGCTATACTGTATCCAGTTCAGTACCTAACGTCAGTATAGGTAAGAAACTAAACCATCTCAAGAAAACAACTGAGAGTAAATCTACACTAAATAGTCTGTCCTAGCTGACATTGGCAGGGAAAGAACTGGTGACAAAAAGTTCATAATACCTGATTGACCACTCGATCGGCAGCACCATTCCCATCATTCCCACGACTGGGAGCCAGTGCATCAATCTGAACCAAGGAAAGAACCCTTTCTTAGGAACCATATGCCTCTTCAAGTTCTCTTCAGATGGTAGGGTCTGTAATAGCCTAGACAACAGTACCCAAGCACCTATCTACGTCCAACATATTAAAATTTTCAACATTGCCCTTTTGTGTTGAACTCAGATGCTGATCTAGTTCTGCATTTTGCTGTTTAGTATTGAGGGTAATTCTAAAACAGCAGACAGTTCACAATCATTAGATAGGGGAGCAGGCAGGTTCTCTTCTGCAGTAGGGATGTGGGGTAATGATGTTTCCAACATCCACTTTGATGACCTCATAACACAAATTCCACATTCCAATCACTTTAAAATGCATCCTCTTGCTTCCATGAAATTTCATCAGCCATACAGCCATGAAAGCTCATGGTGATTAGAACATACCAAACACTGCGGTGGGAAAAGAACAAGGAAAATAGAATCTGGCTGAATGGACTGAGTCCACGCAGTACAGAAGACCCAAACACCTCCCCTAACTTTTGACCTAAATCCAGTCTAGTGGCTTGGACTGCAGAAACCCTTCCACTGATCAGTGCTCAGAAAAACAAAAACAGGTCACCAGCACATCAACCCTTAAAAATATGGCCACATTTTCCGCAGTTTAAGAAAGTTCAGCAACAGTAACAATAGAACCAGGAGATACCCAAAAAATGCACAATTTGCAGGTTAACTAATCAATACATCCAGTTCCTCATGACTGCAAATCAATCTCTCAAACTGTAGCAAAGTGCACTATGTGAATAGTTTGCTCACCTCATCAAAAAAGATAATACATGGAGATGAATTGCGTGCTCGTGCAAATAGTTGGCGAACGGCGCGTTCGCTTTCTCCAACAAACTTGTTGAGAAGCTCTGGTCCCTGCTTATTCATTGCAGACATACTCAACATATTACTCCATGCTATTAATCTCTTGGATGTTTTGTGTCACGATACAAACCAAGATGGGTGGTTTGCCAACAAACTGTGACTGAGTTCTGACACTTTGTGAGAGACTCTCACAAGGGAGGACAGTCCAATGGCAGTGACAAGCTGTCATGACTACCCACTGACATCATCTGCTCCAGGGGTGGGTGTAGATATAAAACACTCTGCCCAGAATCTGGGCAAACAATCTGATCTGCTCCAACAAATAGCTAACAAAACAAAACAGGGATTGCACTGTCTGTGAAACCTGATTCATGCAAACTCAGTGGCAGGTTCCCTTACCTTAACACACATAAAGTTTGCACCAGCATCATTGGCAATAGCTTTCGCCACAAGAGTTTTGCCACATCCTGGAGGTCCATAGAGCAAAACTCCAGTAGCCAAATCCAGCCCCATACCCTGTAAATTTCAGAATGAAAATAACTCTCATGAGCATCAAGAATCTCCATGTTCATGATTAAGAAAACCAGGACAAGTCAAGAAACTTTTCCTGTCCAGAATGAACAACTCAAAGTGATTATCACTTAGCAGATGAGGATTTAGGTGCTCAATCTAGTCAAGAATCTTCTAGGAGTTGGTCAGAGTGTGAGCAGTTCATCCCCTTTATATACACCACAGTTTATAATCACAAAAATATGATCCTGCCAGCAAACACAGAAGGCTTTGCACACTGATAAAATTGGGAACAAGGCATGGAACGATATATGAATCAATACTAAAATGGCTAATAACAAAAAATATCTAAAATTCCCAAACAATTGAAGCTAAATCTGTAGAAGAAATTATTTCACATGTATGAATGCAGTCTGAACCAAATAGAGTCCTTGCTGAACATGTGGCTATGATCTATGTCTATTGTTGGCAGAGAACTTTTTAGGAATCTCGCCTTGAAACCTGAGTTCACATACCTCATAGACCTCTGGATATTTGATGGGTCTAGAAATGGAAAACTCCAGTTCTTTCCGCACAGACCCCAAGGAACCCACATCATTCCATGTAACATCAGGAATAGTGGCGAAACCTTCACGTTTTGCTGAAGGTTGAACTTTCCCAACTGCCTCCTGTCCACCGATAATCCTCATGTGTCATTGAAAAAAATTGCCACATTTGGGAAGAAAACTAGCCAGAAGGCACAATAACGACCTTGACATGAAGCCACGGCTAGCTGACATGAAGACACAGGGGTAACCGGAAACTGAAAAGGTGGACATCTCCAACAGGAGCTTCTAATTGACAGTAAATGAGAATATGTATATATAGTTTGAAGTTAACTGTTGTGTTAGTGCAAGCCAAACCAAAAAAATACAAGTTCAAGTGTAATTTATCCTTGTGTCATGCACGAAGTATCAGACCTTCACCTTCAACATGAATGACAGTGACTAGCTGCCATTACTTCTGACTGAATTCATCAGCTCCTCACACAGGATGTAAATAAGTGTATAATATTTTGCTCAAAACTTAGAGAGAACAGTTATATAAAAATCTGCCTCCTGAGTTTCTGGAAGTGGTAGGAAGGGCTCAGTCATGATGTGAGATGAGTCACTCAAGAGGTATAGCAAATATACAAGTTGTTTATATCCCCATTCAAGCTGTGACAATCATGGAAGGATGGGACACCAAATGAAAAGCACAACTTTCAAAAAACCTTGTCACAACCTAACATGTAATTTACAAAGCTTGTGAGAACTGCTTGCAGTGTGTACTGGAGTTAAAGTTTCACTAAAAACACATGAAGAAATCAGAATATAGCTAAGTTAATCATGCAAGAAAAAATGGAGAGGAGCCAACTGACTTCAAAGTCCCCCATGGTGATGGCCAGAGGTTCCATTTCTTCTGAAGTCCATGGCCGCTTCCAGAGGTCCTGATCCAGTCCTGCATCACTGTCATTCTCCCCAAAGGCAGAGGAGCTTTATTAACAATGGGTCCCTCAAGGTCCTCATCTCCTGCATGCAAGTGTCGACTACTCATTGCCACAACAGATCAGCAGACTGTTCCAACTTTTGCAACTTCTGCATTGCTGTTACACCCTTGTGAACAGGTTCACTACAGTATGAAGCATCACCTGGCCAGCAAAGTGAAAGGATCTATATAGAATCTGCATACCTGGTCTCCTTCGTGGACAATATTCTCTTCACTGCAATTGTTGCTGCTTCTGTGGTCACTGCTGCCAGGTCTGCACCCACAAAGCCAGGTGTCCGCCTTGCTATTGCTTTGAAGTCCACAGTTCCCTCTAACCGCATATTACTTGCTAGAACCACCAGGATGCGCTCCCGAGCATCTTCATCCGGAATACCTTGACAATGAAATTTCATAACTTCCATTTAACTCCATTTTAATATGACATAACCAACTTATATCTACTGTGCCAAAGATCTGCTTTGACATAGGAAGACATCTAGTATTCACCAAGATTCCCAAAACAATTCAAGATTATGAGGCCTTTCTGGGATAGAGGAACAAAAATCTAAGCCAGTCATACATCAAAAACTTAGGTGTGACTGGAAACCTTTGTGAGAAGCAACCGACGTTGGGAGGACAACTCTGAGTATACAACAATACAAGAAGTTGAAAGCACCATACAAACCTAGGGCAATCTCCCGATCAAATCGGCCTGGTCTTCGCAGTGCAGGGTCAAGGGAATCGGGCCTATTAGTGGCTCCAATTACAACCACATGTCCTCGATGCTTGACTCTGTTATACACTTCAGAGCTTTCACGATTGCTAAAATCCCCAGATGCCTGCCTCAGATCATCCATACAGATAAGCAACTGGGCTACTATTCGCCGCTCCATCTCTCTCTGTGCTGTCTCTCTCTTTGGGGTTATAGCATCAATTTCATCAATGAAAATGATGCAAGGGGCCACTTTCACTGCCTCAGCAAACAGTGAGCGGACCTTTGCCTCTGACTCACCTACAACAAAAAGTAAGCACCAGTTAGCACAGAACACTTAGTGTGAAGTGACAGCTACTAACTTGTTTGGCATCTCAAGATTCCTGAGCATGGATTTGGCGGATGAATTCAGAAGTACATAGGCACAAAGCCTTAACTAGAATGTCTTTTAGGTTAGTGAAGTCAATAGGCTTCACATTCTACAGAAAATACTATACATTTAGCAACCTTTGCAAACCTTCTATCAAAACCACATCAATTGAAGCTCTTTCACAACAAGGATAAAATAGACATCAGAAACTGAAAGAGCTTGTTTAAAGTGGCTTTTAATATTAGCATACCTGACATGCCAGAAACAACTTCAGGAGCAGACATCTTGAGTAGAGGAACACCAGTTTCCACAGCTATGGCATGGGCCAACATGGTCTTTCCACATCCAGGAGGGCCATGTAGGAGGACCCCCCCAGGCAGCTGTGCCCCAAGGAATCCATAAAGCTCTGAGTGCATCAGTGGATACTCAATAAGCTCCCGTATCAGACCCAATGTTGCTTCAATGCCTCCAAAATTCTTAAAGGAGACCTTTTGGGGAACAACTGCAAGTGAAGTTGCTTTTGTGACCCCAATGTCAATTTCAACTCCACGTCTCTCATTCTTTTCTGCAACATATTTACCTCTCTTGTTAGTTGCCCTGGCTCTGTCAACCTCTCTTTTATGCTTCTGTGATAGCTTGCTCTCTTCTGAGGCCTCCATACTCTTGCTTTCCACAGCCCGCTCCAAGCAATTTTCCTCTTCATTATTATCATCATTAGTGTTACGTGAGAGTTGGGACTTTGTACCAGCCTGCATACTCCTTGGTCCTTGCATTTTGGGTGAAACCTTTTTGGCCAGAGGCAGCAGGCTGGTTGTTGGCACAGGGGTTGAGTTGTGGATGAAGAGCTGTTGCTCATCAGTCAGAAAATCATCTCTACTTTCCCTGTCAATTTGAGGTTCCTTCTGAGCCAAAGCACCAGCAGCTTCTGAAGTTTCAACGGTGGCTGGGGATGCAAATCTGGGCCACTCAAGGTCTTCATCCTCCTCTCTCTTGTCATTGTTCTCTAAAGCTACCGAGGAACTCTCTCCCTGCTGCTTTTCTCTCTCGTCCAATACACCTTTTACTGGCACAGGGCTCACCCAAACACAAGAGGCGGAAAATGTACCCATTGATCTGTTCTTCACCAATAATTCAGGAGGTTCCAAAGGCACAGCTACCACTGTTTCAGAGACAAGCAAAGGCTTGCCATTGTAAGTTGACCTCAGAGAAGAATTCAAGAAGTTGGAGTGGGGCAAGACATCCCCCATTCCGTCAAAAGCCAGTTCTTCTTCAGAAAAGTGATCATCTCTTTCCCGTCCCTTCCGAGATTCGTGCCTTTTCCGAGGGGGAGGCAAGGTAGGATCCCTTGCCCTCTCTGCTGTCTTTGGCTTCTGGCGGTCACCATTGTCAGCTTTGAGAAGACCTCGATTACCAACAAATCCTGCCTCCAGAAGCAGAGAGGTGGGAAAAATCACAAAGCTGCACTAGTAAGAATCTCCAGAACCTGCAAGTCCCCCCTAAACCCTAGACCCTAACCCTAAAGCACGTCCATCAAACAGCCTTGAAAAGACCTCGATTGCCAACAAATCCTGTCTCCAGAAGCAGAGGGGTGGGCAAAACCGCAAAGCTACACTAGTGAGAATCTCCAGAACCTGCAGGACCCCACAAAACCCTAAACCCTAATCCTAAAAGAGTTCCATCAAAACACCAGTTCCTCAAACTGCGATGATGCAGAGAAGAAAGGCTTACCAAAGCTTCGGCCACCGTCATTTGGAGCACCTCCATCATCTTCCAGCGCATCACTTTTACAAGTATCATCACTATCGATACCTTCCAAATTGTCGCTGGAATTTTCGAAGCCTTCAAATGTCAGATCCTCATTCATGTCGCCGGCGACGTCATCTCGACGGCGACTGACATGCTCTTGTTCCTGCTCCAACAACCTCTGGTCCTTTACACTATTAGGGCTTGCTCGCGAATTGTTCCCGAGAGGTTCATCATCGAGATTGGCGGTCGCCCACAAGCGACGCTGCACGAGAGGCACCAGGGTGGCAATATACTTCCTCAACGGCCCTGTCTGCTTCCTCTTGTACTCAGGGTAGTGACGTCTCAGAAACTCAAGAGCACCATCCAGATCCTCAAGGTTATGAGTTTGCGCATACTCCTGCAGCCTGTTAACCAAATGAGGATTCGAACGACCCTGTTTGCTTGCTTGCAGTTGCCCGACGCCTACTCCCTTCCTGCTGCTGTTGCGCCTCATGGTCGGCTTGTGAGCAACAGACACAAGAGCTCTCATATATCACATGGCAAGAACCGGCAGGGAACACAACACCAACTCAACTACAAAACCTAAAACTCAATTTTTTTTTTCAATGGTGAATCTGCCAAGGAAAGAGAGCGAAATTTGAGCACTACATTGAGGTCGCGCGATGAGGAGGACGTGATGCAGGTTGTGATCAGATCCGGCAAACGTACACTGCAAAATGGCAGCCGTTTTCCACAACTGTAGGGAAACCCTAAAATTCTCTCACTTCCGGCGGAAGGGTTGGTAAGGCGGTTCAGGGTAGGTAATGCTTTGCTTGCTTGATTGTGTTCATTGGCTTTGCCTACCGAGGCAAACGAGATTGTGTTTAGAATCGTTGTAAAGTATAAGGGTAAACTGGTCGGTGACCGAACACTTAAGCGCTCAGGGCGAGTCTGCATGAGGAGGGCTCCATTGTTTTTGGTGTCCAAACAAAACTTGAGCCCTGCACTAAAAGCTATCAAAAACTCAACAGAATTTGAAAAGATTACAGCCCTCCAAAGTAAAGGGGGTCAAGAACTCAAAAGAAAACAAATCACCGAACATTACAATGGCTGATTCCTCAACACCAATTTTAAAAAAGGTATTTTTTTCACAGTCTTTTCTGGGTAATTCTTTGGCTTTGCATTTCAAAGATAATTTGTAAGGCTTGAGAAGGCGCTTCTATAACATTTTAAATCACTCAAAATGGAGAAGAATTGAGAAAGATTTGCCAAAGTGTTCGATCATAGGCAGGTGATCGGTGACGGGCCGGTTTACCCTAGTAGCTTCAGGGATTTTGCCCCCATAAGTAATAGAGTTATCCATAAAGTAACCCTGTCTTTACCCTGTCTTTGGGCTTCTTTCACCCACTCGTCCCCCGTTCAGTGGTATCCGCAAAGTAAAGATATCTTTAATAAATCTCAGTATGAAATGCTGATACTCAGCATTTAATGCACAAGGTTCGAGATTAATTATAGTAGTTGTACAGTTAGGAGCAGTGAAAATGTATGTAGCAGCAGTGGGGGCGCTCAGGAAAAAGGAAAGACAGGATGAAACTCAGTTTACCAACAAAATTGATGGTTTTCTGAGTTTCATCCCCTGTTGAATGCTAATGTACTGTTTTGCAGGTTTTTTTTTTAATCTCACCCTGTGTATGACCAAACTCAGGGTTCTGGTGCTGTGGTTTTGTTACTTAACGGATAATAGGTCCATTTTTATATGAGGATTTTTGAAAAATGATATATTTTGCTTTGTGTTGAAACTTGAGATTAGTTATAGAATTATAATATCTTGAAGGATTCTGGTTTCTTTTAGAGGTTTTTTTTTAAGATTATATTTTTTGTGTTGTGAAATACTTGAGTTTTTGTAATTTGTCTTTTGCCTTAAGATACTTTTAATGTAAATGGTACAGCCATAGTATGACACACCCCTTGCAATCGACCTTATCAAATCAGGGATTTTAAACAAATGCCCCAAATTCGCCATATTTTGGAAACAAGAAAACATGTTGCCAAATTTGTATAATATGTTGCAGTGAGTAGCCAAATATAGAAGGATGTTTTAATTCTTTACAGACAAAGAACCAGGGATGATTTCTCATTGCTAATAGGGTAAATAGGCTAGTGAGCAAACACTTAAGAACTCGAAGGAGGTTGGATCCGCACACTTTGTTGCTATTCTTCTGAAGCTCAAAGAACATTTGTAGCCCTCCACATAGTGTTACAAAAAATTGCTCCATCCTATAAAGGAAAGGGGAAAATATGGTGTGTTTGGTGTAATGGGATTCAATGTTTGGTGAAAAGTGAATTAAAATGGATTAAGATTTCAAGCTTGAAATCTTTGATGTATTGTATCTTTGCTGATGCAATACAAAGAAGTTTTGTAAAGCACTAGTTGGTGCATTCATCTAGTTTTTAATCATTCAAAACAAACTAAAAATGAACAAGATATGAGGCTAGAACTAGAGAGGGGTATAAAACTATTTTTCAAAAAAATTGAACCAAATTCATTATCTTTTGCCTGTGTTTACTACATTGATGTTTTACTTATGATGCTCAAAGAACATTTGCAGCCTTCTAATTTGTGCACCCAATGATACAAAAATTACACCCAATGGTTAAAGAATGAAAAAAATAGGGAAAATTGTTCAATTTTAAATAAAAGCTCATTGATGATTAGTTTTACCCTAATACCAATGTTTTTTGGGGTGAATTTTTGTAACTTGGTGAATTGTTTCTAGAAATTTTTAAAAAATGAAAACATAATGGTTATAGGGATTTCTAGTCATCTTTTGAAATAAAAATAATGAAATTAACCACATCTAAACATTTAGATTAGTATTATTGTGACTTGTGCCATTTACCCAAATGTGAACTTGTCATTTGTGAGGTGACTTTTTATTCTCGTACTCCCACTTCTATGAGGCAATTATATTTAAAGGTACATATGTTATTGGTGAAACGAAAATGCAATGTGTATTTTTAAATAATAAATTACGTTTGTAGTTGAAAATAAATAAATTTTTTTTATGCTTCATTTATGATTTAGAATTGATAGATATATTTTCAAAGTTCAAACTTTTCAAATATTAAGATTTAATGTTAAATTTTCACACATCTAAACCAAAATTTAAAAAGTTAATAGAATGTTCAATTTGACAACAAACTTCCAATCATTTAAAATGTTATTGTCATCCATATTTTATCCAAATTTAAATTGCAATAATTCATTAAAAAATTAATTACGAAACGCACTTACTTACCAAATTTTAAACCTTGCATTTAAATCAGCCAAAAATTGTGCCATAAAACCCAAGAAGGTTTTACGAAAGCAAAAAGTTCAACTTGATAGCAAACTTCCAATATCTTAAAATGTTGTTGTCATCACATATTCTATTCAAAATTAGTTTGCAATAATTCATTGGAAAATTAATTACAAGGCGCACCTATTTGCCAAATCTCAAACTCTACACCTAATTCAAGAAAAAAATATGCCACAAAACCCAAGAATTTTATAAAAATTGATTTCAAATTCCATTTACCCTTACTCATTTCCATTCTTTTAACGGTACTACTATGATCTAATTTATTTTCCCTTTTTGTATCGTTTATTAGGACTAATCATTTTTCTCCCCCCAAGGAAAGTTGTAGGAACAAGGTTTTAAATATCCAAATTGAAAACAATGTCCAAACAGAGAGAGCCAAAGGATCAAAATTTGTGTTTTAAAATAATAAAAAAAGGAGGGAGGCAAAGGAAGACATTCAATTTGAAGGCCAATGGAAGGTTCCAAGCTTGGTGGCCTTTGGAATGAATTTGATGCTTAGAGTTTAATGGGGAAACATCTTTGCTTAGTGGCCAAATGAAGGTTTCAAACTTGGTGACCCATAGAATGTTCCATGTTTGGTTTCCTTTGGAAAGAAAAGGAGAAAACATCATTTTCACCTCCTTCCACTTTTCACCCCCTAAAAAATTATATTTAAACATTTATTCATTGATTTAAAAAATAATAATTTAACCATGGTTCTAAACCGTTATTTTTTGTTTTTCCTTCTTTTTCTTTAACTTATAAATACATTCATGTGTCTTGATGTCCTAAATCTTCCACACATTCATCGTCAAGTTGATTTTGATCGAAGATTTTTTCCCTTATTTGAATTCATGGCATCGCAAATGACCATGTTTTATGCATTTCAAGCCACATAAATGAATGAATAACCCCTTCAAAAATTGTCCTTAAATTTGACACTGATTTAACATCTTCATGATGAAGATTTTGAATTGCAAAAAGTGCGTCTTCATTTCGAAATCGAACCTTTTCGAGCTTGGTATTATCGAATTTCTTTGAATTTTCATACCTTGGAGATTTTGTTGTTAGTTGACCCCGTTTTTAATAACAAAACTTGAAATTGTTTATAAAAGTTTTTATGAAATTAAAAATACTTCCATTTTTGCATGGTTTTCAATTCCTAGTGTTGGACATTATCGTTGATTGCGTGGTTTGATTCATTGACTACCTCCTAATAGCAGGGCGGATTACTTAATTCACACCATCCGATGCATCTTATATTTCCTACAAATATGAACTACCACTATGGCATCACTTACGACTCAACATGTACTTAAAATTATTCTTTGAACGTATCCATAACTTTAATAAAGGTTTCGTTCATCATGAAATTTAAACTGCAACTACCACACTACCACCCTACCACATTATTTATTTTAATTGGTATGTTGTTTTGAATTAATCCTACATGTTTGCAATGCTTGAAGATTACTTTATCTCCATTGGACCTTTCTATAACACACTTTCAATTATTTCAAGAATCTCAAATCATCTTTGTTTACATGACTATCCACTAAATATTAAAACGAGACCAATGTTTTGTTGAACATTACGAATTTTGTTATTTGCTTATAACCCCAATCCTTTAAAGACTTCTCACTTCAATCACACAATTGAACTTCTAAAATTATGATTATCAACTTTTGTCAAGGAAAATAATTAACCTACACCTCATTCATCCATTATCAAATTTTGAAACAAAAACAACCCCCCATGCGACCATGTGCACCAATTGTTCCTCATTTTAATTTTAAATCACTAAAAACCCTTAATAACTTTGTCACACCTCAATACCACTAATGCAATTCTTGAAAATTGAGACTACCATGCATGGTTGTGTCGGTAGGGTTCACATTACCCAATTAATTATTATTTTAATTTTTTTAATAATTTAATTAAATTTTCAACACTAAAAATTGTTCAAAATTCAATATCTGTCACACTTTAAGTTTTAAAATTTCCAAATCACCTTCATCAAATTTCCATCATTAAGGATTTCCAATGATGATATCAAAAGTGCACCCAATTTTTTTTATAATTTATAATTTTGATTTAAATGAGAATTTATTCAATTTTTAATAAAATTTTCACCCTATGTTAGAACATTATGACACCAACTTAATACATTGTTATTCATTAAAGACATTTCAATAGTATCATGAAGGTGTCAAAAAGCACCATGAATTGGGAGATTTGAACACGATAAACAAAACAAATGTTTACCTTCTTTCATACATAAATATTGTTGTTTGGGCTACATTACTTAGCCTATGATAAAAGGTGTTTATCATTCCTTATGAACATGGATTTTCAAACCAAATTGAATGAAAAAAATTATTATAAAAACAAAGTTAAAACTCATGACTTCGTATGCATTGATGCAAGTATAAACAAGTTAAAACTCAAAACGTTATATGCATTGATGCAAGGAAAAACAAATTAGAACTCAAAATTTCCTATGCATTGATGCAAATATTGTTTTGTGGGAAAAAGAGGTCAAGGCCATTTGATTAGCCTAGCATTTTCATATTTGGAATGGCACAAATAATCGTAAAGATAAGCCTTTAAATATAAAATCAAAAATAGAAATCAACAAACACTACATAATAACAATGAATTAATTGAAACATCAAGTTCAATGCATTTGTAATACAATGTTCAACATGAAAAAAAAATTGGATTTTTTTTTATTGTACTTGCATAATGATTAACGTTATAAGTATTTTTCTTACACAATATTTTTAAAGAAATAACATGTGATGCAATGGTTAAAATCCTCCCTTCAACCCAAAGGTTTAAAATTTAATATTTTCCCCAATTGTTTTTGCTAACAAGCAAAATGGATGAAAAAATACATATAAATTAAAATCATTTAAAAAAATTAATTACCTTGAAAAAGCAACTTCCCCAAAGAAAAAAAGATTAAATGTTGGTCCCAAGCAAATTGCCTTAGGGAATAATGTAAATTCCCCATGGAACAAAATGTAATTCATAGGGAGCAAAAAAATACCCACGGGAACAAATGAAATATCCCAAAAAATAACTTGCATAAAGAGTAAAAAAAGTTCTTTGAGGGAAAAAACAACTTCCTTGGGGAGTAATGGATTTTCCTTGAGGAAGGTCTTTTAAGTTTTTCAGGGAGAAGGGCACCTTCTTTGAGGAACAATGTATTTTCCTGAAGGAAAGGCCTAAGTACCCCAAGGAAACATATATTTTGAATCTTTTTGTATATCACAACCATCACATTTTCGTTTTTATATAAGCTTGCGACCTATCATTGGAAAGGTCTCAAAGAAAGTTACACCTTTTTATTGGAAACACTTAAATCGAAATTCATATGCAAAAATTATGATCACATAAAATTTGAACATATTTGTTTTCTTGTGCACATGTTTGCTTCCCTAGAGCAATTTAACCTCATGGACATGAATGTTCCTTGAGGAGAAGGGCACCTTCTTCAAAGAACAATGTACTTTCTTCGGAAAAAGGCCCAAATTCCCTAAGGAAACATGTGTTTCGAACATTTTTGCAATCATAATCATCTTTTGTTCATTTTTATGTGAGCTTGCAACCTATCATTGGAAAGGTTGCAAAGAAAGCTACAACTTCATAGTTGGAAACATTCCAATTAAAATTCATATGCAAAAGTTATGATCACATAAAATTGGTACATATATTTTGTTTTATGAAGAACATGGTTGTTTCTCAAGACAACTTAAACTTATTTCAGCCTAGAAGATATAATTGTTTTTTAGGCCAATTATGTGACCAAGGAACAACCATGTTCCTTGAGAACAAATGTGTTTGAAACTTTGTGTGATGATAATTTTTGCACACAAATTTTAATTAAAATGTTTTTAATTACAAAATTATAATTTTCATCAAAACAATAATAGTAAAATGAACATGAGATGATTATGATTGCAAAAAGATTTGACACATAGGAATAATCATGTCCAGGGAAGAGAATTTAAGTTGCTTTAGGGAATAATTTTAATTTTTTTTCCTTAGGGAACAATCATGTCCTTAAGGAAAAAAAGTTTAAATTGCTTCGAAAAACAACTTAAACATTTATTTCCCCAAGGAACAACTTTAACCTTTTCTTTCCCCAAAAAACAACCATGTCCTTAAGGAGAAGGAACTTAAGTTGGCCCAGGGAGTAACTTAAGCCTTTTTCCCCCTAGGAATAATCATGTTTTTGAAGAGAAGGAGTTATTGTCCCTTTTAAAACATGGTTGTTCCCTTGGGCAACTTAAGCTTTTGCTTTTTCGAAATCATGGTTGTTCCCCAGGGAACAACTTAAACCTTTTTTTCCCCAAGGAATAGTCATGTCCTCAAGGAGAAAGAGTTATTTTTCCCTCGAAAACATGGTTGTTTTTTAGGGAACAACTTAAGCCTTTTTTTCTTGTGGGAACATGATTGTTTGCTTTTGTTGCTTTCGAAACATGGTTTTCCCTCAAAAAAATTCTTCTTGAGCAATTAACTTTAAAAAAATTCTCAAAGGTAATTTATTTTCATTCATTTTGTTTGTGGATGGAAAAAGAGTTCAAGAAAAGGTTCAAACCCATGACCTTTGGGCTACAAAGAAAATTTTAACCATTGCATTAATCTTTTTCTTTGAAAATAATGTATATATATATAAACATTAATCATTGTGCAAGTACACTAAAAAAAAATTGATTTTTTAAATTGGGCATTATACTATAATTACGTTGAGCTTGGTGTTGCATTTAATTTGTTGTTATTACATAATGTTCATTTAATGTAATTTTATACATTTAATTTTTTTATATGTTATATTATATTATATTGAATATGTTTTTAAATAAATGGGCTTCTTATTACACATGAATTTGCCGATGTAAGTAGAAAGAAAAAGAAAATTTATAAAATTTGAATTTAAAAAAAATGTTGAAAGGCTATGAATTTTAAAATGTAAGACCTAATTTCATAGGTTATTATACTTTTCAAGCGTTCATGTTTGCAATACCAAGTGCTCAAATCATTTCCCTTCTCTACTTGGCAAATGTGCCACTTGTGACCCATGTGTAAATATTTTAATTTATTTTATGCTTACCCATTTATATTTGCATGGTATAAAGATGTTTGATAACCCTACCTTCACATGGTGCATAAGATAAATGTTGGTGATTTTTATTACCCTTTCCCAATTATCGTACACTACCATAGCCTAGGGTTAGTTTCCACATTGACAAAATGAGTAGTTACATATTTTCAAAAAATGAATTCATTTTTTTAATTTTGAAATTATTATTATTGTTATTTTCATCATTTATTATAATATTGTGACATGAGTAATGAAATTATTTGGAGCATAGTCTATGATAATTACGATGACTTTTAACATGTCAACTTCAAATTTTCACAAAATTTCATTTCGCTATTTTGAGGATTATTTAACAACAAAATTTTAAAAAATATATAGTGATTTTAAAAAAGAAGAAAAAAATTACATGAAAAAGGTAGTTGAGTTTTGAAAAGGCATTCAAATAATGATAATAAATTAATAATAATAATAATAATAAATCAGGGTCTCTTGAGTCCAAATTTACCATTTCCTGGGTTAAATATGGCCACTAGCCTAGGTACCTACAAGGCCCTTACTTACCCTCACAGCCAGCCAGGCACGTAATTGTCGTGTAAAAGCGCGGAATAGAGATTCTACAATTACTGTCCCAAAGCGGACGATTACGCAGTTTGCGTAACCGGCTGGAGCCGGCGCTGGTGTTCGCCTCGCCCTTCGCGTTAGGTTTTTGTTCGGTTGGGTGAGGTGCGTGCACTTGCCCGCAATTCATTTTTCCCAAGAAGTGCGAGGAGGAGAAGGAGGAGCTCCAGCAGCAGCAGCACCGGCAGCACGTATAGACATTTGGAAACGAGAGTTGTTGCGTCGGACGTGGGGTTCCTTTGCTGCCTCGTATATTATTACTCCCTTCATTTGATGCTCTGTTTTTAACTCTCTGTTCTTTCTTCCTTTTTGGGCCACACTCCCAGCGGTGGAAGTTGTCTGTAGTAGTCCCTCTCTGTCTCAATTCTGTGCTTTCAACCCTAGCAAGCGCCGACCGAAGGTGGTGGTGGTGGTGTAATATTACGGAAAGGGTTCTTTTATGCCCTCTTCTTCGCCTATTCGGGAGTTTCGTCATTTCCAAGTTCTTATTTTTCGACATCCGTTGCCGTGGTGTGTGGAAACCTAGGCCCTTGTGCGGTGGTACCTACCCTCCTCCTTCTACTTCACTTCTCTCAGAGTTTCACTGTAAAGAGTAGTCATGTGTTGTGAGTTCTGACGCCTGGTGAGTGAATCGAGGCGGCTCCCTTGCTGTTGCCTTTTGGGTTAGTTCAGTCGCAGTTTTCATTTGGTACAGGGTTTGTGGCTGAGGAGAGAAAGGGCTCCAGGAACGCAAGAACGGGTGCAGGTTTGAAGCGCTGAATGTAACATAGAGTGTGGCATGCAGGGGGTTAGAGGTTTTAGTATTGGAGGTTTTAGCAACAGCGCTATAGGAGAATGCCAAGCCTTGGAGCTTAGGTTTCACAAATAGGTTTCCAACATTTGCGGAGCTGTACTTTGTAACCAGCTACAGCTGTCAAGAAGAAGATAACCCTAAATGGTTTTCCAAACGCCTTGACTTTGTCAGTAGTGGGAACTCACTCACTTGTTAGGTGCTCTGCAAGTGGTGTGCCTTCTTGGCTCCATTGTTTGTGGATCCGTGGTGGCACCTTTCAGACAGGTTGTGGTGGTGGTGATGCTGTGACATTCATATTCCAAAAGCTGGATAATGTTCAGGGTTTGGAGGATTTCTCGGTTTCTGGGTTATTGGGCTCTCCAGGTTCTGGTTTTTTCGTGAATCCAAAGAATCCTCTTTGAGAATGGTGTTTCAAGATTTTGGGAGTTTGTGTTTCTGAGGTTTTCAAGTGGTGCTTTCGTGCACTGAATTCTTTGCAAAGTGAAAGCTATAAAGTATTGCAAAACGCCAACCAAGCATATACTGTGAGGGGAAGAAAGAAGTTCAGTGGCCAATGCTGGCACAGGTGGTGGACCTCTGATGGAGTATCCGCCCAGCATTGGCCAAGCATTTGCTGCTATTCTTCTTGGCTTCAATTTGCAGGAGAAAGTCATATCTAGAGTGTGTTCTGAAATCACATTAACTGGCGGGAGGGGGGAGGAGCTGGAGGGGAAGCATGCTGAGTGTGTTAAGGGTGCACTTACCGTCCGATATTCCTATTGCGGGATGCGAGCTTTTGCCTTATGTGTTGCTGCGTCGCCCTGATTCCACCATCACCACTGATGATGTCCCTGAGTCCTCTCCCGTTGATGGCTACCATTTGCGCTGCCGATGGTACTACCTTTTTCCTGTCTCATGTATACCAGTAGTCTGAAATAATCATCTCTTCTGTCTTTCTTGTCTTGTCTGCCTGTGGATGGAGGGGAATTGTAGTTGGAAATGCAACATGCTAGTGACTCCGGCAGAACCTGGAAGGTAACATCATTTGTTTAAGTATAGGAAGTGTATCAAACACAATTTTGGCATGTATTTTCTTGGGAGAGTAAGCTTTTATGGAATGGCAACACCCACTGCTGTTCCAGAGTTTTTGGTGGCCTTTTCTTTGCAAAGATAATTGCTGTCCTATAGTGTATCTCCTCTCATCTTTTTCACCAGTTATTAGGTTTTCTCATCTAGGAGCTATCTAAGCTCTTGAATGCTTCCATGTTCTCCTCTGTCTTTTCTTCCTTCTTGCCTTTCTCTTTTAGCTAAGTTTTTACGCTTGAAGTTTGGGACCTTTTTTTCTGACAAATTTTTGACTTTTGTGCAGTAATTGTCAAAAAACATTCTAGTATTTCTTCATTGCGTAGTGATTTGAATGTGCAGGTATCGAATCCAGAGTGATAAGAGAGTGGCAGTTTGCAGTGTGCACCCATCTGAGGCTGCCGCACTGCAATGCTTGGGATGTGTTAAAGGAAAACTTGCAGTTGCAAAGAGCTATCATTGCTCCCCAAAGTGCTTTGCAGATGCTTGGAGACATCACCAAGTCATGCACGCAAGGGCTGCAAGCTTCCCCCAAGAGAATGGAGCTGAAGAAGATGAGCCACACTTGGGACACTTCAATTCAGGCTCGGTTGGAGGGATAGAAGGGGCTTTGATTGGTGGTAATGTGCTTAGCAATGGCTCTGTTTTCTCCAGCCCTGCAAGGACCTCTGGATCAATGGATCAAGTGGTGAATGGAGATACTTGGTACGAAGTTGGGCGGGGCAAGACTTATACACCTACTGCTGACGATGTGGGCCATGTGTTAAAGCTTGAGTGTATGGCTGTGGATTCAAGCACTGGTCTTGGGATTGGTGCAGCAAGTACAGTTCTAACATCACGAGTCATCCCAGCTCCTTCACCAACACCTCGCCGGTTGATTCCAGTGAACTCCTTGGATGGGCCTGCAGGTTTGGAGATGGAGGGTCGCATAGCAGCACCAGGGACCTTTACAGTTCTTTCATACAATGTGCTGGCAGACCTTTATGCCACCAGTGATATGTACAGCTACTGTCCCCCATGGGCTCTCTCATGGGCATACCGCAGGCAAAATCTATTAAGGGAGATTGTGCAGTATCGAGCAGATATTTTGTGCCTCCAAGAGGTACTTTCATATTCTTAATCTTTTTGCAGCAGAGTGGATTGGAGTCTTGAAGGCATTTTTTCTGCATCCATCTTTGGGTAAGTTGCTAGAAACATTGGAGACGTGCTAGTTTTCATTGTGATGGGGCCTTTGGAGCTGCTGAGTGGCAAAACCTATTGTCAAGTGGTTGGTAAGAGA
>Ga0209611_10002746_pt1 | contig 30806 bp, 14 predicted proteins | sample S1TSphgellanicum_3_FD_187693 | JGI IMG/M metagenome (GOLD analysis project Ga0209611, IMG submission 187693) | Host-associated microbial communities from peat moss isolated from Minnesota, USA - S1T2_Fc - Sphagnum magellanicum MG (SPAdes) (version 2) | ecosystem: Host-associated > Plants > Peat... | reverse complement strand
GGGGGGGGGGGGGGGGGGGGGAGGAAAGTCTCAACGCAAGAAGTCAGTCAACATTTGGTCTTCAAGGAAATGGATAGCAATCGTTTCAGTTTGCTGACTCGCCTGTAAGGGAGAGACTACTCAAGGATGTAGTTTTCATTTAGTCCCACATTTTGACGAATATTCACCACATATAATTGTGAAGTGTGAGTCCATTTTTTGGGAGCAACATAGCTGTTGCTGGTTGCTGGTTTAGGGTACAAAGAGATTTGACATGTTAGAATTTGGATTGATTTCAATTACATCTCATGTGTGCATGTGACCTAGAAGATGTGGCCCAAAATGGGTTTGTTTGAAAAGTGTACAATCCACCAATCTCATGTAATTGAATGCTGTTGCAAAGCTCACTACCGTGCTCATTAGCGATTTAGGGTTTCAGGAAAGGATTTCAATTGATTGTCATGTTGGAGAAGATTGGAAGCTCTCTTGGCCTTGTTATGAGCAAGTGAAACCATAGTTGAATGTGGGTTACACTACTACTAAAATGAATGTGAATTTTATTGATTTCAGCCAATGTTTTAGCAAGAAAAAGAGCTGTGACTAGGGTGCAAATATTAGTGGGTGTCAATGGGTTTCCAACAATAGTAAGCTGCTACAGGTGTGTTTCAAGACCAGGGTTCCAAGTTCCAACTCTGTACATTTGTGACACCTCTTACATTGTTTAATGGCCTGATAAAATGAGTGGTTGTTAAACACAATAGGGTCATTCTCATACATAAAGACCTGGCTTGGAATTTGTAGCGTTAAACTGATGAGCTTTAGGGAACCGAATTTCCTTTTGAAAAACTAAGAGGGAATTCTGTTTCAGGGCAGTATTTTCTGTTTGATATTACATTTTGTGCCCTGGCCTTTCCGCCAGTTAAAGCCCACAGAATGGGCTTCAAAAAAATTGGGGACACACCCCTTGGCTCTCACCTTGGTGTCCCTTGTTTTGCTAAAGGCCTGGTCCTGGGGCTTTACCCTACACTTAGAAATAGGATAGTTGTTAAAAACATCTCACTCTATTAAAATAAACTAGGTGGTGTTGTGAATTGTGATCAAAACAAGAAGACAGTTTTCCATGCATTATGTTCAATGGTAGGTTTGAAACTCATGCATTTGTGGTCATGTAAGTTTTAGTTAGAGCTAAGTGTTATTTCAAATGTATAATTATTTTTGTTTACATATTTGAATTTGATTTTTTTTTACTTTAGTTATTAATCAGCATTGTATGTATACTAATTCTCAACTACAAAATGCAATAAACATGAGGTTTGTAAACAGGAATTGCTGGTATGCATAGTTGACAAGTCACTCCATATAAAACCATCTATTTCATTGGTAGCTGAGCCCAACATGATCAAAAGGCAAAGTAGGAACATTGGGTTATAGGGTTATAAGTTATAACCTGACCATAATTCAAAAATCTTGTTCCCTTATTGTATTAACCATACTTGTTCTTTTTTCGAAAGAGGCATTTATTTAGATGTTCAGAGCAACATAAGATCTATTTTCTGAATAATTGTTTCCCAGAATCCTAGTCAAATGCATGATCACACACTCTTAGCTATTTCAGTCATCCACATATCATCCATCAAACTTGTCACCTAATTAAAATTCCTTGACATGTCGAATTGTTTTCACATGATTACGTTAGAAAAAACTCAAAGGCACTGGTGTACAAATCTCTACCAAACATTTTGACCTAACATTTGAACCCAACCTAACTTTTGAGGTTAAGATTGAGTAAAAGTGGTTGTAACCCATGAAGAATTGAGGTCCATGAGTCGTCATGCTATATTTGTGATAGTCTATGATTTGTCAAGAATTCCAACATGATGAATGTCTCCGACAAAATTGACTGTTGTCTTCAACATTCATTCTTCATATGTTGTTGCAAGCTAGTACTTAGAAGTGTAAGTTTTGGGGAAGGAAAAGAACCACCTGATGGATGTTTAAATTGAATTGAATTATGAATGATTCAGAGTTCATATGCAGCATTCAGAGTTCATATGTTGTCACAAGCAAGGTTGATCATTTTGTGGAGAAGAGAGACAAGACAAATGCCACACCCTTGGTACCTTGGTAGCTTTGACACTAATTCATTATTTTGGTACAAATGTTGAAGTTTTCGAAAGAAACTTTTTTCAACGAACAAAATTTTGTGAAGGAAAATAGAGAATATATTGGAATATATTGGCATAAGGTTATTGCCCCATGTCAAAGCTGGGTGACACATGAACCATTTCAATTTATATCCAAAGTAGTGTAGGGCAATTGAGAGGAAGGTTGGGTAAGAGCAGCTCCAACAATGGCTTGCACAATATATTTTTGATGCTGTATAACATATTGGTTTGGGCTAATAAATTTGCATAGGATCCAACTCTTGGAAAAGTCATTACAAAATAAAATGATTGTTTTTTTATCAGTTGACTATAATGATTCTCCCAAGCAATTGAATTTTAGCAATCTTTTGCCATACAGGTTTATGGGCGAGGATTGAGAAACAATTGTACACCATTTTAGATGTGATAAACATTCTTAAAGCCTCAAATGATGGGTAGAGGGGTAGGTGTGGAACTAGTGCATATTTTAAAAAAAATTGTTCATTTGTTGAAGTGGTGATCATCTATAAGTATATCTCGCCAACTTTGGTAATATTCAAAATATGAAATTAGAAAAATATTAAACACCATTTCATATTGTACACAATTATGCCAATTTTCAATGATTTCAAAATTTTAAAAAATCGTTTCTAGCAATTTAAAAAAAAGAATTTGTGACATAATATTCTTTTTTCATGAAGAACTGGCCAAGTTCTCCTGGTGTATTTTGGGGACACTCACCCAGCCGAAGATGTGATTGGAACTTTTGAAATCCAAAAGGTCCTTGCCAAATTGTCAACCTGGGATTCCCAAATTTCAGAAGTTCTTTTTTCTAACGAAAAATGAAAAAATGACATTTCTTTGCACATGTGAAGAAATCTAGACCCTTCTCCTATACAAAACATTTGTTACAGAATGGCAAAAATTCACCACAACAAAAGTCATTGGGTGGAGCTCCTCCAGAAGAAGTTGGGGCAGGAGAGGGAGAAAAGGGCCAGGGTTTGTTTTGAGAGGAGTGTCAACCATGTGGATTGGCATTTTGTGAAGAAAATGAAAGATGAGGGATCTTTTCAATGGAATTGACTTATGAACCATTGTAGTACTATGTCCCACAATTTGTGCCCCTGCCACTAGCCCAATCCAAAAATGGTGACAAACAGTTTTGGAAATAAAACTTTCATGCAGCCAACGATAAGACTTAACATACACTCATGAGGGGTCCAGTTTTTTTGTTTTCGGGAGGAGGGTGAGCAGGATTTTTTTTTCCCCCTCGTTCCCAATATGTTCCCATAGAGTTCTCATGGAGTTCCTCAAGTTCTCAAGTTGTTCCTTGGGATGTTCCCAATAGCAAGTCACTTCTATCCCCATATAGTTTGCCTAAAGTTCAACTCTCATGTATATAAACTGAAAAGGTAGGCCATAGGGGAGCACAATTATTTTTATTTTGCGACTAGGGGTCGAAAGAGGTGCTTCTATTGGGGGAGTGCTCAATGTTCCAAAAAATTTGGTGATGGACCAATCAATATGGTTAGTTCCCAAAAAAAAAAAGAGAAAAACACAAAAAGCTCGCTAACACACCATGAACTAACCCTTGAACTAATTAACATGAATCATCACACTATGAACCACACTAAGTAATACCTATGCTATCACATTCAAGGAGGAGGAGGGATACCAAGGTGGTTTTTCTTTTGGGAACAAGTGAAGCGATTGTGTGCCATTGAGTGTGTGCACACGGGCGCAAGCAAATAAAAAGCTTTTTATGTCTCCAAGGAATTCAGACGGGGGAGGAGGTTTTGTTAGGAGCATGTTATAACAACTTCGCACCGCCCAAATCCACAAAAATGGTCGGTCGCCGGCGGGCCATTGAAGTGACCGGCGCAGGAATCACTGGCCGATTCAACGCCGTTTGTTTAGCCAGCGACCGAACGACGGCGACCAGTAGTTTGGTCCGCGCTTCACCCGCCTCTTGCTGTGGCGCTAAATCCACGTATCCAGGAGCAGGAGAGACAGTGGGACCGACCGACCGACCGACCGAAAATCGGTGGCTGGACTCATCAGCCGCCCCTACATTCTCTCTCTTCCACTGGTGGGTCCTTTACCGCCGCCCCCCCTCCCCCTCCCAAAATCCCTCATTTTCACGTTCCTTGTACTTGCTGTTCTTGCATGATCGGTTCCATTGCTGTGATGCAATCAAATGATGTGGGATTTGATTGGCTTGGTTGCCGATCCCCGTGATTGCATAGAAGTGATCAAATGCTCAGATGCTTGTTGCGTGCAGCTTCCACAAATTTAAGGATACTTACTGTTCTTGCATGATCGGTTCCATTGCTGTGATGCAATCAAATGATATGGGATTTGATTGGCTTGGTTGCCAATCCCCGTGATTGCATAGAAGTGATCAAATGCTCAGATGCTTGTTGTGTGCAGCTTCCACAAATTTAAGGATATTCTCAAGAAGAGAGAAGAGTACCAGTAGCTTTGTTTTGTTTTGGGTTCTTTTTTCCTAATGTTTTAGTGTAGCTAAAGTGATGATCATTCATAAGACAATTAAAAGAAATCTGGCTACACATAAAAAATGAAAGAAAAAATAGCTTCAGTTTACTTATATATTATTTGCCACCATATAAATGGAACTAAAAAAAAATCTGATGAACTTTTAAAACAATTATGAAGTCTGGCAACTAGAAAACCCAGAAACTCTTTTATTTTGTTGCCATTTAAAATAAAATCATCACAATCATAATTTCGCCTTATTAGAACCCTCTCATTAGACATCTTGGTAACTTTGGGGGAGGAGACCATTGTGTACCCAGTTTAGCGGCTTAGAATCAGTGTTGGCCAGTTATTGATTTTTTTTCCCAATTTGTCGGGTAGGTGTCTTTCTTTTGAAAAAATTTCAATGCCAGTTTCGTTATCAAAATTGACACCAAATTTTTGTTTGGGTGCCAGTTAGGTTATTAATATTTGGGGGTAATAACCATCAGCTATGCATAAGGGTAGATTATCCTATCGGTTATTAGCCAGTTATGGGGGTTTTAACGAAAGAAATAATTATTCTAAAAGTAATTTGGTGATGGACCTAAAAGTAAATTGCTAATTGGATAATTTTATTTAACATAAAAGTAAGGTCAAATCTGTCAAACCCTGCTATTGAACTGCAAAATTGTATGGATGTACTGAGCATTGTTGGCCAAGAAATGTGCCGCACAAAGTTCGTTTGGGGGGGGGGGCCCGGGGGCGAATAACATTAAATACCCCCATTGAGAGTGCTCAAATTGCACGGTTTGACTATTTTGATCTCGTGGCACATATTAGAGTTATCGGTAAAGTCATGCCCTGTTGGGCCTCTGAGTTGCACCTCTCATTTGATGCTTCATCCCCTCAAGGCTGTTGTCCGCAAGGTCATGAAATTTTATTAAATAAGGGTATGAAATACTGAGACTCAGGATTAAATGCACGTGGCGCGAACATTTATAGCAACAGTATACACAGCAGGAGCAGTGCTTGGTTGAAAGCGTTCAGGAAAAGAAAGGACAGGGCAAACTCAGTTTAGCACCAAATTTGCTGCTAAACTGAGTTTCATGCCTCCTTGAAGCCCAGTGTACATTTTTTTCCTGTTTTTTGAAATCTCGTCTCCTATGTGACCAAACAGGGGATTCCGGTGCCGTCTTTGCCTGACTTTACGGATAACTTTATTAAATAAAAAAAAAGGCCCTGAGCCATTTTAAGGCTCGAAAGTATGCTGCTGGCTGAAGTATGTTATTCTTGTAAAGTTTGCAAAACATGATGAACCATGCAGCACAGTTCAATGCAGAACCACGCAAGGTGCAAAAGGACAAGTCACAACAGCGTGCCAGGCAGAGCTCCATGCGGGAATCTCCCAGGGTTGGGTGGTTTAGTGTCTTCCTATTCAATGCAAGGAATGCTATATTTGGCCTATAAACCAGCTATTTTGTCGTTGGATGGGAGATTTGTAACATCTAGAACAAACCCAAAAAATTAATTTTGTAAGGTTTTTAAATTTTACAATGGTCCAAGTATTGGGTGCTGGTTCACCCAAGGCAAAAACTACCCACCCAATTGCCCATCAAATTGCCTGCGCTATGGAAGAATCCATGGTAGCTCCAGCGTCTAAAGATGAAGTTATTAATAGTCATAATCTGGTAAGTCACAATCTGTCAACAGGCTTACACAATGCAGACCATGCTGCATGTGCCCAATTTAGAAGTCGGTCCTTTTGCATGGAGCCGCTCGTTCATGAGTCCAGTTTTCATCATCTGGGGCCGGCATGTTCCTGCTTGTTTACTGTCTTTTTGCTGTAAGAACTTAGAAGAAGAGAAATAAGGTCAGAAAACAGTTTGAAATCATACATGCTATACCTATTGCAATCAAGTAATTTAAGAATGCTGTAAAGTCTAAAATCCACCATTTGTGATGGTTCTAAGATTTAACTATTATTGTTTCCTCCTGGATGGCTGTGAAGTACTCCAGCCTCAATGTGCTTTAATTGAGGAAGATGCATTCATCAATTGAAAGGACCTTCCACCATTAGCATGCAAACCAGGTTGTTTTTAAAATTTAAATATGTGTAAACATAATAAAATTTATAGTTCCACAAAATCAATTAATTATATGGAATAAATTATATATCACACATTTAAATTAAATTCTACTAGTAAAATTATGATATATCAAAAGAAAATTTGTATAATATAATTTAAAAATCAAATCAAGGTTTAAGATATGAAAGATATATTATTTATTTATTATTATATTATCTATTTATAAATCATGTGCTTGCATTTATTTTTTCCAAGGAATGGTTGTTGAAATGGTATTCAATAATGAAATTCAAATATTGTTCTTTTCAAATCAATTTATATTTTTGGAAGGAAAAACAATTTTGTGTACATTATTGAAATTTTTTTAAGAATAAACTTTAATATTTTCATTTGCACAAAATCTTAATTAGGTATCAAGTATCAAAAATAATGTAATGTTTTAAATGAAGTAGGTTAAATAGAATGGACATTATTATTTTGTCACAACAAGTGGGGATGGCTTGGTGGTAAAATAGTTGATCTCCATATTTGGGATTGAATATTAATAATGCAATTACATTGCATTAGTTGTAAAATTAGTCACAAAACGACAATGCCCAGTAAGTTGGTTTGGATGGATGAAAAGTTCATCTCCATGCAATTGCCATTGCAATTTGGTCCAAGGCGACTAAGCCTTATTGCAAGTGCATGTGGTAATTACAACTAAAAACTAATCACTAATCCAATTGTTAATGTGCAAATTCCTTGTAGTGTTTTTGGTGTTTGTTTTCTTATTATAAGTTAATGACTTTGGAAAAACATGTGTTCAATTTGTGTGAATTATGTCAAGGTGGCAAATAGGCTATGTTCATGTTCTTGAGATTTTGATGGTCCTTGGCAGTGGTGGGCTCAACGAAATGCTTTAGTGGTTGGTTCCAAAGAATGGGCGTGTGATTGAAAGATAAAAAATAGATCACAAAAGATTTAAACACCTTTTTTGTTTATAGTTAGAGATTTCTGGTATGTGGATGTAATAGCTTGGTGATGATTTCCATTCTATTATTTGGGAGGAATGCCCACAATTGGATTTTAAGTTTTTTTGATTTTAGTTCTTTTCCATTACACACTAGAATTCGAAGGTCAAATAGGTGTAGAACAAGAACATGAATAAAATATGTAGGTTTGGTGGAAATGATGAATATCATTAAGGGACTAATTGGTTGGTTTGAATAAAACATCGATGTTGTAATTTGTGGGATGTTGGGAATGTGAAGTGGAAACCCAAGGAATTATATGCATTTAGTTGGTGTAAGCAAAACAAAGTGAACAATTTGATTACTTTGTCAAAACTTGAACAAATAAATTTAAAATATCAACAAAACCCTTTATAGATTTATGGAACATTGAATGTTTTCATTTCAATGATTAAATAAGATATATGAACTTTCACTAATGTGCATTGATTTTCATATTTCAAATTATAAAGTTAGGTTTTAAGTAGGTTTTTCAAAATACAAGTAACTTTTAACATCTACTTTTCATTGTGGGCTTTTGGTTTCAAGTAGGTGTCAAGTAGGTTCTTACAAAAAGGAATATATATATTTTTTATGACTTGTTAAAACATATGTTGATATTCATTTCCTAATTTATTACGTATCAATTTCATTCTTTTTTTTAACCAAAAAGTAGGTTTGAACACATTTTTTAGTTCGTTTCAAATGTACTTTTTATTTACTTTTTAAATTCATTTTTTTAAAGAATTAAATTCTAATAAACATAATACAGCAAACTAATGTTAATTGACACATACTTTCACATAATTTGATGTTATTTTATGGTAGTTATATGAACGACATTGGGTTGAAATGGAGATGTTTACTTTTTTTGTCTGCAATATCTTGCTTTGACCTAGGAAAAAAAATTCATTTGTTGGGAACTTTGGGAAGGTTGTGTTGCACCATTTTGAGGATTTGGGGAAAAAAGACAAATTTATTAATGGTGTTACTATCCTATCTATTCCTGTCAAAATTTCATGAGTGTATTTATGGGGCAATGTTGGGTTATGAAAGAAGATACAATTAGCTAATGCCAAATGAAACTATGATAACTTGAAGAGAGGTGATTTGAAAAGATTTGATCCATTAGATGTACAATCTTACCATGTTTTCTTAATAGTATAAACTTATTGATCATATTTAGGAATATGCATTAATGATAATTGTTGTTGGGAAAGATTGGAATATTGTACAAAATTTGAAATTATTGATGTTGTTATGTGATGTATTAGGACTACAATAATTTGTCACACAAGTACAATTTTATCTGAATTAAATTGGTATTGATGAATATTCATTGAGGTGCACACAACTTCATTTTTATGCTACATAACCATTTTCATGAAAAGTGATAACCTTTTGTTTCGGATATATTTGAAATCAATACCTTTAAATGGTTTTGAATTTAGACCAATTTTTATTTTATTTTTTTTGGTTCTTGGAATTAATGGGTCTTACTATATCAATTGGTTTTGAGTTCAAGGATGGTTTTGAGTTTTAATTTAACAAGATGATAGATAAATTTTCTAAAAATTCATCATTGAATGTTTTAGTTTGGGTCCAAAACAATTTTCCTCTTCATCTTGACCTCAAGGATATCAACACTTATTTCGGCTCCACAAAAGTTTTCACCTCTCTTCAAAAACATAATATCCCAATTCCAACATGTCATGGTCAAGGACTATGCATAATTAAAGGATCTATATTGTCATTTTTTTACTTTCATAAAAAAAAGGAACTCAATAGTTTTCAATCTTCCCTTTTAACCCATTTGAGTATAGATGAAAGAAATTGAAGTTTTGTGTACAACTTTAGATGTTCCTTTGCAAAAAATAAAATTCATTTGGTATGACATTTGAAGAAAAATATCATCCTTACATTATAATTGCATGGTCAACCTCCTTGGCCAAAATGGCCTTCTATAGGCCTACCTAAACTTAAGACTGTAAAACCTATTTATAACTTAGATTTGGACCATGGCAAGTACAACTCAAAAACCATCAATCCAATTTTTGTTTTATGTCTCCACCCCCTAGAATCATTGGACTTGTTCTTATGGAAGGTTTTCACCCTGCTTAGAACCACTGTGCTAAGCTTTAAAACTAGGCTGAACTTGAGACCTAAAACTAAAAAACATTGGTGTGATCCTTGATGGACATATATGTTGTTTTATTAGTATCTTGATAAATAGTTGAAAACATTGAATGTGGCCACAATTTGGAAAAATTAACTCATCATGAAATTTGACTTTGACCTTTCTGGCACTGAGTTAAAACTTCAAACCTTTATTGGATCTATAACTTCTCATTTAAATACATGCAATTTTGGAACATGCCCATTCATTATATAAAAATATTTCAAATTTCATTCACACATTAGAATTATCTATAAAGTAACCTTGTCTTCACCTTGTCTTTGGGCTTCCTTTGACCCCTATCCCTTCTTTCATTAGTATCCACAAAGTGAAGACATTTTATTAATTCTCAGTATGAAATGTTTAAACTCAACATTTAAGGTTTGAGATTAATTATAGTAGTTGTACATTTAAGAATAAAGAAAATACATGTAGGAATAGTGGAGGCATTTAGGAAAAAGGAAAAACAATGTGAAATTCATTTTACAACCAAAATTGATGGTTTTTTTGAGTTTCATTGCATGTTGAATGTTAATGTACTTTTTCGTTTTTTTTTTTGAATCTCACCCTATGTATGACCATACTTAGGGTTTTGGTGCTATGTTTTTCCTACTTTATGGATAACTCTACTAGGTCAAGTTTTAGCCACAATTTTATGACCAAATCTTACACCAATGCACAATCTTTTCCCTATGGGTAAAGCCAATAAGTATTATAATTGTGCGAAATTGTTTTGAAATAAAATGTGAGGAAATGGGGATTATTTTACCCTTGAGAACCTAAGCCCATTTTATAACCATTTTACTTTTATTTGAGTCCTAGTTAGAAATTTGATCCAATTTGTTCATCCATGAATTAGATTACAAATCTAATTGTTATATTCAAATTTTATAAACTCATAGTTCTTTGATAAAATTTCAACCAAAATTATGCAAAGGATGATGAGAATATAAAAGTAGATTGAGTTCAAATATCACAAGGCATGTATTACCCAAGGTTGGATTTGAAGCTTCATTAACAAACTTTTTTTTGACATGGATGAATGCATACACTTTAATACGACACTCACAATAATTAAATTCATTATTCACAAAAAAAAAAAGTCAAGGTAAAATGTGATTCTTCAAGTGAGAATGAAACCCTAGATGAAACCTTGCAAGTTTTGGAATGATATTGTGAATGTGAAGATCCTTGAAAATGGGCACCCAATTAAAAATAAACTAATTATTGAAAATTTGAGGTAAGTTCATAAATGAGTTTTTAAAATTAGTTCAATTAGGCTATGAAAGCTAATTGGGGCTAGGTTGTGGCCCTTGGGTAGCCTCTTTCACACACAGGAAAAGAAAGTGATTGCATGGGATTTTTTTGACAAATCTATCCCTAAATCTAGTTGGATGCAGTTGGGTAAGAAATTATTAGAAAGATATTGGATGTGTCAACCCAAGGAAAAAATTAATTTGAGTGTCGGCAAAGTAAAGTAGACAAAAAAAAGTAGTATGCCCAAAGTCCAATTCAAAAATGGAATATTTTTTATATGAACACAAGAAAGTATGTTCAAAATATTTTGAAGTAACAATATAAAACCATAGGGCCCAACATTTAGTTTATGGGAAGTTGGATACAAAGTTTGAACAATTTTGATATCATAAAAGTAGGTTGAAAGTAAATATGAAACTAATTGAGTCAAAATGGTGTTCAAACCTACTTCATATTAAAAATTTGATATATTATGATTATAACATTCATAATTTGATAATACACAAGTATTTTTTAGGGCTCCACGAAGTTGAAATTTTAAAAAATCAATATTTCATCTACATGTAACCCATTTTGTAAGATTGGACATTTAGTGCAAGTAAAAATATTTATAAAAATTCTACTTAATTCTACTTTCAAGATGGGGTTTTTCAACATTTTAAACATAAAATGAAAGAGTATCATCATATTAATTATTGTACAAAAAACATTTCTACTTTCAATGCATTAAAATTTTGTCATGGCTACATGTAATTATTTTTTACAATGAGTAGTGAGTTGTCTACTTTACCTTGCATGCACTCATTTCTTTCAATATTTACCATCTAGATCAATTTAAAATTTTAAAAACACCATTTTTGGCTTATCATGCATTTAGAGGTTAGGTGCATTTTTTCTCATCTAATGTAAAATCAAGCAATATCATCATTTTTGGGTTGAATTTGTCATCTAGAGATTCTACCAACTAGTTCACACAACCATTATTATTTTTAGATTTGATTCAACATCAAGTTTTCCTTTACTTGTTTCAATTAAATGGTATGTCTTTATTGGTGTCAAATAGTGTTGGTTAGTTATATATAAAAAATTGGTTATGCATTTAAATAGTAGCTGGATGTGTATATTCATCCATATCCAAAAAAAATTAATTTTTTCATATTTGACTTTATGCAATTAGGTGTGATCATAGTCAAATGAACTAAAAACCATGTTGGACGAGTGAAAAACTATCAATTTCATCAAACATATTATGTAATGCCATTTTAATATCATGTTCATCAAGGAAATTTGTGTTAAATGATTTTTATGAGTGTTGAAGAATCTTTTTAAAATAATTTAATTTAATACATTGATTTTTGGTTTTGGTAAAGGACTTTTGAACTTAAAGATCAAATAATCAATTTTATAAAGCACTAGGATAAGGAATTTTTTAATAAATAAATTCTGATGGGAATTTATTTGAAATGATGATAACCTACTATCCACATATGAAAAACACTCTTAATTTTTAAATTGTGGTACTTGAAAGTTTTAGAAATTCGAAATATAATTTCAAAATTTTTTAATTTCAAAAGTCATTTGTTAAATGTAAATGGTTCATAATGTGTATGACATATGAACAAAGTTGTGGCTTATGATAAAAAAATTGAAGCTTAAAGTAGTTATTTTAACATGATTTGAAATTATGACCATTGTTGAAAACAAAACATAGAATTTGGCATATAATTTTGAATATGATTATCTAAAAGTGACAATTTTAAAAATCATGTAATTTAGTGGGGGAATTATAAATATTTTAAAAACATGTTGCAAAAAAAATCTTTCAATTTTTATTTATTTATGATAAAGTCAAAATGTCCATAAAAGGCCCATTTGTGGTTGATTTTGTTGTCATTGTTGGTTCATTTGATTGTAATTGCACCTGATCATTAGATGCCCTTGTATGTACAATCTTTGTATGTAATTGTATTTGGCCATTATGTTAAATTTTTTTTGATATCCAACCCATTAGGCTTTTGAAAGTGTCAAATATGCATTTTATTTAGGGTTTAGGGAGAATTCATGATAATTTCCTTTTGGCACTTTGCTCCACATCTTTACACTTTGTTTTAAGTTGATTACAACACCAAGGCTTCATATATCATACATTTTTGCTTCTAAGTTTTTTTGCAACAATGGGTCCTTTTTGTTTTAAGATTTGCGAAAATTGAACACTTCATTTCTTGCTATTCAAAGTTTCATAAGAAAATTAAGGTGCACATTACACTTTTAATTAAGTAAGTTTTTGGTCCAAAATTTAAAAGTCCTTTGGTTTTTGTTGTTGTTGTGTTTTGCATCCAGGTTCTTTCTTTATTGTATACAAGGTTTTGTTGCTTAGTGAATTGACAAAATTTTGTAACATCATTGTTCAATGAATCAATATAGTTTTGTAGCGAAGGTAAACTCTTTATCACTTTGTTCGTTTTTGTTTATGGGAGTTTCAAAAGTTCCTTGAATGTTTGTTTTAGTGTCTTATGTCTTTTTTTTTTGGTATTTACGTTTTTCTATGTTCAATGGTTGAAAAGTAGGAATGTTGTTCATTGAGAGTGCGGGTGGAATTGATGAAGATGTTCTATCAATTGCCCCCAATTAAATGTGCTTTTCATCAATTTCAAATGTTGATGTTTTGCAACTTATGGCTATAGAAGGACAAGTTATAACTTGGATACTTCATAGTTGTATGTTCATTTGTTGGGGACTTTTTGTTGTCAACAATAGGTTGCCTATGGATTTGGTGAAACTACATTGAGTGTTGTGATGCATAATTTGCAAATGTGAACAAACATTTGGTGATGATCCAAAGATATATATTTTGCAAAGTTTTAATTAAATAAAAAAATTTAATGATATAACTCCCATGAATATTCATGTGCAAATTGCACATCCAAAAATTATTTGTTTAAAAAAACAAAAATTATACCTTAGAATTTAACCCTTGTGTAGCTCAACCCAAAACCAAACTTTAACATGTGTACTAGCAAAAGACCAACCTTAAACCCTAAACCAAACCCTAGAATTCAACCCAACCAAAAATTAATATTATTTAATTGTGGTGAAACAACAAATCAAGGAGAAGGTGATGTCACATGGTGGTGTTGATACTTTTGCTTTGGTTATCAATTTCTTGAATGTAACCTAAGTGCCCATGCATATTACTATGGGTTATTATGGGGTTGTTTAAAGTGAACAATAGAACCAGGTGGTCCATGGTTATATACAATAGTCCAAGCAACCATGATTTTACATTCCATCATTGATTGTGAACCTTTGAAGATTTTTGGGGTTTATGAAGGTACATGTTTTAGGCATGTGATGTTTAAGGCTTATTAATATGATACAAATGATGACAAAATTTCAATTAGGTTGAAAAATGTGAGTGAAAAAATCTTAGGTTGGTTTATAAAAAACCATTACCTAGACCAAAAAGTCTGGGAAAGGGAGGCAAAAATGGTAATATATATTTTTTGGGAAATGGGATGCAACATTGAAAACCATATTTGCCAAGAAGGTCATTAATATGTTTGAAGAAACTCTTGAGTTTGAGGACACTATAATTATTTGTTATGGCAAGTAGAAATTTATACAAGAAAGGGTATCTAAAGCCCAAATGTGGGCTATTGTTGAGGTATTCACATTTACCTTTAATCATGTTGTATTGTATGTGTGGTGAATCAATTAGGGGCCATTGGTTGTTGTTAGATGCCTTTGCAACAACTATTACAATTACTATAAACATGGAAGTTGAGCTCTTATAACTTTCTAGTGGGCTTGAAATTTTTGACCCTTTTGAAGCTAAAATCCCTCTTTTACACATAAATATACAGTTGGAAGTTAAATGTGGAAAAGTTTTTTGATGCATGGTATGCTTACAACATAATGGCCATCATGTTGGATCCATGATTCAAGGTTTTGCACATTGTGAAAAACTTGGTGGAATGCATGTATGTAATTCAATTGACATTTGAATATGATGTGAAGTCTATTGTCATTCCATTTCTAATGGTGTGCTTTGATTAGTTGAACCTTAACATTGGAATGAATTTGTTGAAGTATCAATTGATGTTGTGAAATTAGATTTTGAAGAAAATATATTTAGTGTGGGGCCCTTAATTGAAAAAATTCTTGAGCACTAATCATTGAAGAATTATATTTGTTTAGGAGAGTTTCTATTCCATCATCTACATGTGCAGATCCACTAACTTGGTGGAACATCTATGAAGGTTAGTTGCTAAATGTGAGTTTATTTACAAAACAAATTCTTGGAATCCCAAGCATGGATCAAGTTATTATTATGGTGAAAAATTGGCTTAACAACCTACATGCCAATTGCAAGCCAATTCAAACTTAAAACAATACTTTTTGCCAAAGGAAAATTATGACTTGATAGAAAAACATAACTTTTTTGAAGAATTGCAACTTAACAATGATTAATTTTGTGGGGTGTGGTTGGGGTAGGGAACTTGTGCTATAATTGGGCAGAGTTCTTCATAGTATTAAGGAACAATTTCTCCACAAGTTACTTTGCTTTGGATTTTGTTTATGTTGGTTTTGTTATGGGAGGTTAGGTTGTACTCTTATAAGTTTGTTTTTGTAAGCAACATAATTAAAAATTTGATATGCATATCTTTTATGCATATATGTCATGTTTTGAAAATTGAAAACCGGTATCTTCATAGTCAGCAAAGGAATTTTTCAAAAAATGAATGTGTAACTAACTAATGCAGTGGATTGAATTTTAGTTGGATTGATACATATGCTAACTTTTAATTTTTTTGAAATATACTTTATTGATATCCATAGGATAGGTCTTAAAAAAAAATAACGGACCAACACTGGTGCCAACTAAAGGAAGGCACAAAGAATTCATGTGTTACAGTGTCATTACAAACCAATTCAAATGTGCACGACCCTAATGTACTTCCCACCTCTATTGTCAATCTTGTCACCAAAAAATGTAAAATCAATTGGAGCGCCTTATCTCCAAATCCAGAATCATTCTATGGTTTTGAATCAACAAAAGGTTTTTGGGGGCACTCGTTTCCCCATGCAATCTTTTCATTGTGTCAAGTGAATTATTATTTTTCTAATTAAGACGTGCATGGGGAGGGGGTGCGGATGGTTGCGCCGCAAGCAAGCAAGAAAGAGACCCAAAAAAGTGTGGATAGATCCACAGTTCTTAGAGTAGAGAGGATAGTCAAAAGGGGTAAGGTTTTGCCAACAACCTTTAGGTCCTCGGGGACATAAACCACAGGGGTTTCGCCAGATTGGCGGAACTGGTGGGCCAAATTCAACCGACCATTTTCTGCCAGGGACCCACCATTATTTGTCCTACCCAACTGGCTGGCCGCCCGGGCAATCCTTGGGTAGCTGCTGTACTGTGGAATCCTATGCTAAGCCATTTCCATAAAAGGAAAAAAGTGGTTTGGGTTTTGGGGCTGGGGAGGACCCACAACTATTTTTGTTGGCCTTGCCTTGGTAGGCAAGGATACTGTGTTTAGATTCACTATAGAGTATAGTTGCTAAAGGGATTTTGACCCCTAGGTAATAGGTTTATTTTTATATCAGGATTTTTGAAAGATGATATTTTGGCTTGTGTTGAAACTTGAGATTAGTTATAAGAGTTATAATATCTTGAAGGATTTTGGTTTCTTTTAGAGGAGTTTTAGAAGATTATATTTTTGCATGGTGAAATATTTGAGTTTCCATAATTCTTCTTTTGCCATAGGATACATTTCAATGTAAATGGCAAGGCTACAGTATGACTGACCCCTTGTTAAGCATTTGTATTGGGTCCAAGTTCCACATGAGTGGAATTTTCGAATTTTCTCTAAAACCGGGGTTGGGTGGTTTTCATCAATAGGGGAAGTTGGCCTTGAGAAGTGTAGTACTAAATAACTTGTTTATTTTGGTTGTGCAGTTTGGTGATAATAAATCCCAGCTTATTGGTAGATTGATTTGCTTTGTCTTGGCTTCTTGCCACAAGAGGCCAAAAGGTCATTCCAGTTTCTTCGCTTCACACTCTGTGTCAGGGTAGAGCCATAGCCGTCTAGTGACCAATGATCCTAAATTCTTCAATAGGGCTGTCTTTTGCAGGTGGGTGGCATAAGAGTCCAAAGCAAATCATGGCTTGCTTAAAATAGTCTCAACCTCCCCACCCCACACTTTTCAGCCTTTTTAGTCCTCTTCAGTGAAGGGGGACCCTTGTAGGGAGTTTTACAAGTTAAGGCGACCGAAGTGCAATACTGGGGACCACAGTGAACTAGCACCCACCAGGGCACCACAAAGGATGGATGGTAAGTGGTCACAAAACAGTTTTCTGTTCGGTTCCAGTTCCCTAGCTAGCTAACCATGTTGGTTAGCTCAATGCTGTTTTTTTACTACCTACCTACTAACGACCCACAAGTAGTTTGTTAATAGGTAGATAGTAAAAACAGCCTTTATATATGTATAAACCATCTATTTACCTAGTAATTACCTTTTTTTTACCTATATATCTATATATGAGACCTATTTTTCATAGATTTTTTAACATATCATTATGATATATAAAAGATTGATGGTAGAAACCATCACAAGGGATAAAAAAGGGAAGGCCAAAGAAAGGCCAAAAGATGTACAACACATGAACCAAAAAGAGAGAGAGAAAGCTAGTCCTTTTCGTGGTATGAAACTATTTCATTCATGGCCCTTCTAATGTCACTTGCATGCAAATCATGAGATTTAATAGTAATGGGAGGTTTAAAACAATCATCACCTACCAACACAATATTCCTCTCTATGACAAAGGCTAAAGCATGTTAAAAGGCAATATTAAAACATTGCTTGAAAAATTGAATGCAAAAAGATAATGATAAATGATTTTTTAATTGTTTATTGTGGAAAAGACGAGCACACTCTTTAATAAAATGATCCATATCGCGCTTGGGTGTGTTGTGCACCTCCATGGTCATCGGAATAAAGTGGTGCCCCTCATGAAGCCCTCTATATTTGTGGATCTTAACAATGATTTTAATTGTTACACCAACTAGTCGACTAATGACATTTGAAGCCACTATTTATTGTGTTGGGTCAATAATTATCATAAAAACCTAATCTTTTTGGGTCATGTAAAGATTAGTTTGTAATGAAATTCATGACATAAGGGTGTAACACCACTCTCTCCATATAGCATGCACACTTTCTCAAGTGAAGGCATACATGATGTTTTGAATGACGTCATGTGTGACTATTCGTTAACCTCCAAACGGACAACAAACTAAGTGTGATCCAAATGCATTCAACCCATGTTCACACTCACATGTGAAAAGACTAAATGTCAAGGGTTGAATCAAACCAAAACAAAAATGTAATGTTAAAATGAAAATAGAATGTGCAATACAAAACGAACGAAAAAAAAAAACTTACATAATTGGTTGCCAAGGTGAAACCAAATATTAACTCAGTTGAGGTTTATCCACAACTGAGTAATAATGGAAATCCAGTGGACGGTGGGTGCCTGTTCACTCCCATCCATGAAACAGAAATGGAACAGAAATTCCAGATGGCTGAGACAAGTGTTTGAACTCACTGAACTTGGTTTAGATTTACAAAAACCTAAAGGTCCCAAGCTGTTACCCTGCATTAATCACTGGCATGATTTTTTGTTTTTCATTTTTTCCATGATATGCCATGGATACCTGGCACCAATGGGTATGACAGGGAAAATTGAAAAGAAAAAGGCAGGACATTTAGAAAAAAGCAAATTGCCCATGGGAGCATGCATGCGTTTTGTTTTTCAAAATGCCCTGCTGTTTATGGAGGGCAGATTAAGCTTGATAACATGCCCCCTCCAGATACATGCAAAGTTCTGCTTTATGGTGGTGAGGGGAAGGTCCTTGAACTTTGCCATTGTTAAACTGAAAAAATTCTTAGAAGCAACACTTTTCTTATTATGAAATGGAAAAACAATTGCAGAAAGGCAGAAACAAAGAAAAAGTGTCTCTGTAGTGGAAAAAAACGCAAGAGTCATGTGGGTTTTGTTTTCTCTTCTTTAGAGATTATAGTCTAGGTCCTTTTTCCTCCTTCAGGCATATAGCTTGTGGGTACCTAACCAGCTCTAGGGGCTGAAATGATGACGTGTCATTTCCTGATTGGAGCTTCACGCATGGCATATGATACTTTCACGCTGTGTATGGATGAAAAGTGATGAAAAGTGTCTATCTTGGGCTGTGTATGGACAAAGAACAATCTGCATCCACCTGCTGGGCAGGTTACTGATGTAAAGTGCATTGGTTATGTCTGGTAACTGGCAAGAGGGGACTGGTTACCTGGTGCAAAGTTAGTGTTTGCCCTAGTTAGGATTAGGAGTAAGTAGCTGATGTTCCCCAAAAAGAGTGAAAATTTGTATTTCTTTTATGAGGTTCATAGTAGCCTAGATGTCAAGAAACGTTCACTAGATGTCACAGCCTCATAAATTAGATCCAGTACAATGGGGGCCACCTTACCATTAAGTAGTTTCTCCAGTACCTACCAAAAAGTGAATTGCCACTGTGTTACCACTTGCTACTTAGGAACTACAACTAGGCTAGTAGCGCTCTGCAAGCCTACTAGCCTTTTCTTTAAAGGGCATAGGAAACCTATTACCTACCGGACCTATACGTGTGATAAAAATGCATGTAGTGAAAAGCCAATTTCTGATGATAGGCTTGAGAATTTGGGCGGTTCAGCAGAATCCTGCTCTTAGAGCATCCCCACCAGTGCTTAGTATGTGATCCTGCAAAATATTTCTCACATCCAAGTTCAGTTATTCACTTTTTTTTGCAACCCACCCATAAAACTGCAACTGGGACTGCAGATATGTGGGAACTACTACTAGAAAATCACCTGGACCAATCACTATGTTTGGCCAATCAAAAACAGGGGGCAGCTGTCAAATCATATTTATTACACTCTTCTCTAGCAATTGCACACCTTTGCTGCGCCTTTTATCAGCCTCGGCAAACTGAGCAGACATGCAAGGGCAAAACCATTTTCCTGAGTTAAACCGGTGTGTTTTCACTTTTCATTTTTTGATTTTAATGTGGAGTGGCACATACTAAGCACCGGTGGGGATGCTCTTAAGTATATGAAATTATGACCGGCTGACATCAACTCCAGCTTTCAGACCTTATTATTACAGTAGCATGTGAGAGGACACAGTCCAAAGCCACAGCCAACAAATCTGAATAATTGTTAATTAGCGTTGGAACTTGTAACGAAATGTAAGTCTTAAGTCTTAACCAGTGTAGGCCGGTTATTGAGTTTGACAAGAACTATCTCAAGTTCCCTAAACTATTATCAGGTCCAAGTTTAGATTTTTTCCTTAAAAAGTGGAAGATCCTCCAGATCCAAGTTTAGGGAATATTTTTCAAAATTAAAACTCCTAGGTTAGGAGGTCAGGTCTAGTTTTTTCCATTGTCAATTCTTTGGGTTGATGGCTCTAAGTTTTATGAGACCTGTCAATTCCAAGTTGAAGGTGAGGTCAATTTTTAATCCTTATTTTGGACGGTTCTGAAGCTCAATTCAAGGCTAGTTTCAGGTTTTTACTTACTCAGAAGAACATTGAAGTTGCAATCTGCGTACAACCTCACTAGTTTTGTGAATCAAGAAACAGAATAAACAAGCTAAATGGGGGGCCTGCTTATGCAAATTGTATCTTAGGTAAGATTATTTTGAAAATTTGTTATTTCTAGGTTATTATTTGGTGTTAAAATAAAGTAAAGTAGGAGAAAGAAGCTTTTTGTAGTCTCTTTGAACTCCAAAGGCAAAGGAGTAAGAAAGAAGAATCACAAAGCATATCCAAATCACAAACTGATTTTTCCAAAAGAAATCAACCCTTCCACTTCCAAACTTCATATTTACCTCAAATTTGGACTGTCTTTTAAGTTATTTAAAAAACTATGGGTGCACCAAGAGGACATAACTTTTTGAAATCCAATGGCAAAGGAGCAATGAAGAAAAATCATGAAAAAGACGAGTTTGTCCAAATCACAATGTGTTTGACATCTCCACCCATAGTGCCACACCCCTTATGGACCTCTAACAATGTTTTTACCACGTTCAACATACAATGTTAATTATTCCCCATACTCATCCTTGAACATGAAAAAGTGGACATCAAAACTTTGGAGACTATTGAAATGTCATTACCTAGGCCAATCATTAAGGCTAGCCAATAAAAATCCATCATTTTCTTTTTATTGGCTATGTTGGAGAACATTGTATCCTAGGTATAATTATAGGTTAAGCTTGAATTTCAAACTATTTTGACTCCTATTTCAATAAAAGAAAATTTGTTCATTTCGATCATATGTTTGCAACTAGTGTCCAAATCAATTCATTTTGCAACTACATTTGTAGCAATTCAACATGTCAACATAGTTGCAAATGTTCATACTTGCATATGCAACTACAATTTATGACTGGCACAAATTTAGATGAAAATATTGATGAAAAGTGAACCTATATCATTCATTATTGGTGGCATTAATTGATGGTTGACAACCAATTTTTTTTATGATTATACATAAATGACTAGATGACACATGACATCCTTGCTATTGCAATTCAAATTGTACAAGTTCATTAATTGGTTAGTAGGTAGCTAGGATAGAATGAGTTATTATGATTTAATAAGTAGGTTAATTTAAATTAAGTAGCTTAAGTAGGTTAGGCTAAAGAGGGCTAGTAGTTTACCTAACCAAAGTAGGTTTTAGCAAGCTAGGTAGGGTAGGGTAGGCACCTATTATCTACCTACCAATTTTTAACCTAGGTGGATAATACAGACATAATCCATCTATTTCCCTACCTATTTATTTACTTACAACCTACTTATAACCTACCTACATATTATGTATTTTCTTAACTACCCACATAACTAATGTATGTAACAAGATGTGAAATAAATAAATTAGCAAAATTTATCACCTTATATTGGTGTGATGAATAGTTAAGGACTTAGTTTATCTTTATGGAAAGGAAGGTCCAAGTTTAATGAAAGGTAAAATCATGGTTAGGTGGTTCATTTTTGACATTTTGAAAAGTTCACATTTTACATTAATTAAAATTCTTGCAATTATAATTATCAAAATATAAATCCTGTAATTATCCCTCATGTTTTTGGTTTTAAATATTGGTAAGCCACCTTACAAATATCCCTAGACATGTGATTAGTTAAAAAGTCCATGTGAAAGTTTGAAAATTTCTTGTGGTAGGAATGTTTCAATTCATCTTACTCTTAAATTTTTCATTTGATGGTGGCCTATTTTTAAAATTTTATTTTGACACTATTATGATTCACTTTTAACTTCAAATTTTTCATAATATTTTTTATGTGATAGATTAAATGTAATTATTTCAAAAGTTCATAATGAATCCATTATTGTTTTACAACTCATGCATAATTTTTAATATGATTCTAATTGAAGCTTTTTGCAACATGGATAATTAGAAAATTGACAATGTTAATGTTGAATATTATGGCAAGTTCACATTTTAAATTCATATGTAATTGAAAAAAATTACAATTACTATAATCTTGTCACAACCTACTTGGAAAGAGTGTGAGGATGAAACTCACACTCCCAAAATTGGGATTTGGGAGTTCTCCGGGACTCTCGAAACTTTAGAGTTCAATTGCAGGGGTCAAAACACCTCACATTAGGGTGTTTTTTATATCATTGAAAAGTTAGCGAAGTGTAGATGTCGAAAATGGGCTTGCATGGGCCATTTGGACATCTGAAGCACAAGTTATGGCAAAAAGAAGGGCTGGGAGTCAAACTGCCAGTTTGACTCCCAACCACTAAAAGTTGGGAATTGTTTCGACCCCAGTGCATGCAGGTGGAGTGCAACACACCTTTGGAAAGCTCTCAACGAGAGCTACAAGTTTGCTTCAGACCTCATCCCAATCGGAGGTCTAAGTAAAAAATTATGACCTCACAAAGTCCTAGGAGTCCAAACCAGGACAGTTTCAGGACTCTTCCTTGGGAGTCCCGAGACAAAAAACCATTCAGATGTGGGTGTTGTGGAGGGGCACAAAGTATATTATATGGGGAAGGTGGTGGCTTCCCCCGAGTCCGGGTCGTGGTGAGTTAAGTGAGTCCAGAGTTGCCCGTGGCTTGTCTTAGCACCAAGAGTGCTCCAGAAAGTGAACTATTCAACTTGTTGGTTGGTTGATGCAGGTTCGAGTAAGTGAATAACTTGTCACTTTTCCTAGTCCCATCCCAGAGCTTCAACACACCCCTCTACCCTTTTTAATGCTAAGAGTTGGGAGCGTGCCCTAAGTTCTTCACAATTCCATTATTTGAATAATTTAGACCCACCTTGGGTTTAACTAGGGACTTGGGAGCGCGTCAAATCCAATTTGTCCACTTAATTATGCTTTCACTCTAAAGTAAGTTAGGTAAATTTGCTTATTAAGTTAGGTTAAATTAAGTTAGGGTTTACACTTATTATATACTTATTTATTATGTCATTTAAGTAGGTAAGTAAATAATTAAGTACCTAATAGATTAAGTTTGTAAAGTAGATTAGTCTAGGTAGTTAGGTTAGATTAAGTAGGCTAGGTAAGCAACGGTACAAATTTATAACCTATCCACCTATTGATCTTATTTGACATCATGCAATTATCCATAAAGTAATCACAAAATGAAGTTCCACGCCATATTCAAATGTCATATTCATCTTCATTCATGGTAATGGATAAGAAAATGAATTGTAATTGCAAAGGTTCAATGTGATTATTAATGTGACTTCCATGCCACATGGTGTTTTTCAATATAAGGCAAACCCATCTTTGGGTGGTACTATTAGGAACCACATCAAGAAATGGTGAAGGAACCAAAATTGACCAAATCATTTTCTTGGGCCTTTTTTTTAAAATGTTTTCACAACAATATTTTGTTTTTTTTCAAGCTTATTTCTTGCATGCACTAATATATGGGTTGGAGTTTTTTGTGGAATTAAAAAAAAATTACTGAAAACTCGTATTCCTAATAAAAATGACCCTTTCAAGAATTAGGTTCCTTAACTTTGAAAATAAAAAATAAATTCATACTTACTCAATTAATTTCTTAATAATTTTTTAAAAAAATAATCTTATAAATTTCTTTTAAGAAAATTATCAAGAAAATTCCCAAAACATGTTTCAAATATGTGTTCTTAACCAAAAAGTTCAAGGAAAGAAACCATCATTACATTCTTGAAACTTTTTCTAAATGCAATGATTAAAAACACCAAAATACAAAATATTATTGATATTATTAGATTTTTGAAATCTCTGGGACCCAATAAATGTACTCATAAAAACAATTAATGAGAATCATTATTCAAATGTTTCCTATGATTTTTAGAAAATTGATGGGCCTAATGAAATTAGGGCATGATGTTCATAATGGTACCACTAAAAGATGGGTTTGCCTTGTAATTAATTGTATGATGACACTTATCCAAGATGACAAACATTTTATAATTGTAAATTTTTGTTACAACTAAAATTCAATTATAAATTGAATAATTAATTTTTAACTTTTTTATTGATTTCATCCAAAATATAGCATAAAGGCCATTTTATTATTTTGGGTGAAGATGTTCATGTAATGTAATGTACTTATTTTTTGAAGTGCCATTGTTGAGCTTAAAGTTAAAGTTCATCATTTGCCATGAGCTTAAAACCCTTGCCTTAAAATTTCAATATTAGTTGTTTTGTAAAACAATAATAAATTAATAATGACACACATTATAACAAGTGGCTGAGGAAGTTATGATTTTTTATGTGTCTTGTTTTTGCCATCCACACTGGTTAATAAGGCCATCCTAAATATGAATAGGTTCTAAGTACTAATAAACCACATGAATTATTTCTTTAAAATGTGTGAGCCACAACAACATTTCCTAGTTTTGTACATAACAATGCACTCACATGGTGTTTTTAGTACACTTAAAACATTAAAAATAAATTGCCAAATATGTAGAGATTGAAAAATCAAAGGTTTTTGCATTTGAGAGTTCATGTAATTTGTTTAATGATGCACATTACAAATTGTTATTCATGGTTGAATTGCTGGGTGTTTACTATTTAGATTTAAAAGTAAGGAACGATGAAGTTTCAATTTTTGGTGAAGATTTATTATGTTGGTAATCATGTTATCTTTTGCTTCCATGACCATGGTCACTTTGCATAATTAACCTTGTTGAATTTTAAAACTATTGCAATAGGGTTAGGTAAAATTTGTCTTTGAATTTTTTTAAACAAGTTGCTTGTTTGTGTAGGTTCACCATATGCTCTAATGAACAAGACCAATTTGGTCAAGGTTTGATGCCCTCACAATGTGATTGATTGTTCATAATTTGAGATGAAACAACTTTTAATTCATCCATATACTTCAATAAAATAAGGCCACTTGATTAATAAAAAGTTATTTATAATTCATTTGACACACCTCAGGTTTGTCAAATGGCATTACTAGTAAAAAATTGCTTCAATTTTCAGTTTTGTAGGAAAATGTAATCATAAAACATGATTTTTAATTTTTGGGAAAAAAAGGTGTGAAAGTTTTAGAATAATATTAAGTCGATCTTTTCAAATTGAGTTCATAAACATATCAAACTTCACAAACTAAACATGAAGGTGATTAGTACATTTAAAAATTCAAAAAGTGCACATTTGAACCATCGACTAATTAAAATTCACAAGATTCACCATGGCCTAAACTTGGGATAAATCACCATTGTCTTTTTAAAATAATAAAAACATGGGATTCTTGATTTTTGTCAAGTTATGAGACCCAGATGATCAAAGTTCATACCTTCCTTGGTTGTTATCTATATTCAAATCTATAAATGTCTATCTTGTGTCCTTTGAAAAGAACTTTTCAACATCATATCAAATCCCTCAATTGATATTGCTTCAATTCCTCAAAATGTCATTCAAGTGATCAAGAATCATTATAATAGTTTGACTCATGACTTCTCAAATGGTCATAACTTATGTTATAAATATTGATTTTGTGATTGCAACCTTACTTTATTGTATTAACTTTCAAGACTTTTTCAAGAATTTAAAAAGAGTTTAATTTGAAAAAGGTTTGATTCCCATACCTTGATCAAGGACACCCAAGGTCTTCCAACTTAAGAAGTGGGAGTGAACTTGAGAGCCTTGAAGGCTCCTTCCTTGCACCCCCGCACATTTGTCATTCACCCAAGGTATCTATTCATAGCCTTGCCTTGCGCTATTCTTGGCCCATTTAGTTTGTGTTGCCTATACCTTGATCATGAGCCCAAAGCAAGATTAAAAGATCCATAGTTGCCCATGCAACTCCTAAAATTGAAGGTACTTCATTAATTCCAACCTAAACAAAAATGGATAATGGCTTTTGGTTTTTTTACAAGCAAAGTTAATGCCTTGACCTTATCCTTTTAAGATTAAATGGGTGGATGGCTTGGTTAGGTTAATGGAAGAAGTAGGTTGGCTAGATTAGGATAAGGATGGATGCCTTATCCTAGTCTAGTTGGGCCAATCCTACTAGATAAGAAGGTCTAGATAAAAGGGGAGGGGGGGGGGGGGGGGGAACTTCCTAGAAACTTCTAACAATTAGGGTTAGGTCAAGAAAGTGAGGATGGCATCTCTATGGAGTTGTGAAGAAAGAAAGGGTTGTTGCTAATCTCCTTTCCTTCTTCCTAAGTGTGTGGGACACGAAAGAGTGTGAAAAGGAAGGAATGATGATGATGTTTGTAAGGATAGGGGGTGGTGTTGTGGGCATCATGAAAAGTTGAGAGAGGTGGGAAAGGAAGGAGGCTAGATTATCATGAAGAAACAAGTTTTTCAAGATGTAATTCAATCAACATACATCTTGGGAATTAGAGGCAAGATCCTCAAGTGGTGGGGTGGTGGTTGCTTAAAGGGAGGTGCTCATTTTGTATGATGACTAAAGGCGAGTGGAAGGGGGAAGAGGAAAGGTACTGAACCTATTACTTGAGTAAGGAAATAGGTATTAAAAAGGAGGAGATACTTCTATTTTTGGGGTTGTTGTGGTTGGTGTAGGAGGAGAATATAGGGGTTGCATCCATTAAAAGAAATGTTGTCCATTTTGACCATATTTTTGTGATACTATGTAATTAATGTCTAAATCAACTCCTTGTACAACTAGTAGTGCATTAGTCTTATGTGTCCATGTAGTTACAATTTGTTGTAGTCACATATGCAACTATAGGAAGGGTTGAACCAAATTATAGTTGTAGATGCGACTACAACTTATAATTGATATGATTTTCATTGAAAATGTAAATGAAAAGTGAACAATGTCATCCAATTTTGATTACATTCATCAATGGATGATGATGTACTTGTTTTTGTAATTACAAATGAAAGGTTTTTCAACTGCAATAATATATTCTACCACATGAACAAAGAAACATAAACCACATATGGCAAACTTTGCTATTTCAATTGGACTATTATCCCTTCAATGTACCCATCCATGGGTCTTCCATGATATAATGTTTGCTACGAAAGGCTATTATAACTTAGTTGGTAAACTAAGTAGCTAAGTTTAATAAGTTACGTTAAACTAAATAGGCCTATGTACATTGGTAGTCTAGCCTAGCTTGCATACTTAATTAATTGGCCTAAGTTATTTATAGGTAATAGTAGGTTAGTTTATTAGGTGTAGTTAATAGGCTAGGTTATGAAGGTTAGACCTAGTTAGGCTAGGTAATCTAAGTAGGTAGTTGGTAGGTGAAGTCATTAAATAAGTGGTAAATTAGGTAGTAAATAGTAAGCAGGGTACGTAGTAAGTAGGTAAGTTATAAATTAAGCAAGAGGTATTTTATTTTGTGGATATGTCATAATGTTTTTGTATTAATTGATTAATTAATTAACTATGTTAAAAAATTAAGTTATTAAATGTAGGCTAGGATATCAATTTATTAGGTAGGTTAAGTAGTAGATAGTAAGTATGTAGCTTAGGTAGTATGTGATAAGTAGGATAGGTAGTAAGAAGTAATATGTAGGTTAAGTAATTAATTTATTAAATGTAGGTTAGGTAATAGATAGTAAGTATGTAACCAAGGTAATATGTAGTAAATACGATAGGTAGTAAATAGTTAATGAAAATAATAAATATTTTATTGTGTGGATATATGATAATGTTTTTGTATGGAACAAAGGATGTGATAATGTTATAGTGTTTCCCTTTCATTATAATTGTCCCATGTCTTTTGTCTACAACTTCAAACTTGTAAAACATATAGGTAGGTGAAGGAATGATATGCACTATAAACATAGTGCATGTGCCATATGGGATGAATCAATCAAGAAGCTTATCCCCAACAAAATAAATAGGATCCTACCTACCTATTTAGCGTATGTTAACCAGCCTATTCTACCCTAGCTTAGAATAGGTTGCCTATTATAGTTTAACCTAGGATAAATTATAATTAATTAATTAAAATAATTAATTACTATAATTATAATATTGAATTATTGTAACTATAATATTTAATTACTTTAAGGTGAAAGCACGGTAAAGTGTACAACTAAAAATACTTGCCAATCTACTTGTCAAGTGAATAAAAAATAAAATCAAAACCCATCACAAAATTGTTATACATTCAATCTTTTTAGCTAAATGATAAATAACAAGATACTTTTTCATTATTGTGGATTAATTTTTTAATTTTACATTGTAAAGTAGGTTTCAAGTAGACTTTTCTAAATGCAAGTGGCTTTTAAAACTTACTTTCTACAGTGTAACATTTGATTCAAATATGTGTCAAGTATATTCTACCAAAGAGAAAATAGATTTTTTTTTGGTGAGGCCCTTGAATATACAATGATCTTTATGCTATAATTTCATACATGTATATTTCATTAAATTTTCTAATGAAAAAGTAGGTTTGAACACCATATTGACCAATCAATTTCAAACCTACTTATTCCTTACTTTTATTATTCCAAAGTTTTTGAAATTTTGTAGTTGATTTACAATAAACCCAATTGAGGGCTCAATAGTTTCAAAATGAAATTTAAGTAAAATTTGAATGTACTTTCATATGTTTTCGTGAAAAATTACTTTTTTTTTATAGCTTGATAGTTTTTCGACAACGTTTTTTGTATATTTTATCATGCTTTCACCCTTTAATTATAATATTTAATTATTATAATTATAATATATCTTTTTTGGACAAATGGAAAATTGCCACATGTTTTATGGCCATTGCCTTTTTAAATTACCACATGGTTAAATCTTAACCACCCATTAACAACACATTTGGTAGCATGTGACTATCCCAAATGTAGTCGCAAATTGAAATTCCATGTCATACTGAGTATCATCCATGGCAATGGATGAGAAATTTTGGCCTAATCGTAAAGTTTGTGACTACATTTTCAACTTCATGGCCATGTCATGTCTTTTGCGATTAACTCTTTTATGACACTTGTTTAAGGCAATTAGACTATTTTTAGTCACATCCATTATAACTATAAATGAATTTCAAATTTAGTTGTTGATTTTCAAATTTTTTCTAGATCTAAAAAGGGGAAAGGGGTATGTGAAGTGACTATTTTTGTGTAAGGTAGGAGCTTTTGGAGGTGTTGATAGTTGTAGAACTAAAAAGTGTGGCAATGGAGGACCAAAAGGAGGCCAATACTAAGAGATAATTAGGAATGAGATTTGGGAATATTGGAACTTTAAACAATTTATTATTCCTTGTTCTTGAAAATGTAAGGAGTGTGTGTGCAAGAACTTGCTAAATTGTATGAAATTGATGTTGAGGGTGGAAGGTGTATGATTAGATTAAGGTTATAGCTGGTTAAGCGAGTTAAGAGAAAAGTTAGTAAGGAAAGAAACTACGAGTTGGTTTTGTGTTTTTTTCCTAAGATTTTCGAGAATGAGTATTTGAAACATTTTAACACAAGTATTGTAGAAAAAACCACTAACCACGCCAGCATTCATCAACCCATTTTGAACTTTAATAAGGTGTTTCGCCTGTTAACGCGAACTTCTGTTAGTCACCCTCATCCTCTTCCTAATCCACATCCATATCTTCATAAGAGGAAGACATTAAACCTTGGAAAGATAAGAAAAAAAAGAAGGCTAAAGATAGGGAACAAGCCAAGATAGGTGAAGAAAAGGTAATGGAAGAGGAAAAGTTATTGCTAGTGGAAGTTTAGCTAAGATTCTAGGAGGAACAAAAGGTCTTGGAGGAAAAGATTCGAACTACCATGGAATATTTGCACTTGACACATTTCAAAACCAAGTCTATTGTGTGTATTACAAGCAGGAGGGTCATTTACTAGCCAATTGCAACAACATCAAGTGAGTCTAGTGCCACATATGCCAAAGGTCTAACCATATTATAAAAGCATGTTGGTATAATTCCAAATTAGGTCAGTTCGAAGAAGCACTTTTTCCTAGGGTGAACTAGGTACAACCATAAGGGGGTCAGCCTCCACGTTTGCCCACCAATCCAATGTATGTTCAATCATAACCTGTTATACCACCTCCCCCTATTTATGCCCAACAACCTTTTTTTAGCAACCTTATTCCTTACCCCAACCAAACCTCATCCTATCATGTTTAACCAATAGTTAACCTTCCACCACCCTTTCCAATTGAACAAGTGAATTACCTTGCAC
>Ga0209611_10002745_pt1 | contig 30806 bp, 29 predicted proteins | sample S1TSphgellanicum_3_FD_187693 | JGI IMG/M metagenome (GOLD analysis project Ga0209611, IMG submission 187693) | Host-associated microbial communities from peat moss isolated from Minnesota, USA - S1T2_Fc - Sphagnum magellanicum MG (SPAdes) (version 2) | ecosystem: Host-associated > Plants > Peat... | reverse complement strand
AAAAAAAAAAAAAAAAAAAAAAAGGGGCACGCCAGTGCTGACTGTGGACTTTTGTACCTGAGTACTTACCTACTTACCTACCTACCAACCGGCCCTTTCTTTTGTTTGTACATATTTTCATGGAACGAAAAATAAAATAATAATAAAAAAATTCCAACTTTACGACTCATGACGCCTCGTCCGAACACCAAATTGACTCTAATTTTTAAAAAAATAAAAAATAACGCACTCGCCCTTGGATATCACGTCAGGCCATCGCGAGCAAAAAATCAACCAATCACGTCACGTAGTAGAAGCTTGGCGCCAATCACGTCACGTTTTGAATTTTTTTCCCTTATAGAGTACGTACTGCCTGATTTGGTCCCAAGTTTTTTTTTTAATTGTTTTTTTCCCTCATCCTTATTTTGCTTCGCGTGTTGTCGCCTTGTGTGTCCGTGCGCTCGAGAGAGAGACGCATTTGCGCTTGTTTGTACAAACGCTAGCGACGCTCGCTCGCTCGAGAGATTTGCGCTTGTTTGTACCAGCGCTTGCTCGAGATCGTTCGAGAATTCGTTTCTGTTCTCTTATACATATCACGATTTTGTGGGTTTTTTTTTAAAGAGAATTCTTCTGAAGGTTTGTGTTCCATAGGTAATTTTTTTTGTTTTGTTTTGTGCTTCTCTGAGAGACAGAGACAGAGATAAACAGAGAGAAAGAGAGAGAGGTTTGGAGTTTGGACGTTATGGCGGCAAGTGTTACTATGGGACAAGCGGTGATGATGAATGCTCCCGCTTGCTTTGGCAATCTGAAGAAGAATGTCGACGCGTTGCCCGGATGTCTGCCCCACTCGTCGTTTGTTGGCGCGGGTGTTGAGAGTCGGATGGTAATTCGAGTGCCACTACGATTGCGGCAAAAATTGCGTCGCTTTCCATGTGTGCGCAATGCCGCATCTGAACTGGTAGAGATGGAGCCGGCGTCCGAAGGAAGCCAACTGCTAGGTGAGCCTTTTTTTTTTTTGTTTGGTATAAGAATCGTAGTTTTCTATAGTTGCTGCTGCAGCATCATCTATGACTTGTTGTGGCTCCTGCTTTTGCTCCATTAGGGCTTCATTGTTTCTTGTACATGTGTTGAATGTGTAGAGAGATGTCTGAACAGTTCGTAGTGATGATCGATAAATGTGTGCGTGTGTGAAATCAGTGCCGCGGCAGAAGTACTGTGAGTCTGTTTACATGCCTGTGCGGCGCAAAACCAGGACGGTGCATATTGGTGATGTGTGCGTGGGCAGTGAACATCCAATTCGAGTGCAGACAATGACCACGACTGATACCAAAGATGTCAAAGCCACTGTGGAGCAGGTCTATAAATCTGCTCAATCAAATCACCTGCTGAATTCACAGTTTCGTTTTTTTGGTTTAGTTGTATTGGCTTCGGCATGGTCAATCAGTGGGCATGATATTGGGTAAACTCAAAGAGAAGAGATTGGATCTCTGATGGATTTGGTTTCTTCATGGGTTGTTTGCAGGTGATGAGAGTAGCAGACAAGGGGTGTGACATTGTGCGGATTACAGTGCAGGGAAAGAGAGAAGCAGATGCTTGCTATGAAATTAAGAATACTCTTGTGCAAAAGGGGTGAGCTCATGCAGTCACTGCTTACACTGTCCTTTTCACTTCTTTCACTCTAAGAGCCTTCTGTTGCAATTCTTTCAAGTGTGTTCTCTTGGTTAGCCCTGATTTTCTCTGCATCGATGGGCAGTGCTATGATATATATTAGGTTTCTGTTTCTCAAGTCTAGAACCATACAAGGAGCTGTCAATATCAATGAAATGTGCTAGGAACTGTTTGTTGATGATATTCTTGAGGAGCTTGTAAGTTGTTTGTATTTTGCAGGTATACAACTCCTTTAGTTGCAGATATTCATTTTGCACCTCCAATTGCAATGAAAGTAGCAGAATGCTTTGACAAGATCCGCATCAATCCAGGCAACTTTGGTGAGTGTGTGCTCATGCATGGTTTGCCAGGATACCTTTGACCCTGTCAGTGTCTTGAAGTGCATGCTTACAAATAGGTGTCATCATTGTTGTTGGTTGGTCACCCAGCTAGAGTGTTTGGAGCTCTAGAGCAGAGTTGAGCTACTTTTTGCAGCTTGGATCCTGCAAGTTTCTTGTGTTAGTTTCAGTTATCCAGTTGTGTGTTTCTCTTGGATGCAATCAACAGAGTAGGTGATGAGTGGATGTTTTCTGAGTGTGTAGCTGACCGACGTGCCCAGTTTGAGAAGTTGGAGTACACAGAGTTGGATTATCAGGAAGAACTTGAACACATTGAACAGGTATGCGTGGATTCCTGTTCCAACCTTGATAGCTATTTGGCAAGTTTTCTTGCCAGGCAATAGGTTGGCACTGGAGTCACATGGGCCCTCTTTGTGCTGTCAGGTGTTTGCACCATTGGTTGAGAAGTGCAAGAAGTATGGACGGGCTATTCGAATTGGTACCAATCATGGAAGTTTGTCTGACCGCATCATGAGCTACTATGGTGATTCACCTAGGGGCATGGTAAGTGCTATTATTTTGTTCTGCTTTTGTTTGCGATTAACAGTATTCTGCAAGGATTGTCATCAAGGGAAGATTGGTGGAGCTGAACAGCATTCACCTGCTGCAAGTCAGGCACCTGGATCTGTTAAACCTTAACACACAGTATCATACATACCACCTTCCTGGTCAGAATCTTCTCATATAGAGTCATTACTGGGCAAAAGTGAGTATTTTATCCATGTTCTGGAAACTTAATAAGTGGCTGGATTGCAGGTAGAGTCAGCATTTGAATTTGCGAACATATGCCGCAAACTGGATTTCCACAACTTTGTGTTCTCCATGAAAGCCAGCAATCCTGTGGTGATGGTACAAGCTTACCGGCTGCTGCTTTCAGAGATGTACCTGAAGGGTTGGGACTATCCCCTTCATTTGGGTGTCACTGAGGCTGGGGAGGGTGAAGATGGCCGCATGAAGTCTGCCATTGGCATTGGTGCACTATTGCAGGTTTGCTTTGTCTGTTTTCATTAGTGGAAAGGTGGTTTTTTCTTGTGCTAAAAGCACCCAAGGTCAGATACAAATCTGTGACTTAGTTGGCTTCTAAGGGCTCCCTGTCTCTTGCTCTATGGTTTTAATATGCACCATGCTTATTTTATGTGTCTTGTTTTCTTCCATGTAGCTGAAGAATATATCATGTGATTGTTTTGGTGCAATCCATCCACATTGATCTTTTTGGTCTACAGGATGGTTTGGGTGACACGATACGTGTGTCACTCACAGAAGAACCAGAGCAGGAGATTAATCCTTGCATGAAACTTGCCAACCTAGGGATGAAAATTACCAAGGAGCAGAAGGGAGTGGTGAGTCCCACCTTTATTTATCAGCATTATTGTCTCATTGGACTTCCTGACCAGATGGCACTGTATGAGGTTTATATGTGCTATGTTCTAGAATGAGCAGTCATAGTGGCAAAGTCAACATTTTAAAGTGCTAATGGACCAATCTAAGCCCTGCTTAAGTAGTTGATACTTCATAAAGACTTTAGTAGCAGTCTCTAATGTGTGGGCCTCTGGATGATATGGGGACAGCCGGAATTCCAAGAAAAGCACCGTCGGTACTTTGACTTTCAGCGCCGAACTGGCCAGCTACCTTTACAGAAGGAGGTAGGTACTTGGTTGCGCAATTTGTAGGATTTCCTCCAGAATTTTGTGGAAAAAAATGTATATTTGTCAAGCAACTGCATGTGATTTCCCTGTCCTCCCAGCCAAACTTGAGTGTCAGCCCTAGCTTTGAGAATTTAGGCTTTGACAACCCTCTTCAGTTATCCAAGGCAGAGATCTCCCCCCAAGACCAGTGTCAATTCTTCAGTCTAGTGCTTAAGGTAGCTCGGGACTTCCAAGGCCACAGGCTGGAAACATGTTCAAAGGTCTAGTGTGTTAGCACCAAAATTCTGAATCTTTATTTTATGGTCTGTTGACACTTTATGTTTTGAGCTTAGGGTTTATCTTTCTTCCATCCATCAACATTATGTAATCCCCAGCCTGAAGGTTTGAAATTCAAACATCGATACAATTACAAGAAAAATTCATGGTCTGAAAAGAAGTTGATCATATCTCCAAGTGATAAGTCAACAATTTTGGAGAGCTGGTTGAGCTTGTTAGTGGCCCCATGATCTCAGTTTGAACTCAACATTTGTACTTAATGTCAAGATTAACAGTCTTAGGATGTGAGCCAAAACACTTGATTTTAAGATCCACAATTTAATGGAATCAAATATTTGTTGGAGTGTACAGAGAAGGAAACTTGCATCCAGTTTAAAGGAGTTATTAGAATTGTGTGAGACTTTGGGCTTAGGCTTGTGATCTTATGATTTCTTTTGGCATATTCACAGTTCTCAGTTTCTGGATGTTGGACAGGGGGATGAGATTGACTACAGAGGTGTACTCCATCGAGATGGCTCTGTTCTGATGTCTGTGTCCCTTGATCAACTGAAGGTGATGGCCTACAACATTGTGCAGCTATTGACTTATGCCCATAAATCTGTGACATTGTTAACAACTCAGATCAAACTGCTCCACACTCAAGCTCATATGTCATACAGTCTCCATTTTGGTCAATCCAGGGTTGTGGTTGAGTGCTTAGTGATTGATGACAGTGAATGTGCTTGTATTCATGAGAGCACCCTGTGGTTTTCTCAAGTTGTGCCATTAATTGTTTTCTCACATGACAGCAGGCACCAGAAACTCTATACAGAGCATTGGCAACCAAGCTTATTATTGGCATGCCTTACAAGGTAGTTCCTTTTCTTCTGTACTGTATTGCCAATTGCTTTAATTAGTTCTCAGTTGAGTCTGTTGTCTTTCTCTTGTAGTCCAAGGTAGTGGATAGATATTTGTGAATGATACCTGATTCATCACTCTATTGGGGTATATGCAGGATCTGGCAACAGTGGACACGATTCTTTTGAATGAGCTTCCAGCTGTCGAAGATAAGGAGGCGGTCAGTGCTTGTAGCTAGAGATCCATGTTTCTTGCTATCATGTACTGAAGATTGCAATGAACTGGAGTTTGACCTCGAACACTAAGTGATTGTGTCACCTAACTGCATGTGACTTATATTTTGTAAGATGTTAGCTGTGATGTGTTGTTTCTTGATTTGTGGTGCAGAGGCTGGCAGTAAAGAGGTTGACAGACATTGGTATGGGAGTGCTGACTCCAGTAGCAGAGCAGCTGGCAAAGCCATTTCCTCATGCTATTGCTCTTCTTACATTGGATGATGTGGCCTCTAGTTCTCACAAGAAACTACCTGCAGGTCACATCCTATTCTTCTCCTCTGAATGCTGAAGAAAGTATTTCTTAGCTTTGGGGTCCTATTCATGGGCTCTTTTGAGTTTGGCTTGTTTGGAATCTGAAGTCCTTTTTTCCTTCAGGTACACGTGTTGCAGTAACACTACGTGGTGATGAACCACAAGAACAGCTGGACTTGCTGAAAACTGTGGATGCCATAATGTTGCTTGCATACTTACCTGAGGATGAGAAGAAGTCAAGCCGTGTGCAGGCCTCCCGCAGGTAGGTTTACAGTTGTCTCATCTGTTATGTCTTTGTCATGATCAGGATAGAAGAGAGGAGAGCACTTTTCCCCTATGCACTGGAATCTTGAATTGCCGATGGAATGTCAATGCTGATCCCTGGGTTGGCATCATGCAGGTTGTTTGAATATTTGGAATCAAATAATCTAAATTTCCCTGTTATTCATCACCTCAAGTTCCCTTCCAAGACTGAAAGGTAATCCAATCGACTGTCATTGGGCTGGACAGTGATATGCATTCCTTGCCAAAAACCTGAGGAAAGCCATACTCTGGAACTACATTGTTGTGGCTTTTTAGTTGAATGTTTTGGTCATGGATAATAATGCAAGTGGTGATGCTCTCCTCCTGCTAAGTTTTCTCTTTTTTTCTCTTTGCAGGGATGATTTGGTGATCAAGGCAGGTAGTGAAGCTGGTGCTTTATTGGTTGATGGTTTAGGAGATGGAATTTTGTTGGAGGCAGAAGATCAAGAATTTGAGTTCTTGAGAACAACTTCCTTTGGCATGCTTCAGGGTTGCCGCATGCGTAACACAAAAACGGTGGGATCTCGCAGCTTGCTTTGCACTCTGTTTAGAGACTCATGTTCTAATGTGAAAAGTCATGTTCACAACTGTACACTGGAACTATGACAAGCTGACTTCCAGCCTTTCTGTCTGTTCAATGTCAATTAAATTGACCATCCAAGTGGGTATGAGAGGCCTAGCATATTGTGAAGTGTTTACAATATGTTAGCCCATTCCTGTTGTTTTATGGGTACAGCCATATGTCCTCTCATTTGAGCTTCTAATTTTGCTGCAGCAAGGGTGACATCTTATTTGCTATTCATGTTAAGAATAGTAGTTGCATTTCTTTGTCTTGAAATGGTATTTTCATTGTCATCTTTAGAGCCTTCTCCACATAAAACATTGAGGTTTTTATGCAGAAAGTAAAGACAGTTGCATTAGTCATGATTTTTTGATGTGTGCAGGAGTATGTATCTTGCCCTTCTTGCGGGCGCACTCTCTTTGACCTCCAAGAAATCAGTGCACAGATCCGTGAGAAAACAGCTCACTTACCTGGTGTTGCGGTATGTTTGCCTTCTCCTTTCTGATTCTTCAGAAGTATTATGGGCATTTTTTTCCTCTCATATGATAGTGTACATACTACACAAATGGCTCTGGAGGTCATTCCTCAATGTATGCTCTCATCTTTTCATCATTCATCAGTAGCTCCAAGCTCAGTGCACACTCTAAGCTAGTCCATAGATCACCTTTTCTTTCAAAAATCATTTAGCTCATGGAGTTTCTGAAACTGCAGATTGCAATTATGGGTTGCATTGTGAATGGTCCTGGAGAGATGGCGGATGCTGACTTTGGGTATGTCGGTGGTGCTCCGGGCAAAATTGATCTCTATGTTGGCAAGGTTTGTCTTTCTCTTGCTTGTGAACTCACATGGGTTTCACACTGATTGCAATGCAAGCTGCCTCCCACACTGTGCAATCTCCTGCTGTGCTCATCCTCATTTGAGTGTCTTGACTGTACATCATTGTGGGCCACCAACTTCATTGAAAAGTATTTTACTTGTTTGTGCAGCAAGTGGTGAAGAGAGGTATTGCTATGGCGAAAGCTACTGATGCGCTCATCGAGTTGATCAAGGAAAATGGCAGGTGGATTGAACCAGAACTTGTTGAAAACTAGGCACCGTTCTGCTGCCAAGAGCTTTTGCATCTGGCCTCAAGAACTGGGATCCAAGGTTGTAAAGCCCTGACAGGTTTGGAATCAAATGGTATATCATCAGGTGAGCTTACAGTGTACATTGGAGCGCATTCAAAGAAACTTATCCAATTTGTGTCAAACATAGTACAAATGCAGAGAAACTTCTTTGATTTGTGACAAAGTCGTAATACATTCATATAAACTTCAGTTAGTTTTCAGCCACAAGTTATGGAATTGGATCATGGCAACATCTACAATTTGCTAAATTACTTACATCCACAGAGGCTAGGATTGCAACAATTTAGAGTAATGCCACAACTAGCTCAGTGGTAATGAGGTCATTCTCACTCAAAGTAAAACCCCCTGCCACCTATATGGAAGGTCAATGTTGGGGTGTGGCTGCCCAGCCTTTGCTAACCCAAAAGAACGATGATTTTGTTTGCTTTTGGTTGGGGGGTGAGGGGGGAGAGATTACTCATTACTAACTCCAATTTTTCTCAATAAAGATATTTGATGACCACAACTTCTTAGCTTTCACAATACTATTTAAAACATGCCCATTGTCAAGGACATTTTGGATGAAGCATCATTGCTCCACAAATGTTGCGATGTTGCTCAACAAATTTACAATGTGAGGATGTGATGTGATAAGTGAGATTGTCATTGTGTGTTGATTTGAACAGATCCTTTCGTGTTCAATGCATGCTACATTTGGTTTACAGAACTTCTTGCTCATGTACTCAACACTCCAATTGGTTGATGCTTCAGTGACATTGAAGATGCCATTTGATGAAAGCAGTTTTGTCCTCTTTCACAAATAAATACTTCAGCAAATGGAGTTGCAAAGAAACTCAATTGCAGGGATCCATTGCAACTAAAAATGGAGTTTCAAAGAAAATCAATTGCAAGGAGGATCTGTTGCAAAACAAAATCTCTGAGGGACTACTGGACAAACCAATAAGGTACCCATTTGTGAACCTTATGCACACAACCTCCTCAAATCAAGAGATACATAATACTGTGATGGGAATCTCTCGTAAAAATTTCATCAGTGAGGCAGTATGTAAACTATTGTGCAAAGTTTGTTCATTCATTTTCCAACAAATGAATGCATCTTTGTGCGCTATTTGTCCATGATTAAACAATTGTTGCTAATGTGAAGAAGTTGCCAAAGACACCATAAAATAGACGACCCTTATGAGTATCAAGAAATTGCCAAAGAAGGGGTAAGTATACAACGAAGTGTGAGCTCTCTTTTTGAGCTGCAATTTGTAATGTCAAAAGGGTGATTTTTTTAAGCATTACCAGCAGACCCAAATGTTTTCAACCGAATGCTTTGAACTATCAAGTAAGCATTCAAGCCAGCAATCAAAATTGCAATCACAATTGCAGCAATTCGAGTGAACCAGCTATTCACAAAACTGCCCATCTTGGCTCGACTACTGGTGAAGTGAACCAATGGTACAACTGCAAAAATGAGAGTGAAGGAAAGAATGACTTGACTGAGTACTAGTAATCTTCCTGCACCTGAATTTCCTCCCACTCCAGCAACAATTGCAGCTGGAATAATCGCTATTGAACGTGTTATCAATCTTCGAAGCCAGGGCCTGATCCGGATTTGAAGAAAACCCTCCATCACCACTTGACCTGCTAGTGTTCCAATGATGGTTGAGTTTTGGCCGCTGGCAAGTAGACCAACACCAAAGAGAATTTTAGCAGTACGGCTACCCAATGCTGGTGCAAGGAGTTCGTAAGCTTGAGTAATGTTTGCCACACTTACATTCTTATTTGGGCCATAATGAAATGCTGCTGCTGCAAGGATCAAAATTGCTGCATTGACAAAAAATGCAAGCATCAATGAAAGGCCTGAATCCCATCTTCCATATTTCAGTGCCATCTTCTGCCCTTCCTTAGTTCGAGGATAAGCTCGTGTCTGAATGATGCTTGAGTGAAGAAACAGGCTGTGTGGCATGACTGTTGCCCCCAATATGCCAATTGCATTGAACAAAGTATCTGGATTTGTGATGATTTCTGGATTTGGGATAAGACCAGCTGCGACTTTAACCCACTCAGGCTTCACTACAGCTAACTCGTAAGCAAAGACACCCGCAATGAGGGCACAGAGCAGAAAAACAATCACCTCAAGAGATCGGAAACTCTTGGTACCAAAAACAAGGATAAATAGAGTGTCAACTGCAGTGATGAGAACTCCAGACCACACTGGAATACCAAACAAGAGGTTCAGTGCAACAGCTGAACCAATAACCTCAGCAAGATCTGTAGCTGCTATGGCAATTTCCATCATGATCCAGAGGCAGTACACCAACCATACAGGATATGCATCCCGACATGCTTGAGCCAGATCCCGATTAGCTACTATTCCAAGTTTGAGAGACAAAGATTGGAGGAAAATTGCTGTGAGATTTGAGATCAAGATGATGCTCAGCAAAGTGTAACCAAAAGCTGCACCTCCTGAAAGATCAGTTGCCCAGTTTCCAGGATCCATGTATGCAACACTGATGAGGAAACCCAAGCCTGCAAATGCCCAAAACTTCTGGTACCATTTCCCATCCAAGTTAGGAACACTGACCGAAGAATTCACTTCTGCTAGTGATGCAATGTCATTGTGTCGACGCCAGCCACTGAGCAAGGCGACACGTTCTGGAGATGCTTCAACTTCAGCAGTTGGCACTTGCTTGTTGGTGACTACTTCATCAGCTGTCGTGACTACCACCACCTGGCCTGCTGAGGAGGAGGAGCCCTCCAGGTTGAAGCTTGCTACCATCATGGTGAATCACCTTCTCCAAATCCTGCAAAACCTTTTGACCCCATGATGAAAGCCAAGAATACACATGCATGCTACCATACTGATGTACTGATATAGCAACAGATCCAAAATCCACCCCTTGCCTCCCCCTCCCCGCCCCAAAAAAAGAAGAACAGAAACTTAGATGCTTGCCAAAAGCTAGTGTGGCAAGAGCCTCTTTTGTATGCCAAAAGTACTGTGATTTTGGATTGCATTGCAGAAAACAAAACTCTGAATTATCTCCTGTCTATGCATGTCTATGAAATTGCAGAGAAATCTCCACAACAACAATTTGAAGGTAACATAGCATTTGAGTGGAGTTATGACCTTATGAGAGTTACTCACAAAGTATCAGACTATCCAATCACCTTCCTCATCAGCAATAGCAGTGATGAGCTGCCATGACTCCCTGCCCCACTGACTTCATCAGCTCCCAATGGTGGGTGTGCATAACTATGTAATAAATCCACCCAAAAGCTGGGCAAACAAAAAACCATTATATGAAAATCTGTGTCCTGAGTTTCTGTCACATTTCTGGAAGTGATCGGAAGACTCAATCATGAGGTTTTCTCGTAGTCAAGAGACATAGCTCCTTACTAATTCATCATGTTCACAGTTAGAACTTCTTGATAATTCATCACCATCACCAAGAGGTATCATCAAGAGGTGTGATAATGAGCTAACCAACTCTCTGCATTCTTTGTGGAATGACTCAGGGCAAAAGAGGTCTCACTTCCCATCTGCCTCAAATTCATTCTCAAGCTGTAATCCACAAACTCCGACAATTGGCCTTGACTTATTAGACAGACACAAAGAAAGGAACAAAAAACAGAGCTCCAGGTTTGTGACCAAACAGAGCAATTGTCCTCTTGCAAACAGATATATCAGACAATATGCAAATGCAGCTGCACCACAGCAACTGGATCAGGATTATAAAACCCCAGGCGAATTTTGGACAAACCACCCAAGAACTCCAAAGAACCCCACAGATTGCAAAGGTCTCCCCTTCTCCCAAAAAGACACCAACCCACAAAACATTACAAAATTCCATATAAAGAAGACAAAGCCATATATATCCACCTCGCCTGGATTTTGTGTGAAATCGTCAGAATCAAAATAACTCAAGTTGCGGAAGTAGGAAGAATCAAGAGAGCATGGACCTCTGAGAGTTGAGAGACATACCAGACTCGAAAAGCTGGAATTTCAACACAGAGAAGGACCAGCCAAAAAGCCCTCTTCTTCTTGCTTGGTTGCAACAAAGCTGTCTTCTTTTGTTGGCCCCTATCATCAAAACTTTCAAACAAGAACTCCCGTACACACAAGCTGCTGCTGCTGCTGCTGCTGCGGAATCACAGTTTTTTCACTTGGGTTTGAGAGCAGCCAAAACTCCCAGCATCATCATCAGCTCCTGCTCATTGAGCACTCCAGATCTCGAGTGAGCAGGGCCTTAAAAAAAAAAACAAAAAAGCCGTCCTGGGAGCTTTAGTTGCAAAACGTGATTGCATGATTTCTTCAATCACTGGGTTGTGCAAGAAACAACAATGCAGCAACAACCACAACTGCCAGGTTTCACAACGACAAAGAAACACAAATCAAAGCAACACACATCCTCCACATTGCCTTGTGAATCTCAAAATTCTTTGATCCCTGGAAGAATCTATCAATCCCCTTTTGAAGCAGCATCCTTCTTCCTTCCTGGCCACTGCACGTTTCCTGCTCAGCTCGGATAATGCCCATTGCCCTTGCAATGAGAGTTTCTTGTCTCTGGTTGCCTGGTATAAGAATTTTGTGAAGTGCCCAGCATGATAGAAAGCTTTGGGTAGTTCTGTGCAGAATTTTGTGAAGTGCCCAGCATGATAGAAATCTTTGGGTAGTTCTGTGCAGAATTTTGTGAAGTGCCCAGCATGATAGAAAGCTTTGGGTAGTTCTGTGCAGAATTTTGTGAAGTGCCCAGCATGATAGAAAGCTTTGGGTACTTCTGTGCAGAATTTTGTGAAGTGCCCAGCATGATAGAAAGCTTTGGGTACTTCTGTGCATAATTTTTTGAACTATAAGTCCCCTCAAATAAAAACCCTCTGGGACCACTTCTCTGAATTAAACCCCTGGGATCGAGGGTATGTTATAACGGATGTAATGTGTATAATATGATCATAAACCTCACTTTCTTTCTTAATCATGGGCTTTTTGGGGTGGGGGTTTAGTGGGGCTTTTGATTTTTTCTCTCTTCTTGATGATGAGTGAGAGAGAGAGAGAGAGAGAGAGAGAGAGAGGGTTTTCAGAATTTGGGCTCCTCATGAATGCAGAATTTGGTTGCATTTTGAATCATAAAACATTTGAGCATTTTGAATCCGTGTTTTGAGATATTGAGATGGATGATTCTGGGCAATGTTTTGAAATTTGGGTATGAAATCAAAGACACTTGGGTATGAATTTTAAAGACACTTGTGAGTGAGTGCATCAAAGTTTGTTTCATTTGAAATCTTTAAAAAAATTGTTTTTCAATGAAAGTTTTCAAAAATAACTCATTGCATTGCTCATATAGTAATATGATTTTTTGTTTCATTGTTCATGGGGTTCCCCAAGAAGCATTAGATTTCAGTTGGTCTGATCATGTGTTAAATGATGGAAGGGTTGAAACTTTTGTGCCTTAAAGGCAAGCTTGTTCTATATGGAAAAGGCCAGAATAAATTTGTATCCCATTTGGGGGTGTCAAATTCCTACACTGACTTGGGGGGGGGGGGTTTCAAATTCCTAAGCTGACTTGGGGTAGGCTATTATTGTGAACTATGGGAACATGGGAACTTTTGGGGGGGGCTTTCGAGGTTTTAGAGTGTTGATGTAACCCTCCTGATGATGGATGAAAAGTTGTGTAACTCTCTTTTCAATGGATGAAAAATTCATTATGTTCATCCTTTTCAAGAAAGGAAATGTTTGGTGACAATCTCTCCATCTTTCTTTGTTTTCACTGTAACAGTTGGGATCACAAAATTGAAGGGATTATGAATCCTTAGAGTGACATGACCATAATTAATCTGAACTTCCCAACCATCTCCTCCACTCTATCTCCTCCCTAACCATGCTAAGTTACTCTACTGAAGTACTCTACTAAGTATTCTACTAAAATACTCTACAAAGTATTCTACTTCTTTTTCTACTACTACTACTACCACCACTACTACTACAACTGCTTTGTGCATTTTTGAGAATTCACAGCAATCATCTACTTCTATGTACATACTTTGATGGTATGCATCATATATGTATGTCATCAAAATTCAGTCATCCTTGAAATCCCAGCTCCCTTCATCTCTGGTTTGTCCAAGTCCCTCGTAAACCTTTTGGATTTTATTTTTTTCCCAGACTTCCTGTGTGAAACTCCAATCCAAACCCATTTCAGTGTTTTGTTGCTGCTTTAATCCAACTCTGAAGAAGCCTCACAAAATGGACTTCAAAAAGGAGAGGAGTTTTTCCAAAGTATCTATCTAGAGACCCAGATTTAGCAAAAAGGTTTCATGGGTCATGGGCAGACTGAGTCAGTGATCAAATCAAATACCTTGGCTCTGAATCTCTGATCAAAAGCCCTTGTTTTGTGACTGCATGAATTTCAAGGAGAAGGTTTTTCATGGATTTTTGCAACTTGGTTTCATATGTGATCCTTGAAATCATTTGCAATTGTGGTGGACTGGGATGGTGTTTTCCATACTGACTTTACTTGCTTGCTACTTTTGTCCATGTCTCCTTTCCTTGATGATGATGATGAGGATCATAACTCCCTAGCAGTCTCTGACATTTGCATAATCTGCAACTTGATCTGCTGTAGCTTTCCTAGTCTCAGACTCATAATCCGGAGGAATTATTCCTGTTGCAGAACTTGCAGGAGCAACGGTGGATGTGTTGTTGTTGCTTTTGTGGGGTGCAATTGATGCTGCAGCAGCAGCAGCTGCTTCTGCATATTTCAACCTCACATTGTCCCAAGTGAGACCTGGTTGAACATTGTGCTTCCTTTCATCAGCTTTGTTTGTTGCTGAAGTCGCAGTTTGATTGGAAATCATGTGAAGACTGCTCAACAGCTCAGAAGCTTTCAGCTTCAAAGTCTCCCAATCTACTATGCCTACTCCAGTTTGCCCCAAACCATCCTCCTTGTTTGCTCCTTGGATTCCTGAAGCCGCAGCTGCTGCTCTTGCTTCTTCAGCTGAATCTCTGCTAAGTCTCTCAGAATTAGCTTTTTCCTTCATGACATCCAGGGTGGAAGCAGCTGCATTATTCTCCTGGGATGCATCAGCAGCTGCTGCATCCTGATCAGCTGCACTACTACTGGCTTTGCTTGCAGTTCCCAAAAGCTCCGACACCTTTTGCTTCAATTCATCTAAGATGGAGGCTGCTGTCTCTGTGGACTCAGACCCAACTTTTTCTTTTGCTGCATCTGCAGTCTCAGAAGCAGCCACCTTTTCTTTTGCAGATTCTGCTGTCTCATATGTCTTATCATCCTTGGTAGTGTTTTCCAAAATGCCAGATCCAAGCTTTTCCTTGGCAGCTGCTGCAGTCTCAGAGGCCTTCTCTTTCCCAGATTCTGCAGTCTCATATGCCTTATCCTTGGTTGTTTGCAGTGTAGACCCAAGCTTTTCCTTGGCAGCTCCTGCAGTTTCAGAGGCCTTTTCTTTTGCAGATCCTGCCGTCTCATATGCCTTATGCTCGGTTGTCTCCAAAGTAGATCCTACCTTCTCCTTGGCCACTCCTGCAGTCTCAGATGCCTTCTGTTTTGTCTCATCTACAGTTGAAGCAACACTCTCTTGAGCAATTTCTTCAGTAGTCTCACCAGTCTTTTGCTGCTGCACAGTTCCAAAGAATTCAGCAGCCTTCTGCTTCAGTTGTTCCAAAATTGAGCCGGCACCAGAGTCATCATATTGCACTTGAGCAGCTCTGGGTGCATCATCATCATGAGCTTCATCTTTTGCAGCTCTAGGAGCATCATCATTCTGAGGTTCATCTTTTGCAGCTTTGTCATCTTTGTCTGGCTTCTTGTCCAATGCTCCCAAGGTTGAGGAGGCATGATCCTTTACTTCACTGGCTTTCTCTTTGGTAGCTTGAGCTGTCGCAGACACCTTGTGAGCAGCAGTGTCCTTTGCTTCACTTGCCTTGTCCTTGGTTGCAGCCCATGTTTCTGCAGCTTTCTTTGATGCAGCTTCAGCAGACTCTGACACAGTCTGCTTGGTACCTTCCACTATCTCCCTTGTTTTCTGCCCAATGTTATCATCCTTTGTCTCTGCTGCAGCTTGCTCAGTAGACCTGGTTGTGCCTTCTTGCATCATATCTGTTGCCTTACCTGTGTACTCAGATGTGGTATCTTTGGCTGCATCATACCTGCAAACATCCATGACATCTCTGCTGTGATCAACATCTTTTTATGGAATGTAAGAGCTTCACAATTTCTTTCCCAAAGTTGCAGAAGCTTTTGCTGTTGAAAAGAGTTTTCTCGAGAAAGAAGGTGGGGATTTTTTTCATTTACATTTGGATTACTGCAGCTACATCCTTGGTTTCAACAGCATACTTGACTGTCTGATCCTTTGCAGCTGCAGTAGCATCAGCTGCCTCCTCTGTCAAAGAGCTATGTCCTTTGGCTGCCTGAGACTGATCCTGCATCACTTTCAAGGCAGATGTCCCTTGGTTCTTTTCAGCCTCCCTCAACTCAAAAGCAGCTTCCTTTGCAGCCTCTGTACCCCTTGTGGCCTTCTCTACTGCTTGCTCCCTGGCTCTCTCTGCCTCCTCCATTGAGGGTGAGACATCCTCCATCGCAGCTGCCATATCCAAAATCCTGTGCTTCAAGGTTTCAGATCAAGGCTGCAAAACAGAAACAAATCTCTTAAAAACCTTAGCTTGAAGGTTTAGAAAAAACACAAGAGACTACAAAGCAACACATTAACGAAATCTTTGAGCCCCTTGCTTCAAGGTCTCAAACCAGACACAAAAACAGAAGAAACTTTTTGGATCCTCTGCTCCAAGACTTTGGAAATGCAAACTTCCCCAAACAAAAGACACCACTATTATTATGCACGATTTTTTTCTCAAAGCTTTCTTTCAAGGAAGGGCTTCAACTGCAAACTGCTAATTTTTTTCAACTTCTCCTTACCTTACTTCTTCAAAGCTCCAAATTCCCAAACTGCAGAAAGACACTGATCTTGTCTTGACCAGTTGTTTTAACCAAAGCTCCTAACCGCAACAGAAACACAAATTCATAATACAAGCAACCTTTGCTTTTTTTTAAGGCTCTGAATCTTGAGACAGCACACACAAGGGGAGACTGCAGATTTCCTCAATTTCTCCTTTGATCACGGCTTCAAAATGCCCACTCCAATAATCTCCAAGGTGATAAATTTGTGTGAAATGGTTTGATGTTTCTGGGAGGCAAGAACCATGATGGAAAAAAAAAGGAAAAAACTTGTGTGTTTGTTGGGAAGAAAGGGAGGAAAGAGTACCTGCCTATCTCTACATGGTGACCTTCAGCTGAAGATGACTTACCTCAGCACAACTGGTTTTTTCTCTGATTGAATGTGGCCCTCCACATGCAGCTGAAGGACCAAGTGTTCTGCAGATATTACATGATGTGCACTGATTGCTTTCTTCCAGTATGATGTGGCAGAAGAGTAGCTCATATTCCTTAGCTTCTCCTAGTTCCTCCAACCTTCCTGGCACACTCTTGGATCAGGATCCAGAACTGAGACTCCAGTTACACTTCAGTTCGGATCTTGCCAGAAAAGCAAAACTGATGCTGGTGGTACTGGTGCTGGTGGTATGCATACATCATATAGTGTCACAAAACACAGCTTCCAGAATTAGGGGGAAGAAAAAAAAAGGAAAAAAGCTCAGTGGGTCTTCTTCTTCCCTCACCCTCAAAGAAGAATTCCAACTCCTGGTCTTTTTGTTGCCATACCCAACATCTCCATTGATCTCCTTGTCATGAATCTCTGTTGTATCCTCTATAGTTAGTTAGTATCTTCATCATCCTCTTCTCCGCAACAACAACAACAACAACAACTATGTCCCTTCTTGAGCTTCCCAAAGTCCAAATCTCCTCTTCTCCCTTGACTTCCCATCACATCCAAATTTCTCGTTTTCCAACTCCATCAGCAGACTGACTGGTTGGCTCCACTAAGTTAGTTGGGATGCTTGTGGTTTTCCATGGATGTTGTTGCAATTGGTAATATTAATGTTCTCTTGTCATGGTGACAAGTTTGTTAAAAATGAAAAGGGGAAAAACGATACTATTCCTCATTCCATTTGGGCAAATGGGATTTTTCTATTTTTTTGGTTAGCGATAGGTTCATGGGTAACATTGAGAAATAATTATCATCTTTCCATATATTCCTATTTTTGGGTCATTATGAGGTGTATTACATAATGTGTGTAAAATATAGCAAGAAAGGGTTGAAGGGTTGGGGACAAGGATGTAAGTTTATAGAAGGGAAGGAGGTTTGAAAAGAGAGGAGAGGTCAAATCTATATGCTTTACACCAACACTTATGGACGATAGTTATTTTCATCCATGACATGAAAATTTTATCCATGTCGTTGAATTTGATCCATGTGATACTTTTTTCTCATCCATGTTGTCAACTTTTGTCAATATTGTGATTTTCATTCACGAAATTTGTATTCATCAATTTGTGTACAGCTCTATGGTAGATTGCATAAACATTATCCATGTTATATGGTCCATTTGTGTCATTCATAACACATCACATATGTCACCATTGTCATCTATTCCAATTTTGAAGTTCAATTTGATCCACGTTGCCAAAGTTCATATCCATGTAATTTCATTTCCTCCATATCATTTCAGGTTTTTAATTTTTAATTTTAAATTTCGTGATCTGACCACATTGGTGATCATCCATAAGAGGAATTCACCAAATGGCAAGAAAAGTTTCAAAATGTTGATGACTTGTCTCATCATCCTCAACTTGAACTTTTACACTTCTAAATCAAAGTCATCAAGAATGGATGGTTGATTTAGAGCTTGAATCTTGGCATCTTCTTTCTAAAGGTAAGAAAAAGGAGGACAAGAGCCTTGACCTAATTGTGACTTATGGTTAGGTCAAGGTTCACAATCTGTTGGTCATCATGCTTGACCTTCATTCCCATATGGCATTTTGTGGGCAATGCATTTGTCATTCAAATTGTTATAAAATATGACACTAATATTGTGTGTCATCTTTTGTTAGAAGTGTTTTTTCATTTGAACCTCATTAGGGCAACAATAGAGTTAGTGACAATTGAAGATGATGACTTGTTTTTTTGGTCAAGTTGTATCAAGTGATGATGTAATCATGTCCACCTTGAAAAATGATTTGCAATTATTTTAACAATTGTTTGTGCAACTAGTAAAGACTAAAAACCCATTGTTGTGGTGAGCAAATCATGCAATGCAATTTCCCCATGTTCTTTTCTTGGTTCCTTAAGTCCTTAGCACTGTAGGATTTCGAATTAAGATAGAATGAACATCATCACTAGTCATGCCCATTATTGAGGTTTGTTGTCATTTTTCATGTGTAATATTGAAGTCAAGTTCGGTTTAACAATTTCTTTGCATGAGGTGATTGTTGACAATTGGAATGACTTTTGAGAGATGTTGAAAGATTAAGTCAATTTTGGTTTGCTTGTTTGATGTATTGTTTTCTTGGGGGTTTTGTAAGAGGTTAGTCCCTTCAAGTCTCTCAATGGCAAATGTGCCCAAAAGCCCACTTTTGAGGAAGCATGCTACATATGCGAGAAGTGAGTAGGCATGTAATTGTTGCAAATTAGACTTTCACATTGATACACTCCATTGTTTTCAAATTGAACCGTATGTAATTTTTTGAAAACATGTACTAAGTTGTAGTTGCAATGACCTATTTATTTTGTTTTCACAACTTAAACCTTAATACCTAAGAACCCACTATGTTTGGGGAAAGGAACATTAACCTTAATTGAAGTTTTGGTATTTTTATAAAAAAATCAAAACCTTACCCAAAGGTTTCAAGAAAACTATTTAATAGGAGGGAATTGACCTTAAAGGTTCCTTAAAAAAATAAATTGCCCAACGCTAATTTTTAAACCTATAAATATTTGGCTTTTCTTGCCTTATCTTAGGGTTAAAGCTTGTTACGATATCGCATTAGTTTCTTTGCACGGAACCGTGAAATATTTTTGCATGTGTATATTAAATCTATAGTAGATTGTTCATTAGTTGATTACATGAAATAGTAATATCTATTAATAAAATCCAAATGTTGGACTATTTTAACAATGTAAACAACCATTTGTTAAATTATCAATATAATCTTGATTCAAAGTTTTTGATCTTGTACTATATGAATCTTTTGAACCTTCTCAATTAAACATTTCCAAAAGGTCATGGGCCCACAATTAGATGTTGTTGTTCAATCTTGCTCTTGAAAATTTATTTACATCACAAGAAAATATGAAGAGTAATAGTTCATAGTCTTCCCTCTTAATTTGAATAGAAAAAAAAAAACCATTTTTGTTCATAGATCCAAAGCTAGTTCTTCCTTTTAGAAGAAAAGCCCTTTTTTCTTTTTTTTTTGATTTGTTACTGCCAATATTGTAAAATGTCAAAAGCTTAAAAAAAGTAGTCAATCACATGGATCTTGTTGACAAACTAAGCAATGTTGAAAGATTTAATGGTGAATGGTTCACCATTTAGAAATATAAAATGTGAAGCTACTACAAGTCTCGACTATAGGAACAATTGATCTTGTATTTTGATGTCTACACAACCTAGAGTTCCAAAGGTGCACAAAGCATATAGATGTTGCATTGCACATCATACCACATGAACACAAACAATGGCAACATTGATGTAACTTACAATTGCAAGTTTTGAGTTCCAGCAATAGGAAAATCATGAGTAAAATCATGGCAGTGATGATCTCAGCCACCAACACAAAAGGTGCTCTTATACTCATTTGGGGAAAAACAAAATGCTACATGTCACACGAGGGATGTGACTTTGTTTAACGTGAATGAAATTGCTACATGTCACATGAGATATGTGACTTTGTTTCCACAATATGGGTTGTGGAGATTAGGGATAAGGGGGGTGTGAAGAAGAAGAAGAAGAAGAAGAAAAAAAGAAAGAATGGACAGCTTCATAGGTGCTCATATTAATTTGGGGAAAACAAATCCTACATGTCACATGTCACAGGGATGTGACTTTGTTTAACATGAATGAAATTGCTACATGTCACATGAGATATGTGACTTTGTTTCCACAAAATGGGTTGTGGAGATTAGGGATGAGGGGGGTGTGAAGAAGAAGAAGAAGAAGAAGAAGAAAAGAAAGAATGGACAGCTTCATAGGTGCTCTTACTCATTTGGGGAAAACAAATCCTACATGTCACACGAGGGATGTGACTTTGTTTAACGTGAATGAAATTGCTACTTGTCACATGAGATATGTGACTTTGTTTCCACAATATGGGTTGTGGAGATTAGGGATAATGGGGGTGTGAAGAAGAAGAAGAAGAAGAAGAAGAAAGAAAGAATGGACAGGTTCACTACCACTATATTATATAATCAGACCAACCTTTGATGAAGGAGGTGTGGTCCATGGTTTCACTTGGAATCTCCTTGAGCTTTGTTGGAGATTGCTTGCCACCGAGCAACCGTGCGGGATTGCCAACAGCTGTGGTGCAAGGAGGCACATCATGGAGTACTATAGAGCCAGCTCCAATCTTTGCTCCATCACCAATCTTGATGTTGCCAAGAATGATTGCACCGGCACCAATCAACACGCCATCACCAATTTTGGGATGTCTGTCGCTCTCTACAGCTCCTGTTCCTCCCAATGTCACCTGATGCAAGATGGACACATTGTTGCCGATTCTCGCTGTCTCACCCACTACTATCCCTGTGGCATGGTCTAACATAATTCCTGATCCTATCTCTGCAGCAGGATGGATATCAACTTGGAACACCTCAGAAATTCGGCTCTGGAAAGCAAGAGCAAGAGAAGTGCGTCCTTGGTTCCAGAGATGATGTGCAACTCTGTAAGCCTGGCATGCAAGATAGCCTTTGAAATTGAGCATGCAATGAGAATAGGAGACAAATGCCGGATCCCGCTCCTTGACTGCTTTGATATCCTCTCTCATTGCACTACGGATGCTTGCATCCTCCATGAATGTGTCATTGATGAGGTTGCAGAGCTGTGTGCTGAGCAGCGTGCTGCTGGCCAATTTGTTGCCGAGATGGAAAGCCAGAGCTCTCTCTAGAGATCTGTGTGAGAGAATGGTTGAATACAAGTAGCTTGCTAGCAGTGGTTCCTTCACTGCATCCCACCTTGCTTCTTGCCGCATCCTCTGCCAAAGTTTATCTTCTTCCAGGGCGGCCGGAAGTTGTACCTCCAGGGAGGAGCTCATGTCGATCTCGTCGTCTACAACGGTAAAATCTGGCACATACATCTCTGTTCCTGTTCCTGTTCCTCCTCTATTGTTAGATTCCAAAAGCGGTACGAAATCTCTCAGAGTCTCCAACAACCTTGTGTCTGCAAATCTGTGTGTGCTTGCTCCCTTCTCTTCCATCAAGAGACTCTTGACGACAACCGCCGCGCTGCTGCTGCTGCTACTGCTACGACCTTCTTTGGCTCTCTTCATCGTCCCTGCTGCCAATCTGCTGGAGCTGGAGAACAAAGAGGAAGAAGAGGACGAGCATTCAGACCTCACACCTGAGGAAGAAGAAGAGCCGTTCGACCTCATCGCCAATGAAACAGGTGCGCACTTCACACATCCCGCCGCACAGAAGCAAGGCTTGATCCCCACTTCGCTTGACATCTGTGTAGGAGAAGAGAAGCTGACTGCATCCATCTTGGACGCAGACACTAAACTTGTCGCCGCCCTCATTGCTTCCATATCGCTCTGTCTGTCTCTGTATGTGTGTGTGTGTTGGTGTGTGTCTCTCTCTTTCGTGCGCTCACAAAATGTTTCCTATCTATACTTCCTCCACAGACAAAAAACAAGAATCAAAGATCTTCTTGTTTCAAACAAGATTCAACACGTCTTTTGTTTATCTAACTCTCTCTTTCTCTATTCTGCCTGCAATCGTCGCTCCGTGAGCTTTCTTCTTGGAATCAAAACAAGAAAGAAATTATTATTGCACTGGTGGAGCAAGGACTCACAAAACAGAGGTGCTACTAGACTGGGGATACCAGGTACAACAATTACAAATTCCAAATAACACCTCCACTTGTTGCTCTTCCTTGCTTGCTTGCTTTCTTGCTTTCTTTCTTTCTTTTTCTTTCTTGCTTTCTGTTGTGTTTGTGTTGTGTTCGTCTCTCCTCCTCTCTCCGTCTTCTCGCTTCTTATATAGACTCTGTAAAAACTGCTTGCTGGCTTGCTACCGATATTACATTTGTCGATAGATTTGCGAGGACAGTTTTGTTTTGTTCTGCTTTTCGCGTTTCTTCCTCCGCAAGTCGCAAAGCTGCAACGGCCCAGAAGATGGGGGGGGGGGGGGGCACCTACTACTACTACTACCACGACGTTGTCTTGTGTAAATTGAGGCAGCAATTTCCGCAGAGAGAACGAAGCTCAGAGTGCAAATGGGTTGAGTGCAAAGCAAATGCTCTCCTTTGTTTTTTCCTTTGTGTTTTCTTGGCTTCCTCCGGAAGGTGCAAGGGAAGTTGTGTGTGGCAGGCACGCAAGTACTTATAGTACCTTTTTTTGAGCTTTGGCCTATCGCCTAATTGTAATATTAAACGAAATATTGTAGCCTAATTGTGTAATATTAAATAAATATTGTAGCCTAATTGTGTAATATTGAAAATACCCAGAATTTTCTTGAACAAATTTGCTTGTACAAAATGTTGAGGAAATTGTTCGGCCCTCAATATCAAAAATTTGGGAACTTCCTTTAAAAAATAAAAAAATTCCTTAATTATTGTCAGGAAAATTATTTTTCAATCTTTTGATAGTTCTGGGTTTTGGGTTTCATTTCTGAGGGAAAAACAAAAATTCAAATTTTTTGAACTAATGGTTTGGGTACTCACTAATTTAGTAGTCTCCATGTGAAATGTAAAAATACAGAAATAAAATAAAAATTACAGATATTTTTTTTCAATATCTTTTTTATTATTTTTTAAAGAGCCTTTTTCAAAATTTGAAATAAAAATGCAACTAATATATCAAGTGCCAAAAACCACTTATACAAAATTAAGAATTGTTGGGGGGGGGGGCGGGGGGGAAGGAGTTCATCATGTAGCTTCTTCTTCACTATGATGAGCCTTGACTATGAAACTCATCACACTCAACAACAAAAAGGAAGCTGAAGAGGAAAATAACTTTGAAACCTTGTGTGTAAGGAATCAAAGATATATGTAATTATATTTACTTATATAATATGCTTGGTTTTGTTCGCTTGTGGTGCTGTTTGGTTGTTATTTTTATTCATTCGTTTCGTCATGTGTCATCATTCGTCTCATCATTCGTCTTCTCATTCAGGATTAAAAAAAAAAAATTTAAATATTTCTAAAAAAAATTAAAACATGAACCAAGTTTAAAGAAACAAGGAATTTCACCGTGTCCAAAAGTCACGAGTATCCATTAGAAACAAAATAAATAAATAAAAATAAGTAAAAATAAAAATAGACAAAATAAAAACATGAAACAAACATAAACAAAAATAAAAAATAAAAACGTAAAAACTATAATAAAAAAAAGAATGAAACAAATAAAAATATATATAGTAAAAAAAAAAAATTTTAATTTACAAAAATAAAAAAACCAAATAAATAAAAAAAATTTAAAAAATAAAACTTATAATAATAAAGAAGAACCCTACTTGAAAAAGAATGAGGTGTATCTTCTTTCTTCAAACTTCAAACTTGCATCCAAATAAACAAAAATATAAAAATGAAAAAAAAAACTTTTTATTTTTATTATACAAAATAATAATGAAAACAAAAAACACATTAAAAAAAAATTCTAAAAGAAATTAAAACATGAACCAAGTTTAAAGAAACCAGGGAGTTCACAGTGCCCAAAGGTCACGAGTACCCACTAGTATATATATATAATTATAATTATTTTAGCCTTTTTTTTCTGCATTTGTTGTCGTGAGGTTGGTGCTCCTTAATGCTGACTTCCCAAAAGTTTTTTTAAAAAATCCTGGCTTCCCCCCTTCCCCTCAAAGAATTCACTCACTTAGTGGGCTGTTTTGCATTTACTTTTGTAGCTCATATTACTTTTTGTGAAGCTTCCTTGGCAGCAGAGCACCCATAAGGCAGAAGAAAGGAGGAGGGAAGAGGGGAAGCTCATCCATCACTTTTCTTTTGCAAAATATTGTTGAGATTGTCAACTGGGAGAAGTGGGTCACAACAACACTCAACTCCCCTCAACTCTTTGTTGCGGCACCTGCCCTTTGCAGTCACCAAAGTGAGGTGGTCTTGTATACGCCATTGTGGTACCAGGCAGCTTCAACACATGTCTGTCGAATAAATAAATAAATAAATAATTTTTAAGGGTCGTAATGAAATCGTAATTTTAAGCTTTACAAATCATCTTGTAACTCTAAAGGCAACAAAATAATATTTAACGATTTTTTTGTGAGGCTTGGAAATAGGCTATGAGTTGTTTGATCAAGAATTTTTTCGTAAAAACGACCCCCTTATTGAGATAGGCTATGAATTGTTTGATCAAGAATTTTTTTTGTAAAAACGACCCCCTTATTTTGAGGGGTCATAATTTTCTCGCCTCTAATCCATTTTTGTTGATTTTTAATGTGATAGATGTGTTAAGACAAGGCTCCATCTACTCATTGGACACCATAAACAATGGGGCCGTCTTCCAAAAACAACACGCAAACCCTACTTTAATCGTTTGAACACTAGTTTACCTACCCTAGTTAATAGCTTCTTGCTTATAACCGATCACCTAAGCAACACCTATGTTAAAATTCAAATATGTCAAATTTCATTTGTTTTCTCTCAAAAATGATGATTTGTTTTGAATTTTTTCAAAAAAAATCCTTCATGCAAATGATAGAGCTTTCTTTTCCCATTTTCATCAAAAAAAAATTTGAATTTTAGGTTTTAAAAAAAATCTCCTAACTTGGTATACCAAAAAAAATGAAAAATAAAATAAAAAATCGATTTGTGAGAACCAAATGTGAAAACCAACTATTATTTACATTTGTGAAAATTGAAATGTCTAAGAACCGACTGACTTTTTTTCTTTTTTTTTAATTCATACCCAAACACATTCTCAGCAGGTTAAAAAAAGAATTGAACCGGTTCTCACCCAAAAAAAAAAAAAATTAATAATTTTTTTCCCATGATACTCAGCAAGTATCACAAGAACCAAAATGAAAAGAAAAGAGGCGAGAGGAGTTTCAACAAGCTCAAATGTCCCCCCCCACCCCACTAGAGCGAGTGAGTGTTTCGTTTCGTTTCGTTTTGTTTTTCAAGATGCACCATCGTTTCCACACAACAGATTTGGTTCGTTGATAACGTGCCCTCCCACATACGCTGAAATAAGATTCTGCCGTATGTGCTTTTCGTGACAACATGTCTTGTGGTCAGAGAACACCAAGAGAGGACGCAATGTGGTGGAATTTCAAGGTGCTAACACCTACTGCATTGCATTCAGGTGATTGAACTTTTTTTAACACATAAAGAGTTATTCGTAAAGTCACCCTGTCTTCACCCTGTTTTTGGGCCTCCTTTCACCCCTTGTTCCCTCTCTTTCAGTGGTATCCGCAAAGTAAGGAAATAGTGTCTATCCCTTTTTGAAACTTTTCGTTGCCTTTGTCTGAAAACCAAAGGTTTCTCTGTTTCATTGAGCAACCCAAATGATTTTTTAACCCTGAAGAATGTATACGGACAAGGGTTATAGCATTAGAAAACTAATATAGGTATACAGATGGTGTTGAATAGGCTTGCGTGTTGATGTGAAGAAAAAATGTTATGGCCAATGAAACTGCTGGATTTGGTGGTTTGAATTTTTTAAAAAATTATATTGAGTGAACTAATAATTTAATTGAGTGAATTAATTGAGTGCACTAATTTAAATGTGTAGTAGAGTTTGATAAGTTTTTGAGAATTTTTAAAGGACCAATGGAAAATGGTAGAAAGGTACCAAATATTTTCATTGTTTAGTGGATTAGGGTTGTGTAGGTGTGAAGTTTTTTTTTTTTTTTTTTTTTTTTTTGAGGCCAATGGGATTGCTGGATTTGAGGGGTTTAATTTGTTTTCTTAGGTATCTTGAGAAAAGTAGCTATTTGCCTATTATTTGTGCATTTTGTTTTCAATTTATCATTGGCTCTTTCGTGCTTCTATTAATTAAGTTAGTAAGGGGGTTGCACCCACATTTTTTTAAATTTTTTTCCAGAAAGAGCCATTTGATTGGCCTACCACCAATATTTTTGGAACATGGGGGCAATCCCCCAAACATAGAAGCCCAATTATGCTTCCCTCCCCAAAATAGAAGCATGTTTTGTCATGCTTTGTCATGCTTCTCATGGAACAAGTAAAATAGATGGAAGTTCAACCATGGCCAAACTTGTATATGGGACAAAAAAAATGAGTTGCTATTTGGAACCTCTTTGGGAACACATTGTGAACTTGAGGAACATTTTGAGAACCTGATGTGCACCTTGGGAACTTGATGGGAAAACATTAGGAACCAAAAACAAAAAACAATTGACCTACATTGATGAAATGCAATTTAAGGGATGGATTAAACGATTTGCAATGCATGGAATGCATTATGAATGGTGACTAGAGATGTGATAAACATTATCTAAAATCTTAACAAATTTTCTCCTTTCAAACAATAATCAAGGCTATGTTTTCAATATGGAAAAAACCACTATATATATATATAAGTGAAGTTTTCAAGGTGTGCTCCTTTTAGAATGGAAATTGAAAAACTAATGTAGTTTTTGGAATTAATATTAGTTTCAAACAAATAATCACATAAGTAACTAGGGGTTTTAAGGGAAAAAAAACTTTCTCTTTTTTTGAAATGAATATTAGTTTCAAACACATAATCACGAGTAACTAGAGGTTTTAAGGGGATTTTTTTTCTCTTTTTTAAATACAAAAATTGGGCACAAATGGAACAAAAAAATTACCTTTTTTAATGAATGAATGTGGTCATCTTTGACAAGACTTTGAAAATAGGATGATGCCCATCATCCATGCTTACAAAAAATAGCAACCCTTGATACAAAACAAAAAGAATGAAATTCTGAAGAGTTTAGTATTGGGAGGCATTTCCCAAATATACCACACTATGATGCTAGGGAAGGAGAGTAGAGAGCTCTTTCCAAAGGGAAATGTGCCTACAGATTCCGCAAGTTTTCGGGCACTTTTAAATGACATAAAGGTTCATTCCTACAGATTCCGCAAGTTTTTGGGCACTTTTTAATGACATAAAGGTTCGTTCCTACAGATTCCCCAAGTTTTTAGGCACTTTTAAATGACACAAAAAGTTTGTTCCTACGGATTCCGCAAGTTTTCGGGCACTTTTAAATGACTTAAAGGTTTGTTCCTATGGATTCCACAAGTTTTTTGGCACTTTTAAATGACATAAAGGTTTTGTTCCTACGGATTCCGCAAGTTTTCAGGCACTTTTAAATGAAAACAAAGGTTCGTTCCTACCAATTCCATTGTTTGCTTATTTACCTATTCTACTTTACAACCTAACTATGTTACTTTTGCAAAGCCTTGGGTGAACGAGCACCTACATTGGTTACCATGGTAAAAGCCTGAAGTTTTTGAGGTTGCATGTAACCATGGTAAATGTCCCATGCTAAGACTAAATCGGGGTTTTTGAGTCCAAATTTTACCCATTGCATGTAGGGCGTTACAACTTGTGAATCAAAGGCGAAGCTCAAGATTTAGGGTTTAATGCGTAATGCTCTTCGACTACTAAGGCATTAACCCAATGGAATGAGCAAGGTAGGCAAGCTTATACAATGGGATGCCTCGTTATAGGGGCCTACCTTGCATGGGAACTTCTCATGACTAAAAATAACTTTCCCTTAAGGTTATTACAATTGTTGGCCAATTATTGCTTTTTAAAATAATCATCAAGTAGGTTGTTTTTTTTTGGGAAATTGTTTTGGGGACCACACATGCTATCAATTTCCACAAACAATTGATTTTCAACTAGGTTATGAAAAAAATCAAAAACCAATTGGTAGGTTATTAATAGGTCATTACACAAAGGCACACGTTCTAGGAAGTAGAATGTGGCCCTAGGGTGGGTTCATTAGAACACAATTATTCCCATTCAATTTGAGGATGGCACATTGCCATAAGAAGGAGCAATCTTTCCATTGTAAGGTGTCATGCTCTTGTTCTTAGTTTTGACCTCTTTTAGTCGTACAAGAGAATAGATCGTGGCAATTGATGTGTAAAATGTATACCAAGGTGAGATTGCTAAACAACCCCCATTGAGCAATGTTTGACCCTTTACTATGGCACTTGTCAACCTAGCTAGTTCTCCAATGTCACATAGGCAAGCCCACTTTGCATCGCCATCCATAGAACATTTGAAACATTATTGCCCATCATTCCAATGTTTGCCATTGAAGTCAATATCGGTTTATTTGTGTAAAGTGTGGAACTTGAGGTTAAGTGTTTCAAAATTCAATTGAAAATAAGAAAACACATATGACATTGTTGGGACATTATTGGGAGAAGTTTTTGTGTTGCAATGTGTGTAGTACATGTAGTATGCTTCTCCAAGAAGCATGAGGAATCTAAGCTTTGAAAGTTTTTGAAGTGGGTTTTCATTTTCTTCTCTTCATTTCTTCATTTATTTAGGTTCTTTCAAGAATTATGTTTTTTCTTTGTTTTTTTCTTTTAATATGTTTTTTTTTTGGCTTCAAGGAAAAAGAAGCGCAAGAAGAAGCTTGAAGAATATTTGATTTCCAATCCAAGCTATGACAGAAGTTAACATGTGGGATGACCAAGGATATAGGAGTTGTTGTAATTATGGAACCTTAGTATCAGTTGTAGTAGCAATGAACTTTCAAGGCCATATGTTACGATTGCTATAAATTGGGATCCTCATTTGTGGTTGGAGATTTGGAAAGTTTTAAAACATTTCGAATTCAAGAACGAACCACATTCCAACAACATGACCTAATTGCCCATCACTAGATTGGAGATAACAAGCGAAATTTCATCTTCCTCTACTATAGGAATAAAGGCAATGTTGAATGGTTTGCTATCAATAGTGGATTTCCTTAGGATATTGCCCTAGTTTTTGGAACCTTTATTTTCTTTCTAGAAGTGGATTTTGTTCATTTTTATTTTTTTCTTGTTATAGATTTTGATTGTTGTGTGTGTGTGTTTTTTACTTGTCGCTTTTGCATTGTTATTGTTTTAGAGACAAATACTTAACCCTCTAACTATTTGGCCAATCAGGTATTCTTTCATATAACACAAATAAAGTTTAAACAAACAATACAAAATGTGTTGTATTTTGGAAACGACACCATTACTATGGAGAATTGATGCCACATGGGAACAATAAAATAACATTATAGGATGTTAACTCCTGGACTTCATTAACCTCATAGCAAGCATTAGTGGATTTTTCAACTCCAATAATTGATCTAAAAAACACTTTTAATTCCCCAATAGTCCTATTTGGTGGATCCTATGATGGTAGTTAACTTGTCACTACACCTACTAAACCTCATTTATTTTCCATGATTCAAATCAATGTGGCATGTTTGATATGCATATCAATCTAAAACTTGAAATACTTGACTTTTGAAGTAATGATGTTTCAAAATTCTTTTAATCTTTGTGTGGCATTGGATGCAAATGAAGTTGGAGATGTACAATGTGACTTAACTAGAAGAAATTTGGGGATATGCAACCATCTTATTTGTGACTACATACAACTATGTGTTGTTTGTGACTACTTTTGCAACTATTTGCCAACTTCATCAAATTTGAGGAGGATTTGTGACTATACTATGACTAATGTGCAACTACTATCTTCTTCATCTTCCTATGTGAATGTTTTTTAAATTATATTCATCTATGAATAAGCCTTCATGGCCCATTAATTGCATATGTAATGAAAACTTAATCACAAATTATGTACAATGTGTATTATGGGCATGATAAACCTACATATTTGGGGGTTCAACAATTCAAAAATCTATTTATACTATAATAAATGTTTATTGTGAATATTATCAACATATTTGTAGGGTATAATGTAATTTTTTTGTGAAAAGTACATTCAGGGTATATTAAAGGCATATTATAATTCAAATTTATATTCATTATTATTTTTCTTATCAATAATTTTGATGCAACTCATTAATATTGAATAATTATCTAATATCAATCAATTAATAATTAGTTGAAATTTAGTATTCAATTAATTATAATTAATATTTATAATTATTTATTCATTAAAATTAAATACTACTTAATAAACTAAAAATAACTATTAACTCATCGATATTAAATATTATTATTATTATTATTAATTCAATCATTAAGAGTAAATACTACTTAATAAATTAAAATAGTTATTGATTGATTGATATTACATATTAAATATATTATTATTTATTATTTATTTAGTCATTAAAATTAAATATTTCTTAATAAATTAAAATTAGTTATTAATTGATTGATGTTACATATTAAATAAATTAAAATTATTAATTATTTTTTTAGTCAATAAGATTAA
>Ga0209611_10002743_pt1 | contig 30808 bp, 27 predicted proteins | sample S1TSphgellanicum_3_FD_187693 | JGI IMG/M metagenome (GOLD analysis project Ga0209611, IMG submission 187693) | Host-associated microbial communities from peat moss isolated from Minnesota, USA - S1T2_Fc - Sphagnum magellanicum MG (SPAdes) (version 2) | ecosystem: Host-associated > Plants > Peat... | reverse complement strand
TAATAGACACTGCATTGCTTGCATTCCTAGAACTCACTGTATGCACATATTAATCCATCCTATGTATTTTTTTACCCATTCTCCAAAAATCACAAGTTCCTAATTCCTAACCTTGTCTTGTTCACTGATTTTCCACACTGATCAACCTCAACATTTTTCATCATTTCTCTCCAAATCAGAAGAGTGAATGAAAAAAAAAAAACAATGAAGGAATTCACAAATGGAACTTAAGTCTGAACAACAAGAATCTCTCAAGAGATGTAGTCCAGCCAATGCTCTTGCCTGGCTACCTCTCATATAGCTCAAAAAGTTTCCCATAGTGAAGCCCCACATGATTAGTCGCCAGTGACAGATTATGTCACTAAGTTGTCAAATTGACTAGCCTTCATCTTCGGATGCTGCTCCTGCTCATGATTTGGCAAACTCACAATGATTCCCATAAATTTATTTCCATCTTCCCAGCCAATTCAGTAGCTGCAGTTAACTTTCTTCAGGAAAAGAGAAGCCAATCATACACTCTCCTGCTTGTGCTTTTAGGTGCCAAACCCATGCTACTCTTCCTCATTATAGAAGCCACAACAGAAGAGGAGTAACTCATTCAACAGAAACAATTGTGCATGTCCTCAAGACGCAACCCCCAATAGAAGAGGAGTAACTCATTCTACAGAAAAAATTGTGCATGTCCTGAAGCTGAAGACTCCAATGGAGACAACCTTCTCTCTGTTTCATGAATATCAGAAACACAAAAGGTGTCAACATTGACAATCCATATAGGAACAGCAGTCTGCTGACTTCTTCTCCAAAAAAGAAAAAACTACTATGATAACAAAAAGGAGCAAGATACAAGCCAACAATGCCCATGAGAACCTTCACGCTTGGCACCAAGCTCCTAAGTTAGCCAGCATTCATTATTTGGAGTATAGAATAGACAGTCCTATGTCTCTTCACAAGTTAGAATTGAGCAATAACCTCTGGAGGAGAAATAATTAATGCTCAGACTCTGCAGCTACAATTTGAAAACATGGCAGTGAGAATAACAACTACTATGCTGACAAGTTGACTGTTATCGACACATATGGATGCACATCTGCATCACCTCCAGCAAGGCCCATCATGCCTGAATCTTCATCAGACTTCCAAAATCCACTGCAATCACCACGTTTGCCCTTTCAGTATTCCAACCAAACTTTCCCTCCATGCCTTCAATGTCTCAAACCATTAGTTCTTGATCCCATGGATGTGAAAAGCATATTTTGGTTTCTCATGCATACAAACATTACCAACATGCAGACATAGTGCACATGAGCTGTGCATACCTATTCCTCCCATCACAGAGATTCTCAAGTGTTGTGCGCACTTTTTTTTCGTTTTTTGCACTTGGTGCCAAAACAGCTGCCTAAAAGTCAACACAATGTTGGCAACAGCAGCAAGTTAGAGTAAGCAAGTGGCATTGGTAACTGTGCAATTAAGAGAATCTGCTGTTGGTAAACACTTGATACTGACCAGAAACTGTGGGGGAAGACCATATCTCAAAATGCTCTCCGTGAAGATGCGTATTGCACATATGTGCATCCATGAGCTGAAAACCTGCACAAGGAAGAGACGTTCACAATGCCTTGGAGTTCAGTAAAAATCCATGGCAAGTTTCCCCTGCTTCAATTCCTGTGCACCTGTCACTTCTCTGAATGTGCCAACATTGTTCGAGCAACATGATATCCTAGAATGTACTTCTTCTGAATTCATGGAGAATTGTAGTTGATTTCAGATTCCACTTGTAACCTTAACAAGAGCCTCCTCACTGACAATTGCTGGACACAGTTCATTCGATGCATCCTCCCAAACCAATATATATTTCTCTTTCCACCCTGAATTTGCATGGAAACATGAATGCTCAAGCAAGGAAGGACTTCCAGCTAGGTGGCTGATGCCCTATATTGATATGGGTACCTCTCCATAACTTGCATAACACCACTGCAGCAAAGTACTCTGTAAGATTTCTTGGTCGTGCTGCAGACGGTCTAGTTCTTCACTTCGTTGCATCTGGCCTTCTGGATCAAACTCAAAATCTCGAACCTGATTTCACAAGTCTCCACAGGAGTCAGAGAATATGAGTTGTCAAATTTGTGTCATGAACCCTAAATGATTAAAAAAACAAATATGTTTTACCCTGCAGCATAGCTTGGAGCCCACCTGAAAACCCTTCTCACGAGCAGATGTTTTGAATGTGTCTGCCACCTTACGAAACAGAGTCACTGTGTACAGTGCATACTCATTGTCCTCTGACAGTTTCTTTGAGGACCGTGGGACCTGCATCAGCGACCATAGTGTCATAACAGCCACACAAAGCAACAAAACTCACAGATGTGATAACACAAAACCTGGTGTACCACTTCATGCACCTTGCTTGATGTTCATAACAGACAACAATTTGTCACTGATCACACAAGTCGACAATGCATAAGACATATGACCTGGAATTGTTGACACTGTCTTAGCTCACCACATACCACAAAAGAAGAGAGTGTCTCATAGTGAGAAAGCCAATCCTTCTGTGAATACTTGGAAACCACCACCAACAAAGTGACCAAATGCTCAGTGCTGATAACGTCATCAGCTTTTACCAGGTTTGACAGATCCCGTACTGCCATGCTGTCCACATTACCTACACTTGGTCAGCAACCTTCTTATTCACAGCAGCACATGTGGAGTCCCATTTCCAGTGCAGAAACAGAAAACGTTTACATCAGCAGTATGTGATCACAGTTACAACCCATTTCAAGCATATTTGGGTGAAGCATAAAATACCTCCCACTCTGTTTTCGAAGAGAAGTACTCAGTTGTGTTTTCACATTACTGTACTCTGCTACTCTGACCTGCCAATGCACAACCCCTCTCTATCATGATGTGGCAACACAGGGATTGAAAAGCTAAAAGCTGAATTCTTTCACCAACCAAAAATCTGACAGAAAGGTGACTGGTGTTGCAATTTTACTGGTAGTACTTAGTTATAGCAGCTCCGCTTACAGTGAGAGCCACAATGGTATCTGGAGCGTCACCCTGAATGAAGTTCGACAAAATTACCTTTTTTCCCCACACCTAAACAGAATGCTTGCAGATTCTCACCCTCACATTATCATGTTCTGCTTTTTTTATCACAGTAAAATGCAATGGAGATGGGTTGTAGTCTCTGCACACCTTCAGATCATCTTCAAGCTTAGCCACACTATCTTGAATAGAATCCACAACCTCCCTCAGAGGTGTCATGGTAGGATACTTTGCTTCATCCCAACTGAACCTGCAGTCAACTGGACCTTCAGTTCCACTTCAAGCACTGCCAGTGCAGATGCAAGCCAATAAGACCACTTCAAAGAGATGTTTCTGTTCTCCTCCCATGTAACAGTTTTCGAGTGGTGAGATATTTTGGTACATATGCTGGAGTAGCAGCTAAATTATTCAAGCAGAAAACTTCTTCCACCTTAGAAGCAGAACTTCATGTGGCACAACAAGCTGGCTGACAGAATCTAATGTCTCTCAGATCCATGCCAAGGATGATCCAAATGATTTCAGGTTTGTGAAGCCTTCTGCCTTATCCAGGTTCTTCCATGCCCATATACAGTTCAAGACAAACTCAGACCTAATTTTTTGAGCATCCGGCTGCTCCCCTCTTGGAGGAGGATGAAGCTCAAATGGAAAAGAATGTTTGTGGTATGTCCAACTCCTCTGCAGATATCGTCCCCTTCCAACTGTGACTGCTATTATCTCACATGTGCCCAGAGATGCAACTAAGTAAAATGGTATACTTGAGTGTCGTCCTTCCTTCTGAGTTCTCAAGGCAATGCGAAAGACAAGAAGGAAACTACTTGGAATTCCATACTCAAAGTTGTGAGGAGTTTTTCAGGTCAGAAGAAATGAGAAGCAGGAACTGGTTTGGTTTCCCAGATTCACCTGGTGACATAAGAATCGATAGGAACACCATCCACAGCAAGAGCGCTTGAATCTGCAATGGCCACTCGCTCCAGCTCGTCAATCTGCCTCTTCACCTTGTGTGTCACTCCCTCCACGACCGAATTCGCCTACAGAGCAACCATCTTCATAAGCCTGAAATTCCCGAAGACGCCACAAAGAAGCGAAATGGCGGAGTAGTACAGAAACCAAAATTCTGTCAGCAGACTCTGCACCGGTTTCAGAACGCAACCGAGCCTAAAGAAGCGTGATGACCGAGCAGACTGTCTCTCACCTTTGTCAAGTCATCGCTGAGGGCCAGTAAAGAGTCCAGTGTGCCGACACGCAAATCTGGAATATGAAACTGCAATATACAAAAGACTTCAGCATTCCTTCTTCAACCATTACAGCATGTGACCACAACCGGCAGTTCTAAGCGTATCAGAGCATGCGGACACCTCTTATGCCCCGCCAACGCCATGACAAACCTCGTTCACTGATCGAAATACGAATTACAATCTCCACACTTTCGGGCATACTGGATACGTTCCGGCAACAGAACTTTCAGATCCGCCATGAAGAGAAACAGCACATGAATCCCGACAAGAAAAAAGAGCTCCTCAAAAAGGCCGTCCTGTGCATAAGCTACCCTGATAGGTCATACGAGAAGCAAACGGCTGATACGATCCCGAGCGGAAGCAAATAAGCTCCGAGATCTACAAACTCCGGTGTTCTTTCATATCACGTACCTTGTAAGTAGGAATATCAAACGCAATTTTGGAGATGCTGCGCTGTAAATTCTCCCATGCGGAAGAAGCCGATCCCTGCAATGGCAACGAAACTAAAATGTACTTGGAAACTGCCATCGCCGAGCACCACCTTCTTTCCCCTCGATCCACAGACACTCACTCTCCCCGCCGCCCCACGCTCCGTCTCTTCTGTCTCCGGAGACTTCGTCGTGCCTATCCGTCTCCTCGCTGCAAGAACCTGGGATGCATTATTCGTAAGCGACGAGGAGGAGGAGGAGGAAGAAGAAGAGGAGGGGAAAACCAAATTCTCTAGTCTTTCTGGCGACCAGACGAGTGTTTGTTTGGCGCGCGCGAAGCGCCAAAGATCCGTGTACAGCAAGCAGCTCTTGGGCACCGCTTCCCAAGTTCGAACGCGCGACCTCAGCAAGAGAATCAATGACAAAAGGCACTTGCCACCAAGTTATGGCAAAAAATAAGAATAATTGGTCTTTTTTTTTAATATGGGGATTTTTTAAAAGATGATGATGATACATGGCTTGTGTTGAAACTTGAGATTATAACTAGAGTTCTAATAATAATATCTTGAAGGATTTTGGTTTCTTTTCAAGGATTTTTGGAAGATTATAATTTTTTTGCATGGTGAAAATATTTGAGTTTCCATAATTCTTCTTTTTTGCCTTAAGATACGGTTTTTAATGTAAATGGCAAGGCCATAGTGTGAGTGAGTGAGTGAGTGACACACCCCTTGTTGAAGGTGGCAGAGTGAAGGGTTTATGTTTTACATGTTCCAGTAAGTCGGGTTCAACCTTACCAATCCATAGGACCTGGTTCCCCTAGAATTAATGGCTATTTGTCACTCTGCAATCAGTATTCTTAGCCACCTCAATGTTTGCAAGTTCCTGTGTGGAAATGAAGTTTTATCAGAGTGTGCAAATTCAAAACCCTTGTAGTCACAATACTAGTAGAAAAATCACAGTTTACAACTTGTTCAATGCAACTAAAAATGTTGTTTGCAACTATTTTGCTTTGATCTCCAAATAACATTCTCTCTTCATAGTTGTTTGCTGCAATAGGTGCACATGCAGCTGGTGTGAGGGACAATTGATCATTTGACAATCAATTTGGGAATGTGGGTATTTGCCTTGAATTCTTCGTGGGACACACACTAACAGGTTAACACTTTTGCAGGCCTGTGGTGAAAAGTCGATTGGCAGCCCTTGCAACTGGCTCAGGTGCTTGAAGAAGACCCAAATGTGTTGGCTCGTAGGTGTGCTCATCTGCTCTCACCTTCAAAAGGGCAACAATACTTTGTTTGTTGAATAGCATGCAAGAAAGAGAGTGTGTTTGTAAAGACTTTACTTGCTTGCTTCACAATTCATATCACATTTTTTTTGTTTCCTCCTATCTTCAATGGGTTCGTCTCAATGGTTCTTTCAGGTTCTGATTTGGAGTTATAAAGGTCATCATGAGCTGTGGTGAGCTAGTTGGAGGAGAAGCAGGGATGGTTTGGAGGGTACTGGAAGATGTTGTAGCTGAGGCTGTCAACCATGCACCCTCTTTGATTATACTGGACGATCTGGATGGCTTAATCCCTTTTGGATTAGAGGGCCCCAAGCCAGCAACAACAGTTGTGGCACTAGCCGAGTTTCTTGGTGATCTCATAGACCTTTACCAGGTATATTTTGTATACCTTGCAAATGCAACAGGTTTATGTCTAGTCATCTCTACAGTGTTAGCTACTGTCTTGATAAGGAGAGACTGGAACCCAGAACTGATTTACCTCAATGGGCAATTTGTGACACAGGGAGGTGGCCAGAAGGATAATGGAAGGCCAGCAATTGTGTTTTTTGCAATTGCAAGGTCACCTAATACACTTCCATCAAGTTTGTGCCTTTCTGGTAATTTTTTTCTTCTGTTTCCTTGTCCGAGTGTTGTTTTGGCTAAGGTGTTGCCTATAACATTTGCCTTGGAGAAATCCATCATTACTTTCAAGGATTAGACACAATTATATCAATTTGCAGACAAACTCATGGTTGTTTGCATTAAGGAGTATGTAGCAGTAGTCAATTCTGAGGTTTTAGAGGACATGTGAAGAAAGATGACATTGTTCAAATAACCTGGACTGAGATCTGCTTGCAAATATTGGTAGAGTGTGTATGAAGAATATGGATAAATAGACATGTCTGGATGATTGAAGATCGTGTTGTCCACAGTTCGGTTTGACTTCCATATTGGGTTGCCAATGCCTGCAGCTTCAAAAAGGGCAGCAATTCTAGCTCAAGTTGTAGCTGCAAAGGGGCTAAGTTTGTGCTGAACCAACTCCAACTAGGGGCATCAGACTTTACTGTGGCTCGTCAAGATTTTGTGCCTGTAGCTATGCAAGGCATTGCCAAGGGAGGAACTCAAGTGGGTAGATCTGGATGGGAGGATGTGGGAGGTCTTACTGAGACATGCCATACATTGCAAGAGGTTGTTATTTCACACCCTTATTGGTCATCATTTATCTCAAGTATGAACATTGGGTTTTGCATTTTTCCTTCAGTTAGTTTTGACTATTGCCCCGTGCGTTTGCTGTTGTATTCTATTACCATGCGTGTTTGATATGATAATTCCATCAACATTTTTCAGAGCAAATCCGCATTTGTGTGTGTGTGCTACAAATCAGATTGACTCATGCTGGTGCCTTAATACCTGGCTATTGGTGTAACAGGTGTTAGAGACGCCAATCAAGCATGGAGAACTCTTTGCAAGAGCACCTTTAAGGCTACGCTCTAGTGTTCTTTTATACGGTCCACCAGGATGTGGCAAAATCCATATAGAGGTTGTGACTACTGCAGCATGCTCTCTCTCTTTTGTTTCTGTGAAGGGTCCAGAACTGCTAAACAAGTACATTGGCGCTTTTGAGCAAGGGGTGAGATCTCTTGTCCCCTTCTCTCTGTTGTTACATGGAGATTGGGGATATTTATATAAGGATGCACATTGATCCAGGGATTGCATGAGAGAGTAAGTGGCAATTCCATGGGAAACAATAAAATGCAACCAAAAGGAAAAGTAGATGCTTTGCTGCATCAGACAAAAGTGACAATTTGTATTGGGTTTGTTGGCTTAGACAACAGGTACATGACATCTTTGCAAGAGCAGCAACAGCCCCAGCACTGTTGTTCTTTGATGAGTTTGATGTGATTGCTCCACAGTGAGGGCATGATAACACAGGTGTAATTGACCGAGTTGTTAATCAAATATGTTATCCCAGGGCCATTTGTTTTTATTAACAAAGTTAACAGATCTCAGAAACAAAGTATCTTCATTTCTTCTTCTATAGACTGGATGTACCCTCTAGACCCACCCAATTCAATGTTACTCTCCTGCCATGAACCCACAATGGTGTGGATGCTTGGAAGCTTCTGATTCTGGCAGGTTTACTGTCATGCTCTTGTCATAGATGTGATCCAATTTTTACCCAGGAAATAAACGGAAGACCTAGGAAGGCTTTGCTGTGAGAGCATTTGCTTAGTAATTGAATGAAACTGACGTGACATGTTTGCAGTTGCTGACAGAACTTGATGGAATGGAAGCCCTTACTGGTCTGTTTGTGTTTGCTGCTACCAGGTACAGTCCTCTTTGAGGTGCATGTTGTCGTTCATGATACATGTTCTTTCTTCCTATGCCAACCCCATTTTTCAAAGTGTTCACTTGGTCAATCAATGGGTTGCAATGTTTTCTTGCAGTCAGCCTGATTTGTTGGATGTGGCACTCCTACGACCAGGGCGGCTAGACAGGATGCTTTTGTGTGATTTTCCCTCTATGTCTGAACTGTGTGAGATTCTCCAAGTGCTCTCACAGAAGGTAGAATTTTCCCCAGTCTACAGTTGTTGCTTGACTTAATGAGAACATGTCACCGCATCAGTACTAGTTGCTTAGTCTGAAGACAAAGCAGAGATGGTTTCACAGGCTTGTGAGAGATTGATTCCAAGTCCCAGGGCCCAGTCTCTTAAAAGAACACACAATTCTGTTTCTGTGCCCACTCTGATCATTCAAATGCTGTAATTTACCGGGTGTGCAATTGATTAAAGAGCTTCAGTGGTGCAAATATCAGCTTTAACTAGACGAATTTTGGTTGTGCATGGAGGAATGAAATCCTTGGTGGTGGTCAGTGCTGTTCAGATTGCTAGATTGGCAATGTTTGCAGGTAATGCTCACACCCACCTGGCTGATCTATTCCACTTGGTAATGGAAACCTTGTATAGCTTGACAGCATGCAGCATTCATGGGGTGAGAGGTACCAATTTAGTCAGTGGATATCTTCCTCTGGGATCTCTCACTTTACCAAACTCTGCTTCACCCAGTTTACGTAAATGCTGCTTGCAACTTCAGGTAATCATTGCTGCTTCAGTGAAAACAATGTTATATGATAGTGGGCAGGAATCCTTATGAGAATTTCCCAAACAATTTTCATCTTTTGGGCTTACAAATCTGTTCTGGATCATTGTGGCACCATATCACATACTCAACCCTCAAAGACTTAATTCACAAAGGAAGTGTTTGATCAAGTCATGTAATCATATCAGGCACACACAATTGTAAACCTTGGTGTGTCAGTTCAATGTTTTGATCTTTGTGGATTTGTATCAGTTTCAATGGGTTTGAACTCTTTTCAGTCTTTTGAATATGTTGACATTATGCTTCTGTTAGATCAGCTCTCAGATTACACAAAAACTATGTATGATTTACAGGAGAGCAATCATCAAAGACCCTCTTATAAGTAAGGGAGGTACTTGTAAACCCAATGTCTAGGGTCCTAAGCCAAATGGCCTAGCCATGAACCCAATGTCTTGGGCCCTAAGCCAATTGGCCTTGCCATAAACCCAATGTCTCGGGCCCTTAGCCAAATGGCCTAGCCATCAACCCAATGTCTTGGGCCCTAAGCCATTTGTCTTACGCATCAAAGCTAAGTATCTTAAACCTTAAGCCCAATGTTTTAGGGCCTAAGTCAATTGCCATGACCCCTAAAGCCAAATTCTCTAAGACCTTAGTCAAATGTCTTAAACCCTAAAGTCAAAGGTTCTAGGCCTTAAGCCAAGTGGCCTCTGCCACATGTGAAAATTTCATATAAGCACCCTAAGCCAACTATCCTATGCCAATAATGAGGTCTAACAAATTCTTTAAGCCAAATCTCTTATAAATAAACTAAGCCAAAAATCCCATGACCACCCTAAGCCAAAAGTTTATGAACTCTTTCTTGGCTACAAGTCTTATGCCACAAGCCAAAAGTCCCATGGACATCCTAAGCCAAATAATTTTCATACTAAGCCAAGTGTACTCAAATTCAAGATGAAGTAACCCTAAACCACAGAAACAAAAACATATGTTAAAAGCCAATGCAATTTGGCTTAGTGTTAAACCCTAAGCCAATAAATTTAACCCCAAGCCAAAACCCAATTTGGCTTGCACATTTTGACTTCGCATTAAAAAAAAAATTTAGCATATTGGCTTAGGGTTGAAATAATTTTCATCATCTTGGCTCAGGGTTAAAACAATTTTTGGCATCTCGCCTTTGGCGTATTTAGCATATTGGCTTAGGGTTGAATAAATTTTGACATCTTGGCCTTGGGTATTGCCATGTCCCATATGGCAATACCATAAGTTCCATATGTATGGGCTCACATGACAAAAACAAAATGGACCTTAGGTTACCAAGGTGCCAAGAAGACAAGATGGCCCGAGGTTTAGAAAAACGGTGGCACCCACCAAGTGCACCATCCAATGGATGCTAGTTATTACTTACTCACTTGTGGAGGATGAAACCTCAACTGAGTTAATCTTTTGGTTTCACCTCGGTAACCAATTTTGTAGGAAATAGGTCTCATCATATATATATATAGGTTAGATATATGTAAGGAAAATAGGTAAAGCACTATAACTAAGGTTTGGGTGACTTTGGGTCCACCCACCCATGGGTTTTGAGAAACTCCTTTGGCTACTAGTAGTGGAGGGGAAGATGCCACTTCACTTGAGTATGGATGGAACCCACCCAGTGGAAGGTATATACATACATACACAAGTAGCCCATGCCGAACTTCAGCCCAAAAAAACACAAAAGGTGCTAATGCTAGCTATGTGCTAGAGACTTTCCCAACCATGAACAAGGGGGTGTTGTCACACACACTTTGGCCTTGCAATTTACATTGAAAACTATCTTTAGGCAAAAAGAAGAAGAATTATGGACAACTCAAATATTTCACCATGCAAAAAATATAATCTTCAAAAAACATCCTCTAACAAAACCCAATAGCCTTCAAGATATTATAACTCTATAATAACTACTCAAATATTTCACCATGCAAAAAATATAATCTTCAAAAAAACATCCTCTAACAAAACCCAATAGCCTTCAAGATATTCTAATAACTCTATAATAACTAATCTCAAGTTTCAACAAAAGCCAAAATATCAGATTCCTTCGAAAATACTCGTATTTTAAAAAATAGACCTATTATTATTATTATTATTACCTAGGGGCCTATGAAAATCACTTAAGCTACTATACTCTATAATGAATCTAAATACCAATATCCTTCCTTGTCTTGGTAGGCTAATCCCAAGAAATGACCCACCATACTAGGCCTAGGCCATGGACTTGGAGGTAGTAGCTTATGAGACTTCCTAGAATCCACTCTAGAGAACAACAACCAAAAGTTTCAACAATAGTTTATTGTTATTTAGAATTTAGTGTCATTCTAGACAAATGGGTTGTTGTGTGGCAAAGCCGCCAAATCATGTAGCAAGATTCCTGGGCTTTTCTAGTGTCCTTTAGTGTATAACCAAAAATTGGCTAAATCCTCGTGTTGTAAATCATGGTAGAATAGCACCTATGCATCTACCTCACAAAATCTGGAAAAGAACAAACACTTTTCATAACATGTCAGGTGGTTGAGGTCGATTGAAGCCAGAAAGATTAGCCAGAAAGATATGTGGTTGTGGGTGAAGAGTTTTTGTTCATCACTAGGTCTGGAGCTGGTGAATGAAGAGAAGAGAAGAGAAGAGAAGAAAGGTCCATAACATTGGAAGAAGAGAATCTGGTGCTCAGGCTCTAAGTAGACATGGCTAGCATGGTGTGGAAGAAGAAGCTGCTGCTCTTGTGGGCAATAATGGCGGTACTTATACTTAGTATAAGCATGGCTGTAATGGGTAGTAGTAGTAGTAGTAGTATAGGAGCCATAAGAACATCGGAGGTCGGCAGCCAGCCAGCAGAAAGTCTTGACATCGGATCAGAGGAGGAGAATACGGAGCTCATGTATTTGCAGAGGACGTCACCTAGTGCTACTACAACAGCAGAGTCTCTCCACAGAAATGACTTTCCAAATGGTTTTGTGTTTGGCACTGCTTCATCTTCCTACCAGGCAGCAATATATCCTCACTCCTCTTAATATATATATATATAGATCTTCCTTTGATTCATGATCTACACGTCACTTAATTTAAGATTTGGGTGCTCTGCAAATCACTTGATTTCTTCCTCCTGCCTGCATTTGGATGAATCATTTTCAAAGGGGATAAAGTGGTGGGTCCAAATTGGATTAATCCTTCTCAAGGGGATGAAGTAGAATATGGGCCCAAGACACTTTTGTTGATTGGAGTTTTTCCAATCCAATGTTTGATCATTTGGACTCGTATTACATTTCTTAACTGCCTCCTGGGGATATGGGAGATTTCTTTTGGAATTTGGGATTTTTTTTTTAAAATCATTGAAACAATGGTTTAAAGCAATTTTCCAAATTGGGTTATGTGTTTTTCTTTCCGCTATGCAGTTTGAACTTTGGATGTTGCACTTGTACACGAAGTTTTCAACCAGTCTCACAATCTTTTTTCAACTGTGCAGTTTGAAGGTGCAGTGAAAGAGGGAGGTCGAGGCCCAACTATATGGGACACTGTTTCTCACATACCAGGTACTTTAAACATCCCATTGAAACCATGTCACAAACTTCAAAACTTTGGCACCCATTTTTCAATACATGTGTGTAATCTTGTCACCACTCAAAAGCAAGGAGATGGTTCATGTTCATAGTTCTCACATTATGCAAAAACCCTTGGAATGAATTTTTGATCCAGGATCAGACTAGTTGGTTTTTGGTGTAATGTAAAACAGGAGCAATTGCAGACAATAGTACTGGCGATGTCACCACTGATCAATATCACCGATATAAGGTAAATTCGCAAAAAAAATATGTTTCCAAAGTATTTTCGCCACAATTATATGGCAATTGCTTTGATTTTGATCCCTGAGCTGCTTAGCAAGCTCTTCTCACACAAGATAACCTATTCATATTGACACTTAAGCTTTGTAGATTGTTACCTAAACGGGTTGAGAATAGGTCTTAGTTAAATTTGTCTACATTCATTTATGAGTTTAGATATGTGACATGGATTTCTTGGTAAGTTGAAGATATTGGTGTTTGATTCCAATGGTAGGTACTGTATACAAAAAGAGCTGAATTCTATGCAATGAAATTGGGAATCATCAATTGTCACATGAGTTTGTGTAGTAGGCGTTCAAATGAAGTTGGTTATTTGTTACAAGCCCAAATCAAGTTCATTTTTTGTGTTAAAGAATAGTTTTTTTGTGTTGGGGGTTTGCAACATAGGAGGATGTAGAACTCTTGGTGCGACTTGGTGTAGATGCTTACCGCTTCTCCATCGCTTGGTCTCGCATCTTTCCAGGTATTTATTAAAGATGCTTGGAATTTGAAGTGCAAGAATTTTGTACACAATCCCTTTAGTGCCCACTTTTATTTCAAGGTTATTTGTCCTAATTGCGCTAGATTTCCTTTCTTAGTAATGCTTAAGGACATAAATTTTCTCCTTTCTTCCTCTTACTATCTCCATTTTGGTGTTGTTAGATGGCAAAGGACCAATTGCAAATAAGGAAGGAATTGCATATTATAATCGTCTCATTGACGCACTCATTGAAAATGGTACATCTCTATCAGGCCTCCTACCTAATATTTGGTTCAAATGTTTAAAAGTCTTGGGGTTTAAGGATGGGCTTGTTTTAAGCTTACTACATGGGTCATGGATAGGAATACAACCATATGTGACACTTTTCCATTTAGACCTACCACAAGCACTTCAAGACTCATTTGGTGGTTGGAGGAGCCCTTTGATTGTGTGAGTGATCTTTTTTAACTTTTGAAAACCTTAATCCTTGAACCTTGATATACTTAAGTTTTCAACCTTGGTTTTTGTGAATAACATTTTTTTTTACACACAAAATTGCAAGCAACTATGATCAAAGGGTTCATTGTATTTGCATGCCACAAGTTGATCTTGATAAAAAATAGATAGTTTTTGAAAGAGTTACCAAATCTTGAGAGTTGACACATTCCATGAAGTATTGATTTTCAAAGTACGTTGAAGGATTTTGAATGATAAATTATTGGACTAATCAAAGTTAAATTAATGGATATTAATGCCCTTTCTAGGCCTTTGTTTGTGGTGTATGCTGAGACATGTTTTGCAACATTTGGAGATCGTGTGAAAAATTGGGCTACCTTTAATGAACCCCATATGTTTGCGTATAAGTACAACAACTATGGTTGTGTGGTGGGGAATTGTAAACTTGGAATGAATAACATGTCATGGCCATACATCACTATGCATCACATGCTCCTTTCTCATGCTGCCACTTTTCAAGTCTACAAATCAAAATTTCAGGTTAGTTCACGCTTGTTTTTCTAATGAATTTGTCAATACATGTTGCAAATGAATAATACAATTGGTCTTTAAACACATTATCTATCAAACAAAAGCTTAATGAATGAAGTCAAATAATTTGGTGCTCACATTGAAAACTTCAATTCCCTATCAAATCAAAGATGTTCACACAATGTCCTTCAGAAAGTGTATGATTGATAACAAAAGTATTATAATTTTTTTTGCAATACAGGCCAACCAAGGTGGTGTAATTGGGATCATTTTGAATGCACAATGGTATGAACCCCATTCAAATTCTCAAGAAGATATTGACGCTATTGAACGAATGCAAATGTTCCAAGTGCAATGGTATGTACTCGTGTACTGATGCATATGCAATTACGTGATTTTGTTAAAAACCTTTGGTTCTAGTTTTGTTTCAATTTTCAAAAATCAAAGAAACTCTAATTCTAGTTTTCTGAAAAAGATTAGAATGACAAAACCTCCAATTGTGTATGTATTATGTACCATTATTGTAAAATGCATAGATTTTAATATTTATTAATCAATGGTGCATTATTTAATACTTAGGATTAGATGTCTAGTTTGCAGTTTAAGGATATGCACCTTAAACAACTCAAATGATAATAGATGTAAAGTATATGAATGATGCAACATGGAAAATTTTGTAGGATATTGGATCCCATATATTTTGGAAAATACCCAACAATCATGCAAGAGCAACTTGGGGACCTTTTACCATGCCTTTCACCTAGTGAATCAAAGGCTATCAAAGGGACAATGGACTTCTTGGGTATTAACCATTACACAAGTCATTATACCATTAATCAACCAAATTCTTCAATCCCTCCAAGTAAACCTATGTATCGAGATACAAAGGCTGACATAGTAGGTAAGTAATATCTTACAATCTTCACTTGTCTTCGTCGTGTCACCAATTTTACTTCCTTCATCAAATTGTATTGAAATAATTTGGCTACACAAGAAGGACAAGTTCATAAAAGAATTAGCCAAAGAATGTTCGAAAAAATGGTCTTAAATGAAAAAAAGGTTTCATTCATCTTGTTGGGGTCATTTGATAAATTGTGCTTTCATAAACTCACAAGGTCACCCACTTGGTTTGGCAGAAATGAAGAATGGTGTTTACATTGGACCTAAGGTACATTTCTTGTCACACAATCATGTGTGCCTTTTACAACTTCTAAATAACAACCACCAATATGATTAACAAATTTTACTTGTTACATATTTTTGTAATCTTGAATGTTGGGTTCATGAGGTCAATGTTATATTGACCATGCAACCATTATGGTGTTGTGATTTGAGCAATTCCAATATATAATTTTGCACTAATGAAAGCATGATTCACCATACCAAGTAAAGAATTGAAAACTTAGACTAACAAGGCTCCTTCCTAAGATTGTATTCCATAAACACTCATCCATTCAAGGATGTTATGATCTTTGGTAGGATATGGCCAATTGCTTGATATAATAACCATTAGAATGCATTTTTTGAATGTATTTTTCATGTATATGGTATAAATAGTCAAATGTAATCATTACCTTGCAATATTGTGTTTTTGTATCAACATAATTTAAACTTTTATTGTACATGAATGGTGGGTACATTAAATGTAGGCTGCATCAGATTGGCTTTATATTGTACCATGGGGCATTCAAAAAATGCTTAATTACATCAGAGTGCGCTACAACAACCCCACAATCTACATCACTGAAAATGGTACTCATATATCGATTTCCCTTCCATTTAGATTTTATAAGTATTGGGTTGTTAGATGTCATGTAGGATGTAATACTATAATGACTATATACAACCAAATGGAGAAGTTTTCAAAATATTCTTAACAACACAAGTGTTATCATTTGTAAATGATTAGTAAACTAGATTTATGGTTTAATGTTTCTGAAGTTGCAAGAAATATAATTATTGGTGCTTATTTGTAATGTGCAGGTGTTGATGAACAATACAACAATTATTCAATGCCTTTGGAACTTCTTTTGCAAGACCAATTTCGAATCAAATTTCATCTTGATTATCTTTCTTATTTAATTGCCGCCATCAGGTAACCCATATCCATTTACTCTAGATAGGGAATCCATATACATTTTATTTAGACAAGCATTCCTTAAAATTTCAATTTGCAATTTTTGTGCACAAATCAAGGGTTAAATTATAAGATTTTCTAAGTTTTTGTATTGTTGTATCCAATGACTTGTTATTTGGTGGTTTGTGGTATAGAGATGGGTGTGATGTGCGTGGCTATTTTACATGGTCATTTCTTGACAACTTTGAATGGGAAGATGGAAGAGAAAAACGATTTGGATTTTATTATGTTGATTATACCCAAAATAACACACGCTATCCCAAGGCCTCTGTAAAGTGGTTTAAGCAATTTCTTTGTCAAACATCTCATTTAAAACAACTTGACATTTGATACATTTCAAATAGGGTTTAAGCAAGGTGAATTCAGAATCTCATGGTCATTAGGAATCAATCTACTATGAAATGCCTTGTGACCTTGATAATTATGGTTTTATATTTAAATCAAATTGATGATAAAACTCCAACTTCAAACCAACATTTTGCATATATATGGTTTTTGATATTCCATTCAAATAAGTGTAATGTATTTTGAAAATATATACACTTCACATGTATGTGTACAATTTCGATGCATGAGTGCAATTGCAAAACTTCAAAGGCTATTTCATTCGATCTTATAACACATGCTAAAAGGGTAAGGGTAAAACACACCCTACACCCCCAAATACATATACTTACACAGTTTATATGCAAATTTGGCAACTTGTGAATAAAAAATTTACAAATTAGATCTTGAATGGCAAAGGTTCCCATGTCTATATTAACACCTTTAGATGAAGAGTCTTCAATGCCCTTTAATGTAGGATCATTTAGAAGTAAGGAAACAAAAATCAATTATTCAAGAAATTGGGGTTGTTTTTTTCATTTGGCAATGGCTTCAAGCTTATAAATTTGAATACATTTGCCCACTTGTCATAGCACTAGACATGAAACCAAAACATGAATCATGATTTATTTTTTGAAACCCATCATTATAAAATACACTTGTAGACTATAGTCAAATTAGATTGTACATCTTATGTATAGCAACAAAACCACAATCATCAATGATTGTGTATGCAATCTACCATAACAAAAGTGTGTGCAATATGACAATGGGTGAAATTCACTTAAAACGGGTTGCTAATGAAGCTTGCAACAGTGCTAGGAGTTGCAAGATCACCACAACACCACCACCTACACTTTAAAAAATGTAGATAAAATGGAACATGTGGGAATCCACCTTAAACCTTATATTAAAATATCAATACAACCAATGCCAAATTTGAAAATTGTTTATTCACAATTACCATACCAAAGACCATTAAGTTTAAGGATTAACAAGAGCAACTCATGTTAATGTTATTAAAATGATAAACATCAAATAAGTTCAAAATAATTTTTTGAATAAATTGATACATACATTGTGCACATAATGTACTCAAGTTATCTCCAAAGTTCTTTTCCCATATGTATGCTACTAAGTTACTTTTAATAGAATTATTATTTTTGTCCATTATGGAAGGCATAGTTTTTCCTCAAGTTTTTTACCAACTTTGTTCGTACATGTGTAGTACTAGCTTGCTTTTTAAAAGAATTTTCTTTTTCACAATTTGTTTCATAAGGGAAGGTGTAATCTTATCTCAAGTTATTTCCCAATATGCTTTTAAACACGTGTGCAACTAGGTTTTTTTTTTTTTGAATTTTCATATATTGTTTCACAATGGATGACTACTTGCAAGATGGAAAGTTTTCTCAATCACAACAATGGAATCCAAGTTTGCCTTGAGTGACATTTTTTCAATTTGGTTTTGTGCATGGTCCTTTTTTAGTTCCTACAAATTTGAGCGCATTTCAATCTTTCATACCTAGTTCTTAGTCTCCATACTTGAAGGTACTCCATGGTGATGCAAATTTGGAAGAGGGTGCCACAATTGAACTAAAAGAAGATTGGCCAAGATGGGAAAAAAAAGCACCTAAGGAGAAAGCAAAATTGACACCAAAATAGAAGGCAAATAGGGATGTGATAAATTTGCAAGATAATGAAAAGGAGGAGGAAAAGGCCCTATTAAATGGCCTTATTATGTCCAAACTTTAATTGTGGCTTGCAATGAATTGGAGAATGAATCTACAAAGAATTCACATAAGAAATGTATATGTAAATGTTGGAAAATTAATAAAATTTCAAATTCCAATTGGTCCAATTGGGGTCAACCAATTCATCCAATTAATTACCTCCCTTCCCCCAATTGTGTTCACAGAAAAATGGTGAAAAGGAAATATATATATTTTTTGGAAATAAAACCCCTTTTGGAGCCCCTTCACAAACTCTAGAATAAGGTATAACAATTCATCATGGGAAGGGTGGGATTATTTTTCCTTTCAACAACCTTTTAAATTAGCAATCCACTAATTAAAATAGATTATTTTCTTTTGGGAAAGAAAAACTCCTCTTAAAGCCCCCCTCACAATCTTTGGATTTGTTTTCTCAAAAATTAGGTAGTAGTCCATGTGAGGGGCATATGGCCCCTTTGTGGCATTTGATAGTACCAACCCACCAAAGTGGCATGTTTTTTTTTTCATGTTCCCAATAGCCCACTTTGGTGTGGATTATTATTTTTCCATGTTCCTAGCAATCCACTTTGGTGGAATGTTATTCATTTCATGCTTCAAACTTCAAAGAACCAAAGTTGTTGGGTTTTGGAATAGCTTTGGAGCATGGGAGGCTTATGTTTTTCCTTTGTTATGTTTTTTTTCTTTTTTCTAGGAATTTGCTATGACTTTGTTATGTTTTTGTTTCTTTTTTCTAGGAATTTGCTATGATTTTGTTATGTTTATGTTATGTGCACAACCATTTTTATTACTATTATTTTTTAAGGGATTGTGATGGTAGGTATGAATACATAGATAAAACTTAGATGATTTCAAACATTCAAGGCTTCAACCACACATGATTGAGTTGCAAAAAGAAATATAAGGTATTTCTTGTTGAATACAAAAACGAAAAGAAGGGCCATCAAATCATTGATAACGATAAGCATGAAAGTGGTCAATCCAAATTAAAGTGTATTACTTTTAGCATCAAATTTTTTGTCCAATGCAACCTATTAAAATGTAATGAACATTTAGTAAAAACATTAATGTGCTAGATTTTTAAGTGGTTTTAGATTGTCAACTTGAAGCTAAACACTTTCATAAGAAATTTATGCTATGAATGTACACCAAACATATGTAAATAGACTTTTGAAATAACTACATATGGACAATTATAGCATCTTGCACTTTAATATAAAAGCTTTTTTTTAAAAATCGATCTCACTCCAAACATGTTATAAGGACTCAATTTATGATACATTAAAGAAAAACAAACTTAGATCCAAAAACATGGTTAGCAAAGCCTATAAAAAGAAGTTATACATAGACGTTTGAATGGCCTATTCTTTTAAAAGTTTGTAGTTTAACCATTTTTCATTGGATTTTTTTCCCCCCATAACATGTGTGAGGTGTCAAGGTGGGCAATTTTTTCAATGGATCAAATTTGTACAATTTTCACCATGTAATTCATGTTTAACCAATTTTAATATTTAAAAACGGACTTATATGAAATGTTTTGTCTACCAAAAGTGATCCACCTTAGCTTACAACTACCTTGAATGCCAATACTATGAAAAATTGTATTATGCATAATGTATTTCCATTCTCAATCCTTTGTAATGACAATGCAACCCTACTTTCAACCGAAATAAGTTCTTTCAAATGTGTATGTTGCCTTTGCAAACATGGACCTAAATTTTCACAAAGAATTTGCAATGTAATATGAGATATTTATGTTCTTTATTTGAACATCTTCTTGGTAAAAGAACCCAATAACATTCTATCTATAAAACCAAATTACATGTGAAAGGCCCATTCAACGCACTTTCTTATATTCATAACATCAAAACAAATGTTCAAAATCAATGCATTCTCCTCTTTTTCTTTTTGAAAGCCAACACTTACATATCAAGCACATGTTGTACCATCATGCACAAACACCAATACATGGTTGTCAGCACAAGAATCTTTCCCTTCTTCTTGTCTACGATGATCCTACTTGTTAAATTTTTAAAAGTAAAAAAAATAATGAAGAAAAAACCACATAACACATAAAAAAAAGACGCAAAATAAAAACTCACTAATATGTAGTGATAAATGAAATTTGATTACAAATAAGGTGGAAATAGGTTTTTTTTCTATTTTTCCTATTGAATAATACCAAGGTCCTTCAACAACTATTTTGACTTTACACTATATTTGATAATCATGGCCCACTCAAAATCTTTCAAATTGGAATGGATGGCCATCGATACGAGTTTTAATGGTTCTTAAATTTCATGGTCCATGGGCCTTCAACCCCAATGTAAAGAAACCATGATCAAGAAAAGATTCCATTGCAAATAATTTTCAAATGATTTGATATTTCAAGTTTCAACAAGAATTGACTTTTCATTGGACCATACCTTAAAATTTATTTTTCTACTAAATTGGGTCAAGTAAAAAACTTTCCCACACAAACCTGAACCTAAACTTCTTTAGTAATTACAATAATAATTACACAAATGAACAAAAAATCATTGTAAATGTGTAAATGCCTAAAATCAAAAACATTAAAAATATTTATTAAAATATCCCCTCCCCCCCCCAACCAAAGATGGTCATTTTGACTAAATTTTTATATAAAAATAAGTTATGTAACAAAGTTGCACCTCATGCATTTCTTCGCAAATTTTTTTGTTATAACATATTTAAAACTTATTTTCCAATGTTGGATTTTTTTTTAAATTACAAAAAAGTATGATTTTAGTTTTGAAGAATAAATTAAAATGGTCTTGGTTCCAGTTCTACACATATATTTCAAATTTATTTTTCAAAAACTAAATTCCAATTACGGTTTTGATTTTGCTTTTGAAAATTAAACCAAATTATGATCTAATTTGTATGAATTCAAATTGGAATCAACAATTAACCATCAATTAACCTTTGGTTCTAGTCATTTTTTTCAAAAACATTTAACCAATTATAGTTTGGTTCCACAAATAAATAAAACCAACAATTCAATTCCAAGTCTAGTTCTTTAAAAAAAATAATTAATTATGATTTGGTTCAAGGGGGACACTTAGTGTAAAGTTTGGGGTCTACATGCATCAAACAATCATTTTTAGGGAGTGTATTAAATAATTGTCCAACCTATTTTTTATCACCCAATTATTGTTTAATTTTGTAATATATACATATTAAAGCCACCATATAATAATTATAATCCATTATTTCATATTACTACATACCTTATATTATAATTAAATTGATTATTTGAATAAAATGTACCCTACTTTTTAACAAATTAATTTATAATTTTTACCCAACAACCAATACATTGCACTTAATATTTTTACTCATGTATTTTTGATTTTTTTTTACTAATGTCCACCTTGAAGATTTTGGTTTTTGTTTTAAAAATCAAACTCAATTTTGTTCTTACTAATCAAAACCAAAATCAATAATTCTTACTTGTCAAAAGGCCAACCCAACATTGGCTCTTTTTGTCAAAAAAATAAAAAATAAAAATTTAATTATAAAGTTTTCCATGAAGGGTTATTATTTTAAGGCAATTTTTTCTTGTCTTTTGGATGATAATAGATTTTCATATAAAGGAGTACCTAAGGATAAACATTATAGTTGGAAACAAAATTAGAATTATCATCATTGTCACAACCCTAATTTTGGGTTCACGACTAAAACAAGGGCTTGCAAGGTTGCGGGCCAAGAGGGAAGCTCGGGGGTCACATCTCATGTTCCTGGGAGTGCAAAAAAGTGTGAGGGAATAAACCTTCACATTCCCAAGTGGACTCTCATTTTGGGAATTGGAGTCCCAATGGATTCCCGAATTTTCAGAGGACGATTTCAGGGGTCAAAACGCATTGGATTGAAAAATTCTTTATATTATTGGAAAGCTATTGAAACATAGATGTCTAAAATGGGCTCGCATGACCCATTTGGGACATTTGAAACACAAGTTATGGCCAAAAAAAAGGCTGGGGGTCAAATTGGCAGTTTGAATTTCGACCATTAAAAGTTGGGAATCGACTCGATTTCCTTGTGTGCAGGTGACATGCGACATACCATTGAAAAGTTCTCGACAAAGGCTACAACTTTGCTTCAAACTTCATCTCAATAAGAGGTTTGCATACAAAGTTATGGGGCCCCAAAATCGCAGGAATCCCAACTTTGAAAATTTCAGGACTCGCATTTGGGAGTCCTGAAACAAAATGTCATTTGGATGTGGGCCTTGTGGAGAAGCACAGAGTATATTATAAAATGGAAGGTGGTGGTTTTCCCCAAGTCTGGGTCGTGGTGAATCTTGTGAATCCGAGTTTGCCCATGGCTCATCCTAGCACCAAAAGTGCTCCAACTATGCACTAACCAACTTGTTATTTGATTTGTGCAGGTCCGTGTGAGTGATTGAAATGCTTTTCAACCTTCCTAATCCCATCCCACAGCTCCAACACGCCCCTTTACCCCCGAAGTGATGCGAGCCAAGGAATGTGCCCCAACTTCCTACTCTTTCGTTGTTTTTCATCTTATATTCACATTTGAGTCTCTTGAAGAGGTTGGGAGTGCGTCAATCATCTACTAGTCAAATTTTGTCAAATTTTGCACTTTGTGAACAATACCATAGTACCTTTACCATTTCAACATAAATTAAATTATTTTTCGTTTTGTTGAAATTTTGAAAATTTATTTATTATTTGTGCCGAGATTTTAATAAAATCAATAATTTTAATTATCAACTTTTGAATCGCAAACCTCCCAAGTTTTAAAATCAATATAGTCTAAACACACTAGAATATTCCATAATAGTGAAAAGACCAAGATTATTATTTGCTATAATCATTACATGTTGAAATTTAGAATTAAAAAATCAGTTGTTGAAGTTAAGATTTCAAATTTAATTAAATATCCAATATTTTGTTGTCGAAATGATAAAAGTACTATAGTAGTCAATTATTAATGGCTTTGGCCCTCTATTCAAAGTGAGAGAAATGCACTAATTAAAAATAGATTTGAACAAATTTATCATTCGATGCCCTTAGGAAATGAAAGCTAGGTATATAAATGTTTTTTGAGAATGAAATAGTTGAAACAAAGTTTACAAAGTGGTTTATTAAATGGGTGGAACAATTTATATGATATTGGGTTGAACCATATAATCTAAGATCAATATTACAACATTTGGCAATATGACAACCTCCACCATATGACACATTTTTGCATGATCAAATTTCCTATTTCAAAATCATATCCTATGATATGACTAACACAAAATGACATGACAAAAATCCCTCCTATAATCATAAAATTCAAGCAATTAATGTTTAAAATGAATGAATTTCAAGTCATAATGAAAAAAATTTGGAAGGAAAGGATTGTTTCATTTGTTCACTATTCAAAACTTTCTAGAAACTCAAAGTGAACTTGGAAAGAAGGTAAAATAGGATTGGGGTCATGTTTTAGGGTTTATGACTCTAATATCTTCATGTATAACTTTTTATTGTCACTCTTATGATTGTTCATTGTTGTTGCCCTTGTTTGTCACTTTTTTAGTAATTTTTAATGTAAATTAGTGCACTTGATTGTATTCTCTTCATTGATTTGTTAGTAAACACTTTTTGTTCATGATGTTCTTTCTCATAATATAACAATTCATTTCCATATGCAAGCAAGTTGCAAAAGGAAAAGGATTGATTAACATTTTCAAAAGAAAACAAATGAGTTTTTTACCATAAAGTTCACCTTTCATGTTCCCAACAAGCCATTACTAATGAATTCAATTTGAATTTTGATGAGTAGGTGAAAAGAAACATAATTTTTCAAGTGCTCAAGGATTATGAAAAGATTGTGCAAATCACAAATGAGGTTGCTAAAGGTGTTAAAAGAATTATTGAAGCAAAATTTCTAGAATTTGATGCCACATTACTAACATGATTTTAAAAAGTGATTTGCCTTCATTCAATCTTGTGATAATACATTATATTTGAACCAAAATGTATTAATGTGCACTTGAACTGATCTTAAGTCCTTTTTTGGTTGATTATTCTTGTTGTGAGCAAATAAGTATGCTCCAAAAATGGGGCCTTGATAGTTGATACGTTACTTAAGAAGAGCACAACCCTTCACCAATCATTTTGGAGACATTTTGTTGATGATTAGAACAAGGTTGATAAGTGTAAAAGCTTCAAGATCTCATTTATGTGGATGGGTTTTTCAAAAAAAAAGCATGATATTGCAAGGTTCCATGTGCATCTAACTTCATATACAAGATCACTTTATGTTTTTTATTTTCTTTACATATTTGAAATTCTCAAAAATGTATCAATATGTTATTATGTCATCACAAATCTTCTTTTTTTTGGCCCTTACATGGACAAAGTTTATTTTCATGGCTAGAGGTGATGTTTTTGGTAATGGAATTTTACAAGTTTTATGTCAACTTTAATTTTTTTTTAAACCCACTATTTTATTTGACCTTTATCCAAATTTGGCTCATTCCTCTTTGAGCAATTTCCAATCCACCTACTTGAAAAAGTTGAAAAAAAACCATGAATGGGGTACATAAATTTTGGCATGGCCCACTTATGGTGGCCTTTGAATAGTTGTGGAAAAAACTAGCTTAGAGTCTCATGTGGATTCATGCATGTGTGAAGAAATCCCCCCAACCAACACACTTTCCCAAAAGGACAAGAATCCATCAACCCTAAAACATGGCCAAATTTCACTTGATGTAATGCACAATCCATTAAAGGGATATGTTAAACAATCCATCTTACATTGTTGCATTATGGACACCCAAATCACATCTAACAACAATTGCAAAACATTCTTTTCTACTGAAAGTAGACTAGAAATGCAACCCATTTCCATTCATGGATGTCATGCATTTGGTGGAAATTTGAAGTTTGCAAGATCTTCTCCATGGAGTGGTTGAAAAGGAGTGGTTGAAAACCAAAGAACCATTGTTAGTTTTGCCCCACCTTTGGTCCACTTCCAAATTACTTTTTAAGAAATTCCTTTTCTTCATGTAAGGACTCTAGAAGAACTCATGCACTATGAATGGTTTTTTGGGGGCATGGTGTGTAAAGAGAATTTGTGCCTCACATCCATAACCACACAAAAAAAAAGGTGATTTGGTGAAAAGATGTGAAAGTTATGCCTCCCCAAAGGAAAGGAAAGGAAAGGGGAGGGTGGGGTCCAATGGCTAGAAAAATTCCTAAGCAAACACTTGTTCTCTCAATGAACAAACATTTTTCTCCCTCCCGATGCACATTCAATATTTGATAAGTGGAATCGAACAAAAATCAATTCATTTTTTAGTTGAAAAATGTTCATCCTCCATCAATGTTCTTCAGTTCTTCAAAAAAAAAGAGTGAAGAGAATGTCTGTGCATGTTCTTCATTACCAATGTTCTGCATGAACGGTCTTCTTGCATCATGGCACACTTCATTACCAATGTACTTCATGAACGTATTGCATCACAGTGCACGCATATGATTGCATTTTGCATCTAAAAGGATGCACCAGTGTAGACCTCCATATTGTCAATAACACTAGGCACTTGCATAGGTCATACAAAATCAATTCACACCTGTGAATAGACACTAAATATTGAATGAACAGCTCAGCATTGAAGCTAAAATGGACCAAGTGCTTTGCAAGTCAGCTTTGAGAGAAAATAGTTGAATGCAATGATGTTTTGAACATGTTAAGGTAACCGAGGAAACCATCAAACTAGCCCAAGCATATTTGAGAGCCACAGTTGGCATAGCAAATAAACGAAGTAGCAACCAAAGTAATCAACCTCAAGGAACAACTGTCTGCCATTAAATGTCAACACCATAAGAATTTTAAAAGGATGAGGTTGGAAGAGAACTCATGCACCAAAATCACTACTAAGCTAAACCAAAGATCTCATTTCACAAGGCCATCATATAGCTAGACAAGGCAAAGATATGACACCCTTGAAAAGTCAAAGATGTGCAACAACAAAACCTTTTAACACCTTTATAACTAGATTTAACATTTGGAAAATGGGTTGGCATAGACCCCAGCAACCTCACCAAGATGGTATGTTGACACATCTTGCTCTTGAACATCAACACAAGCCCACAAGGCACAAATAAGAGATCATGAATGAATATAAAGTTAAATTTCAAATTAGCCAGCCATCACATCAAACACCCAAAGCAAGCCACTCAGGACTAAGCTCCAAGTTCTGCAACCTCATTAGATGTGTTAGTAGGGGAAGCAAGCTCCTTCCTCAGAATTAGAAGATAAATTGAAATAACCTCCAAGACACCCAAATTGAATGAAAAAAACTTTAATAATGCTACCTTAACCTTGGAAGTCTTTGAGCCGTATCTAAAAGCTTATGGGTGCCTTCAGAATCATAAGTACAACCCTCCAAAGGGTGATAGCCATGGGAATAAACTTACCTTTGAGTATCACAGAGGTAATCCTATTCATGAAACCCAACAGTTCCTGAAATACTCCTAAGTTGAGACTGAGTGAGTCAATCCAACCACCTTAAAAAAAAAAGGACTAAATTGGACCTAACTGTCCACTAATTCTGGACCACTAGCAAGGCTGGACAACTTGGTTGCGAAATGATGGTGCAGAACAATTTCCAGCCCACAAAACGGATCCAAGCCTTAGTATGAGTTCTAGACCTTTGAGGGTGCTGCTTGGTTTATGCAATAGAAATAGCATAAAGAGGGCAGTATAAAACTCGTCATGGACACTGGAGAAAAGAAGACATTTTGTCATCTTCACCTATGTGCAACAGGACTCCACTGAAAGATCACAAATCATTTGAGTAGCAAATAACACCAAACTCATTTACCTGAAAGCAACCGCGATTGTGTCTGTGACTATGTGACAGTTAAGAATAACTGTATCAAAAACACTTTACCTTTCTCGTCACGAGGAAAACATCTGAATATGAACAATGCACAATCAGATCCTGTATCCCAGGCATAACAGGCCTACAGTGAGCAACAAGGAAATAGACCGAGAGAGACAGCTCCTAGGGTGGACTCTCCCATTTCGTGCACTGATGAATAGGTTCAAGACTGCTAGTCTTGATGTAATAAAGGGACACTACAGTAAAAAGACGACCTAGGTTCCTATCTTACTCCTCCGCAGAGAGCTCAGAATCAGAAGGCGAGATACGTGATGCCATACCATGAAGGTGGCCATTGACACACACAAAATACTCCACATTGTCTTCATAAGCACCCAGTCTCTTTACTGCACTTGGAGGCACCAGCTTTGCATCAGTCATACTCCATACCTGCATGTTGAAGCAACACATGATCAGGCAAAATGCACCCATGGCATTGTTGCAACCTCTAATAGAGATACTAGTGTGCCAGTAGCCCAGCAGAAGTACTTATTAATGACCTCAAGAAAGTATCTGACTGGCCTGGTAGGTATACTCCCATTGTGGTGACTTTACAACCATATGGAACTGCTCTGTATGAATGAGTCAAACCTAAAGATTTCTTGACAATTCACATCCAGCTACAACACACTATAGCATTAGAACACAGAGAACAGTTCTGTGGTTCACAGCTAATTGGACAAAGCACATCAAATTGGCTGTTGCAAAAGGTCTTGCTTTCAAAGCTTACAGACCACTATGGAACATGGATACCATAGTTCAAGAATTGAATCTTAAATCTTAACATTAAAACTGGTTGTACATTGAATTATCAAGCAAATGTTGTGAACAGTCAGCATGAATTGTGATAGTAAAAAAACTGATTACCCCACTCAAAGATGGAGACACTTATCCCTATTGGAATCAGGTCTTCTTTGAAATGAATGAAAACACTTTGGATATCCATGGAAAGGAACCCCATTACCTGAATCATGCCAGGTATGAGAATCATACTCTCACATCCTAGTCTGGTTGGTCAGCTACTCTATGGAATATGTTTAACAGAGTTGTGACAAAACAGAATGTGGTTATATGGGTATACTGCACTAACATTAATCTGTTGATGCATCATCCAGTCTTTCCAGAATTATCTACCCACGCACCTGCACCTGCTCAGTCTGCTGGATATAGAGGTACCTTGAGGTAGGAAAATGCAGAACCTGCTCACTAAGGACAGGAAACAAAATGCAGGGTTTTACTTTTCTGGTGTAAAAAAGATGACACACAACCACAAGAGCAAGGTCACAGTATGGTGGTAATCAAAGAAAAGAGAGGACATTATTTCTGAGGACACTGGATGGAGTTTTGAACTTGGCAGGATCACCCTGGGAAAGGAATGGCAAGGCATGAGCAAGAAAAAAGGAGAGGAGACATGGAAGAAATGCAAGCAAAGGATCAAACATACCTTATCACGACAAAATGGGCACAGCTCATCCTCCTCCAGCTTGGCACCCCTTTCCATGAGCATTTGTCGTGTCCTGGAAGTCCCAAATGAGCTGAAGATACCACGGTATAATACCAGGTCATCGTCATCACCATTATCCAAGTGTTCACAGATTTTGGAAATATACAAAATGTCTGCCTGGCATTGTGGAACGAGGAACCACTTCCCTGAAGTTTTTGAAAACCTTGTCTTCCACACAAAATGGCCAGGGATTGTGTTTGATATAAAATGTGTGCTAGCGTGGCAGCCAGTGCAATAGAACATGAGCTTCCCTAGCGGCTCCCAGCCTCCAGGTATGCTTCCATCTCTCCCACCACTCAGAAGATGGCCGACCATCTTTGGAGCTCGTGAGAGACAAAACTCTTTCCAAACCACTCTTTTCATAATATCCGCCCATCTTTTGCAAACCTGGGCTGATGTGCATAGCAGAAATGGGTTCCAGTTTGCCGCCCTTAACACTAACAGCAGCATTTTCTCATCAAGTAGCCCTGGTCCTGGACTCGTGACATCCAACACCTCTGGCAGCCTCTGTCGCTGCTGTCTGGACAGCATGATCAATGATCTCTTTGCCAACATTAAGGAATTCTCTTCCTGTAGAGCAATCATCCCCATCATCACAAACTCTCTGAAGAATAACAGAATTAAATAGTTCCATGAATTTCAGACATAGCAGATTAGCTGTTAGGATAACCCTAATTTTCTGAAAACCCTCCTGTCCCCTGCAAAACAATTCTGAACCAAACTTTGCACTGATCCTAGCTTCTCAGAACACCTTGGCTCTCTTAAACAAAAACCGCAACAAACAATCAAGCTCCAAATTGTTCTCTGTAGGCTTTTTGGCTGCTGTTTTTTTCTTCATTCTCTGCAACAAGAATCTTTCCCCCGCCCCCCCCCACCAAAAAAAAACCTTTCCCCAAAGCAGCCTATGGTTCTCACGCTTCCAAGCAACTAAAAACTGCAACTGAAAAGATGGCTCTACAATATATTCTTGCTCTCGTGTTGCCTTCTCCCCCCCCCAAGAGACTTGTAACTCGTTCATTGACCAAGTTGTGAAGAACATTACCTGGAACAACGAAGAATTAGGGTTCGTTGCCACCGACAGTACACAAAAGGAAAATGCCCAGGTTTCGGAATCCAGAAACAGGACAGCCACGAGCACAATTAGACTTCTTCTTCTTCTTCTTCTTCTTCTTCTGTCTGTTGAGAAACTTGAGAACCTCTGGCTTTAATTTGCAAAGTTCTAGCAATCATGAAGAGAGGAGGAAGAAAAACCCTCAAAGAGAAAACCAGGAGCCAACTGCTGCTGCTGCTGCTGTTGTTGTTGGCCTTCAGAGCGTAAAACTATACACAGCAAGATGACTGCACAAAACCTATCAGAGAAAAACAAAAAGGAAGGATGCTGTTCCTGCTCTTTAGACCTAAACCATGTCTCCTGCATTGCTCCACCTGGTGGGTGGAGCTGGACACTTAAGAAAAAAGAAGCCCCCAAAAAACAAACAACCACTTGGAAAAAACAATAACCAACAATCTGCCCAAATCCCCCAACAACACAGCAAGAAAACACACAAACAAACAAAAGGGTGGGTGGCAAGGAAAACAAAACAGGAGGAGAGATGATGAATCAACAAACCAAACAGAAAAGCTTTCTCTCTCTCTCACTTCGTCAGCAAAGGTGAACCAGGAACAGAATCCTTGACCCTACTACAGAAACCACACAAAACTGCTGCTCTTGTTTTGCTCTCGTGTTGTGTGTGAGTGTGTTTTGTCGCACTTCACTTGGGTTTCCAAACTCCTCTCTTTTTTCCTTTTTTTTTTCCCCCTTTT
>Ga0209611_10002740_pt1 | contig 30826 bp, 18 predicted proteins | sample S1TSphgellanicum_3_FD_187693 | JGI IMG/M metagenome (GOLD analysis project Ga0209611, IMG submission 187693) | Host-associated microbial communities from peat moss isolated from Minnesota, USA - S1T2_Fc - Sphagnum magellanicum MG (SPAdes) (version 2) | ecosystem: Host-associated > Plants > Peat... | reverse complement strand
ATATGAGGTAAGAGGATATTTTTTTAGTTTGCTATGACATAATGATATTTTCAATGTATTTTAAATATACTAGATATGATTTAAATATATTCTAATAATGAATTATAAGCACCCTATTTACATTTAAGTAGATTATTTTTTTAATATTTTCCAATAAATTGCACTTTATATTTTTTTGCACCATGTTTGAAATCAAATGGAAATGACCTCCTTAGACACACTTTTAACTAATGATTTTATAATTGTGTTCAGTCATGAATGTAATATTTAACATTTGTTTAAAATAAATGTACATTAATTTAAATAAGGTGTTTAGTGATAAGGTGGGCATGGGCACATAAAATTGCACACAAATGCACTCTTTTGGGGCATTAAATTCTAGTGTCAACCATGAGAATTAATATTTTATATTTGTTAATAGAATTTGGTGATAAGATGCATAATGACACATAAATTTCCACATGAATGGCACACACATATGGGCCTATCCTAATTGTATCATATTCTAATGTTTAGTAAAAGGTGTGATTTAGACCATTGTGTATGGTTAATGTTCGGTGATGGGTTTTTACTTATCACAATCACATAAAAAATAAAAGCTTTTACTTGTCACAAGCACATAAAAGATCATATTTACAAACAAATGGATTGGTTAAGTATGTGATCTAGAGCAAATCCACAAATATTACCCCTTACTATGTGAGACCAAAAGTTTGGTGATGCAAGGATATTTATAATTGAAAGGTATTCAATAGACCATACATTCCCTAAATGTTTAACTTACTATGTACATTTAGATCATAAACATAAAAGGAAAAATCAAAACTAAGTATCAATGGGCGCATTGTTGCATTGGGATCTTAAACCCAAATCTATTGAACAAATTAATTATTAGCAAGGAGATCCTTGCACTTGGCATGTCCCACCAAAACAAAAACATCACAACTTTGAATTTAAAAAGTTAGGTTCATTGTGAAAGTTCAACAAGCAATTCATTAGTCTCAAATGACTACTCAAAGCATTTTTAACCTACCCAAAAGTATAGAGGATGAGCTCCAAAACATCATAAAGCTTTTAATGCATAATATTTAAAGCCACAAGTAGAAGAGCAAAACAAACATGTGAAAATAAAGGACTAGTTTTATGAGTGCAAAATTGAGTATATAGACAAAGTTTCCAAGGAAAAGTTCAATAAATATGTTTATTATTGTGGGAAAGAATGTAAATAGAATGTCAAATTACAAATTCCAACGTGCTACAAAGTATAAAAACTACAAATACACATCAACAAACCTGCACAAAAATAATAAATGAAAGGATTGGAAAGATTTTGTAAATCTATAGAATATCATTTTGTTTAGCCTAGTGATAGAAGAACATGTTTTTGAATCCTTTCCTAATCTAGCTGACTTTTTGTATTCTTGGGAGGAATTCAAAAAATGCAAGGGATACCACTTGTGGAGCCTAGGTGGGAACCACTTGCTTGTGAAAGATTAAGGCTAGGAAGACCAAGCTCACATGATGCCTAGTGTACCTTGCAAGAAAAGGAATAACTTGCGGGATTGTTGGATCAATTATATCCAACATTGGACCAATAGAATGTGCTTCTTCAATATGCATTTTAGCCAAAACAAAATCCTACAAAAGTGAACAAGAACCCTATTGCAAAAATGATAAGCACATGAACAAATGAATAGTCAGAAGAGGCCATGGATGCAATAGAAAAAAGGGTGGCATCCCTAAACTAAAAGGCCGATAGACATTGGAATATCCCTTTAACATTGTTTTTGACCATTTGAATGGTAAGAGTAGAAAGTAGGAAATTTGGCCCACCAACTATGTTGACATCTAAAAAGGATCAAGCTTTTCTTCGTTGGATTCTAAACATGCAACAATGTGGATTGTTTGTAACATTACATTAGTTGAAATTGAAGGTAGTAAAAACCTACTTAGACTTGGCACACACCATTTAAAGATGGTGTACCCGAAAACACATGGTGGTTTTGGTTTAAATGTAAGCATCTAGGACTTATGATTCATCTTGTGGAGGGTTTTAACATCTACGAGGCATGAAGACTAACCAATGACTCATGCAAATCCTTTTACCATAAACATTATACATCAACATAAATATGATGTAGACCATATTTTGAACTTTAATGAAATAAGGATTTAGGTAAGATGCCAATCAAAGGCAAAAGTTTTGACAAAAAGGGGCTCACAACATGCACTAAATCAAAAAATGTTACATGAATTGACCATTTTATTACTAATGGCCAAACCTAGTCAAGTAGTCATATGTGCCATGTAAAATGCCTTGTAATAATTATTATGATTACATGATTATAGTTGTTTCCTCCATTAATCATATTATAACTTAAGATGCAATTAATAGCAACTAATCCTAGTTACTTACCTACTTAAGCTACTTACCAACCTACCTATGCCTACCTACCTACCTATGTTTACTTACCCACCCACCTACTTATTTACCTAGCCTACCTATGCTTACTAACCAGTTACCTAACACCTGCATAACCTACCAACCTACTTAACTTACCTACCTACCCATGTTTACCTACCCACTTGCTTATTTATTTGCCTAACCTACCTACCTACCTATGTTTACTTACCCACCTATTTATCCACCTACATATTTATTTACTTACCTAGCCAACCAACCTACCTAACCTAATTATTTATGCTTATTTATTTGCCTAGCTTAAGTTACATTCCTAACTACTTATGTTAAATTACCAACCTAGCCTAAACTACTTCCATATTTGCATATGCTTATTTCCCTACTTACCTTGGCTACCTACCTACCCACCTACCTACATATTTATCTACTTAAGCCTACATACCTTTTTTGGTCTACTCATTTAATTACTTTGGTCTATCTAACTACTTAGGCTTCTAAGCTACCTAGTTCTAAGCTAATAAATAGGTTTAACTAGATTGTCCATGTGGTTGTACCATGGTTAAACATATGTTTATATTCATAAGCCAACAACTACACATTACTTAATTGTATTTGAGCATGGCTATAGTAATAAAAGTCATTGTCTTTTTCAACTACATAGTCATTGAAATCACATGACGAATGGCATAAATTATTATAACCAAAAAATTACTAATGGTAGAAGCCATGAATCCAATTTTACTACATAGTCAGTAATGTTATGTATTATTATAAATGTGACTACATGTGAAGTAATATATACCACATTTTGGGGTAGTGAGTTTTAAAACACAATTTTTAGGTCTAGCTCATTATAAAATGTGTTGTAAATGTTGGAGTTCTACCAATATTTTACATATTCATGAGAGAAAAAATTAGAAACAACCCTAAACCTTAAACTACATTAAGAATTGCAAAGCAAGGACATGTATGACAGTGCAAAAGAAGGCATGGATGACATATTAATTATTCAAGAAGTTTTTATCATTTTTCAATAAATTGGTTATAGGTTTTATAACTCAATCCAATTGTTATTTGTTAATTCTAAACAACCATGGTTCACATGTAGCTTTGGAAGCAATAGAGCAACCAATACAATTTGGGTGGACATGTATATTACCTTCACACACTTATCATGCCTTGTAGCCTCTTGATTCGAGTTGCTTCAAACCTTTCAAAACAACCTTCATAAAATAAAAAGACAATGCAAATGAAGTTCATAAGCACCTATCATCTCATCCAAACTAGGGAGGACTAAGATAATCAAGGTGTTTCCAAAAACCTTATTGATGTTTGAAGCAAAAGCACATGAGACGTTCAACCAAAACCTTTGGCAACACTTCTAGCCTATTTAGGAATTTAGGTTCAGGAAAACAAATTTTCACCCATCATTGTGGATCTCAAAGCCTTTTTGAAATTTTTAATTTTTTCATTGATGCCTACCAAACAATTTTGCACAACTAACCACCCGAATTTTGCATTCATTCAATTTTATCAAAGTTGTGATGTTGTCCATGTGTCAAATTACATAGTTTGTTCACAAGTTGCAATATGTTTGCTCACAAATCTAACATGTGTTTGGTTGAGATTTTATCTAAGGCAAAAAGGTCCTCTACTTTGGATGCCCATATCTTGCTCAATTCTTAACCAAATCGGGCAATTTCAACAGCCATGGTTGTGCCCAAAAATTGTGGGCAACTTCTCCCTAGGGTGGGGGCATTCTCAAAATAAAGGGCCTAGGATGAGCTGATACTCAAGCCAATAGTCAAGTCCACAATTGAACCCCCTATTTGAGGAATGTCCTTGGCCCATGTGCTTTACCCATTGTAAAGCCTTGGGCTAATGTTTTCATGAAACAAAACAAATGTTGATTACAAGGCATAGGATGGGGAGTGATCTTACAACTATAAGAAGGCATATTGTCCCTTCCACTCTTAAAGGGTAGGTGTGATAGCCCTCCTCTTTTCTAGGAGGGATATTTATGGATATACAACGTTCTCCAAATACACTATGAAATTTGTTGGAGTATTTTAATATAAGGGAAAGCCCAACATAAGCTTGTTCTCTTTAAATTCCACACCTCCCAAGCTCCCCACATATCTTCTCCTAAATTCCATTTTGCATACTTGATGAAAAAATAGGTAAAAACAACTAAGGATCTACAAAGAAATGCTTCCATGCCTAAGTACAAACATCACCTGAGGTGATATATATATAGGCCATTGAAGATGCTTGCATGTAGGTATGAAGAAAAAATGTTCTGACCAATGAAATTGCTCGGATTTGGTGGTATGAATTTTTTTTCCCCTAGTCATCTTAAGTGAACTAACATTAAGTGTGTAATAGGGTTTTGTAGGTTTATGAGAATTTTAGAAAAACCAATGAAAATGGTAGAATGGGATCTTTATTTTCAATGTTCAGCATAATAGGGTTGTGTCTAGGCCTGAATTTTTTTTTTCAGGCCAATGGGATTGCTATACTATAGTTAATTAGGGGGTCCAAAGTCCAAATTTGTAAGAACCAATTTGGACTCAATTTGAAGCAAATTGAATCCTTGAGTTGTAGCCTTGGACCCTAACTTGCATGTTGAATCTTCAAATCATGAGCTCTCCTTTTTCAAGGCTTTTTTTTGTTTTTTGTTTTTTGTTTTTTTTTGGGGGGGTCAATCCAACTGATTTTCCTTCCAAAATGGTGCCATGTAGATTTAGCCTTGATTTGCCATGTTTTAGTTTGGGACCCTCATCTAAAGGCCATGGGTCCAATTTACGGTTCTCATCCAATAAGATCGCTCTATTTCGTTGGACCCAAAGACCTTGGATCCTCATCTAAAGTGGCTCTTAGTCACTCGAGGTATACCTATATCATGTGACTCTATGGCCCGTCCTTTGCACGCAACCATTACTTTGTTGGGCATACTAGTGATGCTATTGGATGCATGGAACGGAGTGTGTTTGGTTTAAAATAAAATTTTGCCATGACTTTATACAATTGACAATGTAGAAGGCATTTGAGGTGATATCTGAGGAGATTGCTCCCGTCTCTTCCTTAAGATTTTAGGCAAACGTACTAGTCAGTTGAAATTCAACACCTTGCATATTATTACGGAATGGGCCCCTTCCCATTTTAGAAAGCATTCGGCTTTCCGAAATGTCCCTCATTTTTTTCCATTGATACCTGGCACATACCCAACAAGTAGCATGGGAATATTTATTTATTTTATTTTATATATTATATTATATTATATTATATTATTATTATTTAAAATACATGGTTTTATGTACGGGTCTTGAGTATTACCTACCACAATCCACCGTCGCACCTGCACCTCCCGTAATTTAAACTTTTCTTCATATTGTTGTAGTAGAGGTGTTGGTGCACTTGATAACTCGGTTCTTTTTTTTGGGTGGAATAATACTAAAGCGCAATAAGTACAACTTTTTGGGTGAAATATCATTCACTTCAATGTTTGATGGGGCCACGTAGTACCCGGACATAGTGGGCCGGTGTTCTCCTCGGTCTTCAGGCCTTGACCAAACGTCTTGTCTTGCCACACTTCATACGTTGTCTTTTGTTTAACCCGGTGGAAACTTTCAGTCGAGTTCAGCATCCGGACTACAATACGGACAGATATGGATGCGTGGTAGTCTAACAGCCACCATTTGATAGCCACCCATCTTGGATTCTCGAGTTCATGTACAACGAAACTGCATGTTGTTGTAGGTGGTACCACCATACTTACGGATTATTATGACATTTATTGCCCTTTGTATCTTTACATTAATTAGCCACTTTTGAGACACCCTTGCATGAGTTCGATTATGCTAATTAGTCTCGAATTGAGCTCAATTGCCGGTTAGCTACTAGTGCTTAGTAACTCTCTACCATATAAGGTGGTGTTCATCGTTTGAGCTTTGAAGCTTGCTTGCTTTCCTTTCATTTTGTAGTTTTTTAGGGTTTGTTGTGCTAGTTCACAAATGGGCAACCCAATTTTCTCAAGAGCATTTCGTGTCATATATGCTTAACTAACTTCAACAAGTGGGTTGCATTATGTGAAAGTTGAGGGAAACGAATGAGAACTTGATGGGGGAATAATATGAACCAAAATTCTTCTCACCAAGCACTATGGAAAATGGGGTTTTTTTTTTTTTCAATTAAAAAAGTGCCTCACTTGAGTGTTCAAGCCTGACTATGTACACTTTATAAATTATGTCCCTACATACCCGTCGTACTCTCATAGGGAGCCAAGGAAGGTGGGCTTTCAAACCACTTTTTTTTTAAAAACAATTTGTGTGTGTTTCTTAAGTAGTAGGTAAGGACCAAGGTACATGGCATTCTCAAAATAAGGGCCCGTTGCCCCCAAGGTGAGAACCAAGGGCCGGTCCGAATAAATGTTGGGAATGCCCCATTGTGAGGGCCTTAGATGACATAAAGCCCAAGAGCTGGATTCTAGAGCATGGACGGCGATGATTCATTGATAGAAGGGTAGTTTCTTACACGTGTACGGTGAGATCTTACATTTTATAATTTCCCTTCGTATGTATGTAAGATCCGCCATAGGAGGGCTTATGTGCATGAGGTACATTGTGTGAATTAAGGTGCTTTATTTTTATTAGTTGGGTGAAGGTATATAGGCTTCAAAAAATTCCAGGCTAAGAGTTTATATTATTTTAATAAGTTTCGGAAACTATGAACCCTAATTGCTTCTTCTTTTTCTGAAAAAATTGGAAAAACATTTTATATCAAAATTTTGGGAAAAAAAAAAAGGAAAAAGAAAAAGGGCCTTGATTACGATGACCTTAATTCTACCCATGAGTTGAAACTTGAAAACCCTAGTAAAAGAAATGGCCCTAGATCCCTTAAAGGCAAGGAAGGGCTAGCATATTTCCTCCTCCTCATTACCTACATGGCCCAGCTAGCCCTGCTTGATGGGCAAAAGGGCTAGTCACCAAGTGACATACTTTGTACTTTGAGTTTTCAGAATTGTCAACCATGTGTGCCTAGAGGCTTGACCTCAAAAATTATGTGGAGCAAACAATCATGTAATGTTGGTGAATTTTAGGGTTGTACATTTTGTGCATGGATGTTGTGATTCCTTTGGGAGTAGTACCAAGGTTGCCAAAACCTTAAAAGTAGTCATCCCATGTGCAGTGGCTATTCCCAAAATTCTGTAGTATGAAATAAAAGAAGAAAAAGCCATGGTGGTTGCCAAATCCATGTCCATAATAATAAAGGGACTTTTGCAACCTTATGGTTAGGTTTCATGCCTAAAACTAAACAATTGCACTAATAATTCTAGTTGTGAAATCCCCAAAGAAACCCTCCAATGAACATAAGAAAACCCTCAACCCTAAACAATTGCACTAATTCTAGTTGTGAAATCCTCAAAGAAATACCCCAATGAACATAAGAAAACCCTAAACAATTGCACTAGTAATTCTAGTTGTAAAATCTTCAAAGAAAATCCCCCAATAAACATAAGAAAACCCTAAACCCTAAACAATTGCACTAGTAATTCTAGTTGTAAAATCTTCAAAGAAAACCCCCCCCCCATGAACATAAGAAAACCCTAAACCCTAAACAATTGAACTAATAATTCTAGTTGTAAAATCTTCAAAGAAAACCCCCAAATGAACATAAGAAAACCCTAATCTCTAAACAATTGCACTAATAATTCTAGTTGTAAAATCTTCAAAGAAAACCCCGCAATGAACATAAGAAAACCCTAATCTTTAAACAATTGCACTAATAATTTTAGTTGTAAAATCCCCCCCAAAAAACCCAACAATGAACATCAGAAAACAAACCCTAAGCAATTGCCATAGCTAGGTTGGGCATTGGATGTCATATGAGCTCCAAAGTCCGATACATATGGTGGTTGGAAACAACATAGGAATGGGGCACCTACCAAGATCAAAGTGCTCCAAGGCATATATGATCCAAATTCAAAAGGATGTCATTTATGGATGAACAAAAAGATTCTTCATTAGCACTGACTCTATTTATTCCATACGATAGACATGAAAAGATGTGTGTGTTGAACATTTCTTGCACTCTTATATGTTTGAAACTTAACTTTGTTCCTTTAATTTGTTAACTTCAAATGTGCTAAGCTCACAAACAAACTCCTATGTCAATGCTTACTCCAAAGCTAGAATTTAAAACCTATTAACACATCACGTTCTTTTTTATGTCTTTTTTTACTGAAAATTCAGCATTTTAAGCATCTGAAAAATAAATAAATAAATAAATAAAAATTGTTGGTGAAAAACAACAACTTTGATTTTAGTTATATTATTTGTAAATATGTGGAAATTTTCAAAAAATGGATTTTTTTAAAGAAAAAATATTTGTGAATGAAAATAAATAAACTTTTAGAGTATTTTGTATTTTTTGTATTTTTTAACTTGGACTCTTCAAAATTATTTATTTATTCAACAAACGTGTGTTTTGAAGCTACCCATGTAACTTGTCATTCATGATAACAACTCACTAGCACATGAGTCTTTGTTAGTGACATGCACAATGACTAATCAAAGATTCCTTGGCTTTAGCATGTCATGTTTACATTGACCAAAGTGTTGAATTAATGCTACATGATGTGGTCAAACTAATTTATTAATTTGAACTTATCTTCATTCTTGAAAAATAATAATCTATTTTATCTTGAACTATCACGGGTTGTTGAAGTGCATTGAACCCACAAGATAAAATGTCACAAAATTATTATTTTTGAATTCTTTATAGTCAATTTTGTATATTTCTTTTTTTTATTAGACTATTTGATGAGTTGTTGCTATGTTGTTGGACCTATGACTTTAACACAAAAAGTAAATAACTTTTGTACAAAAATTCCTAAACTATTGATGGGTCACCAAACCTATGACTCATTGATATATATATATATATATATATATATAGTAGTAGTAATAAACATAAGTATATGCATGACATTATTATTGTTATCTTCTTATCATAGCAATATGATTTATTTTACTCATGAGTAATTCACAACTACAAAACATAAGCAAAACAAACTTGAACCTTCAAATCCATGATTATTAACCATGTGACCATCACTTCACATGGTGGCAAACAAATCATCACATAATATAAACACATGTATTTTTAAATATTGAGCACTAAATTATTTTTATGTAATTTCATAATAAAAATGTTTTAAAGTTTAAAAAAATATTTTATATTTGAAATAATATTTTTAATTTCCTAATTTCATTATTTTTTAGTTTTTAAATTTAAAAATGTAAAGACATTACACTTTTTAATATATATTTATTTATTTATTATAAATTAAATTTTATTGTGTCCATACATCTAAGGTTCAAACTTTATTTAAGTTTGATTATGAAACTCTTGTATGTTCCATTGAGTTCATATAAGTTGAACACAAAATTTGAGTATTTTTAGAACAATAAACGTATGAAACAAATATGTTTGAAAATGATTGATCAATATCGTATTTTTTTTAATCATTAGAAATAAATATATACTAGGATATAAATATCATTATATATTTAAATAAGGATTGTTTCCAAAAAAAAACTTGTTTCATGTTAGACTATGTTGACACATACTTGAAACAAATATTACATTACAAAAACTAGACTTCAAAAGCTATTTGCATTTAGCAAACTTTATTTTCATCCTACTTTTCCAACACAAAATTTGAAAATTAATGCACAATAGTGAAGATTTTTTTTAAATCATTCAAGTAAAAGAATTGAATTTATAATAACTTTATATTGGATTTTGATCTTACCTTTTTATCCGCTTGACAAGTAAATTATCAAGATAACATTTTGGTCTAGTTCATTTTGTTCACACCCTTGTGTTTTTATAATTTCATTTAAATATGTAATGTTTCCAAATTAAAATGTAAAGAGAATACATTAATTTAAATTATTCATTTCATAAAATGCATTGTAATATTTCTAATTTGTTAGTGTAAATATGTAATTCCATAAAAAAGCTTTTTACACATGTGAAATACATAGTTATTGATTTCAAATTTTCAATTTTGTAGGTTTTTAATTTCACAATTATATTTTATGTCATGCATGTTGACATGTTGATGTGCACAACTAGAATTTGATTAACAAAATTTAATCTCGTCATTAGAATTACAATCTCCTCATAGGCATCACATATTTTGTATCATGCACGGTGACACAATGTTGTCCATGTGAATGTGCCACTACAACTACAACCAAGTAGGTGCCACATTGTCCACATGTAATTAGTAATTTTTAATATGACTAAATAAATATTGGACTTATTCATATCAAACATACATGTTTTTGGATAATTGAAACATACATAGTCATTTCAATCAAGTAACATTGATTTTGCAATCATTGTTGTCCCAAGGCCAAGTTGAAAAATACATGTTTTTGCTTTGATTGTTGAATGAGAAATGATTCTTGAACACACTGTAACATTGATTTTTTATCTTGCCTAAATTAATATTTTGTGAAATTCCATGGTGGAAAATAACCTTAGGTTTTCAATGTCAAATATTGTGTCATTAATGATATGGAATGTTTTAAATTTTTCATTACCTCTACATTGTTAACTTGTTTGTTCCCTTGGAAAAATGAATGAAAATATCTATGGCTATGGACTAATATTAATAATTAAAATAATAAAGGTTAATTTGTACTTTTGGTATTTGTAAGCCAAAGGTTTATAAAGATAGGATTTTTTGTAAAATTTTTTACAATGGTTTTCATAATTGTAACAATTAGATAAATAATGGAAAATATATCATATAAATTTGGTATGGTCTACAATTTTTAGTGTATTTTCATTATACATTTTAACAAATTCTTACCTATGGATAAATGTAAGAAAACTTACATTGCATTTTTATTTATTGAAGTCTTATAGCTAATGGAGATGGCTCCACACATAAATGTTAGTAATAATCTCAAATATTTTGAAACATAAACTTCCAAGGTAAAAAACATAAAATGACATCATGGATCAAGGTTTAATTTTCTTACCTACCTCCTCCTTTTACTAATTAAGTTGTTTAGTTCATAACCTTCAAACATTTGACAAACAATGGTTCACTACAAGCAAACATAATTAACTTGTGAAGATGGCACACAACATCCTTGTCATGTAAGGGAAAATGAATGTTACAAAAAGGTTCACTCTTACATTCTTTATTCTTGGTTCTCCCATATGAACTTTTTATTCCTATTGAAACAAAAACATTTGGTTATTTGTAACTTTAGTTACTTGTGTTTGTTCACAACAAAGGGAACTAAATGTCTTTTTTTAATCCAAGGATCGTAAGGTACTCTGAAACTAATTTTGTAGATTTGAAATTTTTGTATGATTTTTTTTGCAATTTCACCTTATGGTATATTAACATTGCCCCATTACTTTATTAGTTGTGTGATTTTCATTGTAAAATAAACATATAGGTTCAAATTTTGCATGTTTTGTTCCTTGTGGTACATATGGTCAAACCATATATGGAGTCATGATTCAACCTCTTATATCTCAAACTACAATTTTGTTATATGCAACATGTACATTATACATGTTTGCATGTCACATATTAATCATAAATTTCAAACATATTTTGAATTTTTGTTTAAAAAAATGATTTCCAATTTTAATGTGTTTTTTGAATTGGTTGATGGATTCTTTCAATTATGATTCTTGGGAACATTAACAATTCCATAATTTTGCAACTAAAGGGGTCTTTTGCAAAATGGACATTATTTGACACAATGATTATTCAATTTTTAAAAAATAAAATTTCAAAAACACATAATTAAATTTAATATTTGAATTTGAATTCCTCAAAAATCTTATTATTATTTACAATAGTTTGTTGTGATAACTTGCATGATGAAGGACACTCTCCAAGTAATATAGGTTCCATTTGTCCCAATTTGATGATCTAGGACTCGATTGTTAACTAGATGACACATAACCAACCTCATATGATATGCCCAATAAACTGGAATGCATTTTTGTCTAAGTTCTTAATGTTAACATCAATGTTCTCTTTAAGCATTGGTTCCAATAAATTTGGGTACGTTTATCAAGAAAATGACATCTATTTTTGGGTGTCCTTGAAAGGAATAATAAATTATTGGTTTGGATGAAAGATAATGCAAAACACAATTTATTTTGAAAATAGTAGTTAATGCATTAGAACCCAAACTTTAATCTTCTACATATGGGTTGAAGGTGTAAAAAGGTCAAATTGTAGACTTGTATGAAACTCCATTGCATTGTTTCATAGTTAACACCATTAATTGATTGTTAGTTGTCATCACAAGCAAATACGTTAACAACAACAACAACAATTTTTGGCATATCCTTTGTAAGGTTTGTTGGCTCAACATGATCACAATTGTCCCCAACCATTCACTGAAATTTAGAGCACTTTAATGGAATAATTTTCCAACTAAGATTATGTACAAAATCATAAAAAAACATTTGTTGGATTTGTAAAGGCAATACAAAGGATTGTTCATGTGTGGGTAATAACCTTTTCGAGTTTACAAAAGTGAATCCAAATTGATCATTTTTCATTGCAACTTGTGCATCATGTGTTTTAACTTGCACCCAGTAACACAATAAAATAGGCACCTTAATTGTCCCATAATTTAACTTGATAAGTTTTTTGCATTCCCCAACTTAGGTCATTCATTTAGTTGTTGGATTAGGGCATGCCCTTGTAGTCAATGGGTGTGTTCAAAACTCAACTAGCATTATCCAATCATAAGTAATTATGTTACCATACCTAAGCCATGCACACAACCAGCTACAATGTTTTTATAAGACTTGGCCACAAGTGCAAATGGGATCAAAAGGACTTGCAACTCATATTCATCTTCACTTGGAAAACCTCTTGCACTATAAATAACAATGGCCTCTTACAACCATTATGGGAAACTAGGCAATGTTTCCAAATTTTCACCACTTTTAACAATGTTTCAAAATAAAATCGTACCTCTTGCATGTTAATCATAAAACACTTGGTTACCATCATAATCAAACCCTAAGACCTTTCTAAATAGATTAGTTACATTAGTTTCAAATGCTTAACAATGTTGTCAAGAATTAAAAACAACAATCATGAAGTTATATTTAGTTTATTAAAGATGTGGAGGTTTTCATTTTCGCCATGGAAACAATAATTTTTGGTTTTCACACACATATGTATGCACTACTACAAAATGTGGGTGCAGTTCATTAGTCCCTATTCACTAAACCAGTGAATTCACTCAAAATCCAATGAAATCACTTGGTGTACAAGGACACCTTTTGTTGTAGTGATGTGCAATGTCACACAATCAAAGGCAATGTGTGTGATTTGGGTTGTCTTTCCAATCTCCCTAATCACCCCTTTCTTCTTTATTAACATCCCAAACACAACACCTCATTGCCTTAAAACATTGATTGAATTCAATGCATAAACCAAGGGCTTCATCAAATATGTAACCTTTTGACACACCCCCAAGCTCCTTGATAGACTCAACTGTGAATCTAAGGTGAAAATAGCGAAAGGATGAGGAGTTGGGGTACACTCCTTGGCTTGCAACACTTTAGGGGTAGAGGGGTGTGTTGGAACACTGGGCTGGGGACTAGGACAAGTGCCCAGCATGTCAATTATTCACATGGACTTGCACAAACCAAACAACAAGTTAGTTAGTGCATAATTGGAACACTTTTGGTGCACAGATGAGCCACAAACAAACAAGGATTCACAAGACTCACCACGACCCGAACTTGGGGGAAACCACCACCTTCCCCCTTATAGTATTCCATGTGCTTGGTCATGGGGCCAACACCCAAATGTCATTTGGTCCCGAGACTCCCAAGTTGGAAGTCTCGAAATTTTTCAAATTGGGACTTCCACAATTTTGGATGCCCATAATTTCTTGTGCAGACCTCCAATTGAAATGAGGTCTAAAACAAAGTTGTAGCCCTTGTCAAGAACTTTCTAACATATGTGGCACACCACCTGCACATAAGTAAATCAAGGCGATTTCTGACTTTTAGTGGTCAGAAGTCAAATCGGCAATTCAACTCCCGACCTTTTTTGGGGTCATAGCTTATGTTTCAAGTACCCAAAGGGTCATGCGAGCCCATTTTAGACATTTACATTCCAAGAACTTTCCAATGGTATAAGGAACTATTTAATCCAATGATGCCTACAATTGCCCTTTGAAAATTTGAGATTCCATCGATACTTCAACTTCCAAAGTGGAAGCTCACTTAAGAATGTGAGGGTTCATTCCCTCACACTTTCCTACACTCTCGGGAGCATAAATGTGATTCTTGGGCTTCACTCTTCGCCCGCACCTTTGCAACCCTTTGCTTTGGTCATGAGCCCAAGGCTAGGGTTGCTACCTTCTAACTTAACCATGTTCTAAACATAACCTTAAAAATCTTTCATTGCATTCTTGAATGGCTACATCCAATGGGACTACATAAGATATGCAAGTCAAGTTTGTCAATCAAATGAACAAATGTTGTGTCATTAGGTCAAAGAAACTTAAAAGAAATACCTTCTCAAAAAATCATAATGAATCTATAGTTGCATTTTTCAATTCTTGTTATGTTGTTTGATCATACACCTTGGTACATAAAAGTTTTAGTATCCTACATATTTGCAGATATGTTGGCTATTCAAGGTTTTTTAATCATTATTTATTACAACACAATGGAAAATGTTTTGGAACAAGACATGATAATCATGGGACTTCATTATGTGTTTTTAAAATCTTGATACATATTTTAAAAACAATTTCAAGTTTGCCATTGTATCCAAGAATAAGGTTCTTTTTCTTCAAGTATGACCCATGGGGCTATAGGCACCATAACCTCAACATTCCTTGAAAGGTGAAGCTTTAACCAACATGCTTAACAAACACCCAAAGGTTGGAGGTATTTTTTCACCTTCCTCATGTCCTTTTATTCAAGAACAATGTTAATGACGTTAACTATAATATTTTTCTAAAAGTGCATCATATCAAATGTGTGCCATATTTTAAGATCTTGTAAACTCCAAATGTTGTGTTCCAATTTTCAATTAGTAACTTTGGAGAAAGATACCATGAATGGACATTAAAACTAGTCATAAAAAAGGGAGCTATAACATACCTTCTAATAAGGCAAGTCAAACAAAACAAACCATCACTTCACCTTTATTTGAGACACAAATTATAATCCTCATTTTGGCCATTCAACTTCCAAGTTCTAACCCTCATACAACTTAAGATGTTGCAACACTGCTTGTTTTAACCTAACCATCAAAATAACCCTTCTTTCAACCTTGCCATCAAAGTCACCTTCATTTGACCTTAATCAATGATTTGGTCTTTAAACATTTACGATGGCAATAGAAGATTATTTTCCAAAAAATTCACAATTTGTTTGCACCATAAACAAAGTAGCCCTTGTAGCCATTGGTCATTTTGCCATAACAACAAACCATATGTAAATAAATCATGGGGTAGATGCATAATCAAATGGCTCACTTTTGTGACAAAACAATGTTTTTTCCTAGGTACCTTTTAATCAAATGCATATGGTGATTAATATATCCTTAAATCTATAAATTGGTACTTGGATCTAAACTAATAATTTCATTATGAAAGGAATTTTGTGGTTATTTATTGATTTAAAAACTCATTTGTTAGTAGTAATGGACTTTTGAATTTGAAAAATATGGATTAGTCATTTGATTAGAACATCAAAAAATGAAAAAAAAAATATTGATTTACATTCCAAATTTGTTATTGGATTCAATATTTGATGTTTTACAAGATGATAAACTCACATGAGGAATTTTTTTTTGAAAACCTTGACCGTTTAATAGTTAGGGAATTTTGAATGGTTAAAATTTGACCATATTTTTATAAGTCCATATGAGTTGCAATTTTTGTTTTTTTTTTAATTTCTTTGTTTTAAGAACATATGTTTTTGAAAGTTTTACATGGGTCATTATTCATATGGACTTTGTGGGTTTTCCTTTTAGGACTTCCAAATTAAAAAATGATATTAGCTACATTAAACACAAGATTTTATGTGGATTTGTGAAGGTTAGTAGGTGATTGAACATGTATTATTCTAATATAATAATAATAATAATAATTTTTAAAAAGTAACAACCACGTCCATTTGAGTCATTTAAAAAAATCTTGTATGGATTTATAAGGAGTGTAATTTCTACTGATATTGAAACACTCGATCATGCATTCACCCCATGGACACGCCACATTAATAACATGAAGTGTAAACCTATTTGTCCTTATTGGATAAGCGACATTCCAAACATTCATCTGCTTCCAAAGTTTTTACAATTCCTCTGCCAATTATATATGTATCAGTGTTGTGGTTATTAACTAACTCTTTTCCTAAACCAACAAGGTAAACGTCATAAAAGATTTTTTGGGTCATAAGCCACGGAGGTAAGTTGTGGTTAAAAATGAAAACTACTTAGGTCAACCATGTGGTTGATTATTGCCATGGCGCCACTTTTGCAACTTTGCAAGATTTGGAGCCCTAAACATCCTCTTCAACCTAAAGAATAGTGAAAAATGCTTCAACACCTTTTTTGGTACCTTATTACTTTCAATTACATATTGAGATTGACTACAAACATGACATTCTTTTGTTACATTATATTGGTCACAAATCAAGACACGACCCTTGTCATATGCATGAAATATATTATACCCTAGACATAGATTTTGAACTAGATTTTTAGGATTGTGATGTGACCTAGGGAGGTTGTTAGGTTTTGGTAATATGGAATTTCATAGCAAGGACAATAATTCATCAACAAACCCATTGGTGACCCTATGTAACATGTATATTCAACAACATTAATATGCATGTCAATCTAAAAAGGTCAGTCCCTTCATACAATGGCATTTTGGACTTTTCATTATCTTCGAGAAGCGCGAATCATCTATTCCACATATATTCATATTTTCCTCATCCCCTTCTAAATTTTTGTAAAGTTTCATTTTAGTCCCCAAGTTGAAAAGATTTTCCCTAATTGAATTTGTAATTTTAGTCATGGATTCATTGATGGCTATATCACGTGCTTGCCAAGTTTGATGGAAAGCACTTGCCATTTGGACCCCTAATTCACTTTTATCATTGTTGACCCCAATATTGCCAACAATAGGTGGATCTTGAGATGGGATTATAGTAGCTCTTCTCCCCATTAACCCAGTCTTCTTTAAATGAATCAAATGATGCATCTTGTAACAAATTCACAAATAATAGATTCAATATGAATTATAACATTCAAGGATTGTCAAATGCCATTGTTTAAGTTTAATCTTGGTTGTTCTTAGGCAACTTGAGGCCCTTGATGTGGTTGTTGTTAAACTAGTACCTTCATTCAAATGTTGTAATCATATTTACATAGCCATAAACCATCATACAATAGCTAGGGTAATTTTATCCCCAATGACCTTGGCTTCATTGTTAACAAACAACGAAATAGGCAAATCACCATACAAGTTATGACCATGTGGAGAGAAAGGCCCCATATGGCATAAGTTTTAGGCCCCTACCATTACTTGAAAGTGGGGCCATTAGTGTGGGCTATGAATATTAAGGTGCATAGATGGTTAGGACTTTCACATGTTTTTTATCATGCTACAAACAAACATTAATAATTAAGTTGAACATGTGCATTTCGACTCCAAAGAAATTATGAAAGCTTACATGTCCAAGCTTAACACATCACAAAATGGGATTGCACCCAAAAGTATTGAAGTGTCAAGGGATTATGATCCTTGTAGACAACCTTCCTCCATGGTAGAAGTTGCAATTGTAAACCATCTTATAGGCCTTTTCATAAATGACATAATTCATTTTTTAATTATGACAAATTTTCATATTCCTTAGCATATAGTCAATTTACAAGGTTCATAGGGTCATTTATTTTAAATGAACCCACCCTATTGAAACCCATCATGCATTATGCTTGTAAAATCAAAGGAGATGAAGATAAACCCAATTGGGTTTTGCCACATAAACCTTCAAGCTTCCAAATGTACACAAATTCATTAGGAAATCTTAAGCAATATGTATCATTTTTCGGCTTACATATTCACCCCCACATTATCATCACATAACTATTTTTTTTACATTTGGTAAATTTGCTTCATGTTTCCACTCCCTTATTATGTCAACATAAATAACATTTGTAGGCACATCATCTAATATAATAGTGGAAACCTTAAAATGGATTCCATCTTCTAATTGTTTAGTTATTTCATGCTTTAAGGAATGTATAAAAATTGGTTGTGTAATTTCATCACAAGACAATGACGCATCTTAACTAAACCCTAATGTTCCCACCTTTTAAAACTCAAAATTTATGAAGGTTAGCCCCTAGCTCATGCATGTGATTTGGTTCTAAAAACAACTCACCCATCTTGCATAGGAAATCCAATCAACCTCCCTCCCTAATCAACATTGCATACTTTGTAATCCATATTTTAAAATTGATAACCCTAAAATACAATGTGCATTCCTTTGGATGGACCCCTTAAACCCCAAACCTTTTTTTAAATTTCATTTTTGGCATGGGCATTCAACAATATATGAGGTAATGAAAGGAAAAAAAAAGAAAAAAAGACCCAACCTTTAAAAACATACAAAAATCTGAAATACTAAAAGTCATACATGCATGTTTATTGACCTTTGGAAATGCCATTGTATGGTATTCTATGGTTGTGACCAACCACCATAACATCCCCATTGACTTCCATAGCTTATTGTAGTGGATGAGGTCAACATTGAACAATAAGCACCATACCATTTTTGTACCATACAACTAGTAGCAAATAGGAAGATTCTTATCATGATGTTGGTGGGCATAACAAAACATAGAGGAAGATACGATCTAGGAAACCAATTAGAAAGGCAAAAACAAAAAAAAACAACAAATTATGAAATTTTCCTTTCCATTTAATCTAAAGCCTATAGTTTTTAAGTTTCAAATACCATTTAGGTTCAATGACATGTGAAATTGCATTCATGAATTTTGACATGTGAAAAAATATAAAAACACTTTCACTATTGATTACATTATCCCATGCATTGCATGTAAATTCATGGTCCACAAATTTAAATAATTAATCTTGACAAACATTACACCAATATGTGTCCAAGTTCATTTTGTGTTTCATTATATATTAAGTGAATTTGAAAAAAATATTCGGGCAAAATTGGTCAACCCCTTAGTGAATGGGGATTAGTTATGATGAACAAATGAATTCACTAATAATTAATTCACTAAATTAACCTCCTAGTTCATAGTTAGGTTAAGCACTTAAGAACCTTAAACTTAAATTGGGATATGAACATAGATATTAAACTACATTATTTAGGCCACTTAAGCCCACCAACTTAAGGTGTAAATGTGAAAGTTTGAACCCTTCACCTCCCCTCACCTCCATGTTTAAAAAACAAGTTTTTAACCATTGAACCACCATTTAAATATTTGTCATTAACATATTATTATTCATGTTCATTTTTTAACCTATTTAAAATTTGCCTTAGATATATTGTCATTAAATACCTTACACACCTACATAACCTAAGATATTAATAAGTTATTTTAGGTTATTTTTAAGCTAATGTAGATTACCCAAGTCTATGTGTGAGCTGCCATAGGCTAAGATTTTATGTTAGTCCTAGGTTATTTTTAAGTTAGTGTTAGTTACTATAACTATTTTTAAGTTTTAAATTATTATAAGTTATTATTAAATTAATGTAGGCTACCCTAAACTATTCTTAGGCCACCATAGGCTATGATTTCAAGTTAATCCTAAAATATTATTAGAATATTATACAATGGTTATTATAAGTTATTTTTTTATTATTCCAAGTTATTTTACCTTAGGTTATTTTTAGCTTTTAAAAATTATTCCACTTTAGGCTATTATACCTTAGATTTTTTTTGTTATTTTAAGCTATTCCACCATAGGTTATTCTACTTTAAGCTATTTATGATAATTGTTGGTTATTTTAAACTATTCCACCTTAGGCTATTTTAAAGCATACTACTTTATGATATTTTAAACTATTATACTTCAAATTATTCTAAATGATTATACTTAAAGTTATTTTCAACTATTATAGGTTATTCCACCTTAAACTTTTATACCATAAACTATTATATATTATTATACCTTAGGTTATTTTAAGTTATTCCACCTTGGGTTAAGGTATAACTTAGAATATAATAACACAGAATAACCTAGGGTGGAATAGCCTAAAATAATTAAAACTAACTTTGGGTGAAATAATTTAAAATATCCAAAAATAAGATAGGGTGCAATAGCTTAAAATACCATAATCTGGGGATAGCCTAAAATGTATGAGAATAGTCGAAGATGGAATAACTTAGAATGACCAATAACAACCTTTAATAAATATTTAAAAACAACTTTAAATGAATAAACCTAAAATAAATGAAAATAACCTATAATAATTTAAGGTGGAATAACTTATAATTACTAAGAATAACGAAAAATGATTGAAAATAACATAAGGTGGAATAACATTGAATAACTATGGATAACTTAAGGTATAATAGTTTATGATATCTTAAGGTGGAATAATTGAAAATAACTTAAGATACAACAATTTAAAATAATATATGATGAAATAATCTAAAATAATTTAAAGTAATATAACATAGGTAGTAAATCTTTAAAAATAATAACCTAAGGTATTTAAATATTTTAAAATAATTATTATTATAATGAATTATTTCATTTAATAATGAATTACGTTAATGAGTAATTAAACATGATGATTATGTAATGATTTTATAGTGACATAACCTTAGGTAAGGTGAAATGATTAAAGTGAAATGAACGTATTTCACTTTTAAAGTCCCATAATGATTTATGTTAATGAATACACCATGTTTTTTGACTAGTGAAACCACACCAAATTTTCAATGGCTTAGGAATTTAGTAATGGTCAATGTGTCCAATAATTAGTTGAAAGGCCCTATTCCTAATTAAAATGTCTTTTTTAATGTATCACAATTGACGTTCCGCGGAATGATGGTTTCCATCGTAAACTAGTTGGTGTGGCATGTCGCTTAGGCCTTTCAAAACCCATAATGTTTAACCAAGAAATACATTCATTAAACAACCCATTCACCCATGTGAAAGGGAAAAAGAATTGTGTTAAGTATTTTAGCTATTAATGCCATTTCAATTACAACAATAATTGTAATTGGGGTTATAATTGTCACTTTGTTGAACACATGGGCACATATATGGCCACAACACAATACAATGGGATAATGGAAAATGTTTTGCAATCACTGTTTATAAAACATCTAACATGTAGTAAGTTGGTAATGTTTTGGCAAAATCATAAATTATTGGAAAATGATTGGATGGAAAATAATGTTCAAGTTTCATTAAATAAGTAACATGAGATTGGACAAGGAGGCTTTGGTATAATCTACAAAACTATTTTGTTAAATGGTCACATGGTGATAGTGAAAAAACTTATAATGGCTGGACTTGTGAAATGTTAAGATGATTTTGAATGAGAAGTTGGATTTATAAGAAATTTCAAGCACCCAAATCCAATTGCATTGCAAGGTTATTATTAAACCCCAAGATTACTTCTTGTTTATGATTTCACCTTTAATGAGAACTTGTACATGCAATTACATGAATTAAGAAATGGTGAACCACCCCTAATTTGTGATGTTAAAGAATCTTGATTTGCATCAAACTTCTTTCTAAATGCAAGATCCCCACATTCATGACCATAAACAATATGAGGTTTGCATTTGCATCAACTTCTATAAAACTTCAATTTCTTTACAATTTTGATACGTAACATGAATATTGTAACAACCTATGGAATTGGTTGTATGTTTTGTCAACATTCAAAGAAGCCAATGATTCAACATCAAAACAATCACTTTCACAAATGTTCACCTCCTTGATTTGCAAAGCCTCTTTGGTCAATGGTGGTGACATGTGCATTTTTTTTTGCACAAACGAATCCCATAAGCTATAGTAGTGTTTTTTCCTTATGATGTTTCCAAGGTGTGCAATGCCACTTCCACCCTAACAATGCCCATACTAGAATGTTTCGCAAACATAGACAAGTCAAGCAACTTAGGTTGTTAGTGGCCCAAAACCATTGCACCAATGTCACTTTTAGCTTAAAGGTGGTGTGAAGTTACACTAATGTTTTGGCATGAAGCTATTCCAATATTTTGCTAACACAATAAAAAAAATGTTGTCCGTTTTGACCATATTTTTGTGACTACTATGCAATTAATGTCCAAACCAACTTATTTTATGACTATAGTAATGTGTTGGTCCTACATGTCCATGTAGTTGCAACTTGTTGTAATCACATATGCAACTATTTGGGAAAGGTTGAACTAAATTCTAGTCACAAATACAACTGCAATTTATTATTAATATGATTTTCATTGAGAATGTGGATGAAAAATGGACAATGTCATCCAATTTTGATTCCATCCATTAATGGATGATAAGATAATTCTTTTTGCGACTACAATAATATAGTCTATCACATGTACAAAAAAACATAAATAACACATGGCAAAATTTGTTATTTCAACTATATTATTATCCCTTCAATGTACCCATCCATGGGTTTTCTTTGCAATTATCCATGGGTCTTCCATGATATAATATCTAATAATTAATAGGTTGCTATAAAAGCTTATTATAACCTAGTGGGTAAATTAAGTTAAGTAAGATTAATAAATTACATTAAATTAAATAGGCATATCGGTAGCCTAGCCTGTCGCAACCCTAGTTTTGGGCTCGCAACCAAGGCAAAGGGCTTATAAGGTTATGAGCAAAGAGGAAGCCCATGAGTCAAGGCAAAGAGGTCGCAAGGTTGCGGGCCAAAAAGAAGCATGGGAATCACATCACATACTTCTAGGAGTGTAAGAAAATGTGAGGGAATATGAAGGAGTGAACCTTCACACTCCCAAGGCAACTTCCACTTTGGGAGATGGAGTCTCAATGGACTCCTGAAACTTCAGAGAATGATTTCAGGGGTCAAAACTCAATGTCTTGTGACGTTCTTTATATCATTGGAAAGCTCTTGAAACATAAATGTCTAAAATGGGCTCACATTGCTCATTTGAACGTTTGAAACACAAGTTATGGCCAAAAGAAGGCTCGGGAGTCAAATTGCCAATCGACCAAAAAAAGTCGGAAATCGACCCAATTTACTTGGCTGCAGAAAGCATGCAACATACCATTGGAAAGTTGTCGACAAGAGCTACAAATTTGCTTTAAACCGCATCTCGATCTGAGGTCTTTTCGCAAAGCTATGAGGTTCCAAAGTTGTGGGAATCTCAACTAGCGCGATTTCGAGACTGCCATTTGGGAGTCCCGAGAAAGAAAAGCCATTTGGATGTGGGCTTCGTGGCCAACCACAAAGTATATTATAACGGGGACGGTGGTGGCTTCCCCCAAGTTTGGGCCGTGGTGAATCTAATGTGTCCCTGTTGCCCATGGTTCATTTTAGCACCAAAGGTGTTCTAATTATGCACTTACCACTTTGTGTGGGTTGTGTGTAGGCCCATGTGAGTGAGTGAAGCTTGTCAACTCTTTCTAGTCCCATCTTGAAGCTCCAACACGCCCCTCTACCCCTCGAAGTGTTGTGAGTTAGGGAGCGTGCCTCGACTCTTCCTTCTTCCATTGTCTTCTACTTGGATTCACATTTGAATCCTTCAAGGAATTGGGAGTGCGTCATAGCCTAACTTGCATATTCAATTAATTGGCCTAAGTTATCTATACATCATAGTAGGTCAATTTACTAGGTGTAGATAATAGGCTAGGTAATAAATAAAGGTTCAACACAGTTAGGTTAAATAAACTTAGGTAGGTAGTTGGTAGGCTAGGTCATAAATTAATTAATAGACTAGGTAGTAGGTAGTAAGTAAGATAGGTAATAGGTAGGTTAAGTAATTTATTGTGTGAATATGTGATCATGTTTTCATATTAACTAATTAAGTAATTAGGGTAGGTACTTAATCAATTAATTAGATTAACAAAATAATATGTAATAAGTAGGATATGTACTAATAAATAGTAGGTAGGTAGGTTACAAAAGTGCACTTGTATTATCAGGATCTTGGGTTCTTGAACTGGTTACCCATCCCTTATGACTCAATAATTTTTTTATTTTGTGGATATGTCATAGTGTTTTGTATTAATTGATTAATTAACTATCTATGTTAAACAATTAATTTAATGAATGTAGGCTAGGTTGTAGATAGTATTAGGCAAGTTAAATTGTAAATATTTTATTATGCGAATATATGATATTTATAATAATGATAATAATAATAATAATATAGGTGGGTTAGCTAATTATTTATTAAATTTAAGTTAGGTAATATATAGTACCTATATGTAGCCTAGGTAATACGTAGTATGTAAGATAGGTAGTAAATAGTTAGGGTAAATAGTAAATATTTTATTGTGTGGATATATGATTATTTTATTCTATGGGACAAAGGATGTGATAGTGTTGTAGTGTTTTTTTTTCATTATAATTTATCCTATATCTTTTGTTTACAAGTTCAAACTTGTAAAATATATAAGTACGTGAAAGAATGGATTAGATTCATGGTATGCACTATAAACATAGTGCTGCCATTTGGGATGAACCAATCAAAAGGCTTGTCCCCAACAACATAAATAATATCTTACCTACCTATTTAGCCTATGTTAAGTAGCCTATCATACCTTAGCCTAACTTATAATGGGTTGCATTATAGTTTAGCTTATGATAGATTATAAATAAATAATTATAATGTTGAATTATTGCAATTGTAATATTTATTAGGATAATCATAATATTTAATTATTGTAATTATAATATATCTTTTTTGAACAAATAGAAAATTGCTACGTGTTTTATGGCCATTGGCTTTTAAAATTATCACGTGATGAAATCCTAACCACCCATCAATGGCACATTTGGTAGCATGTGACTATCCCAAATGTAGTTGCAAATGCATTCACAAATTGGGATTCCACATCATACTAAAAATCATCCATGGTAATGGATGAGAAATTTTGGCCTAGTTGTAAGGTTTGTGACTACACTTTCATTTTCATGGCCATGTCATGTCTTTTGTGATTGATTGTTTTATGACACTTATCCAAGGCAACTAGGTTATTTTTAGTTGCATGTGTCCATTATAATTACAAATGAGTCGCAAATTCAATCGTTGATTTTCAAATTTCTTCTAATGACATGCAACTTTGCCTCCAAAACTATGATGTGAAAAAAGAGGCATCTAAACCATGGTGAAAATGGTTTGTTAAATTACCAATGAAAATTATATCAACAATAAATAGGTGGTGCACAAAACCTTAAATGCTAGTTTTGAGTTAAATTTCACACCTTTGTGTAAGAAAGATGCGCACAAACATTCATAGTGACTTCAATTAACCTAAACCATCAACCTCCGAGTTCCAAGCTAAACATAGTCTTCTTTTTAAGCCTTTGTGGTCCATGGCACAACACTTATGTTATACGAACAAACAACATGAATGTTCTATAGGGGTACATAATTTTGGAACCCTATTATAGAATTATATTGAATTGCAAAATATGGTAGTTTTCCCCAAATCTTGTCTTGAACCACATGTGGATATTATTATGAAATTCAAAATAAAATAAAATTCATGAAAAACATTCAGCAGTAAAGACCCATTAACAAGACATGATAAAATACTCATTTCACTATAAGCTTACATTGTAGAAAATTATGTAGCAATTATGTAGTGTATTACACAAATTTATATTGATGCATTCATTTTGTAAATTAAAGGCCATTTTCATGTTTTTCCAATTTGTGTAAATTGGTCAAATAAGGTCAATGTAGTCATTTTGACAAAACACCTATTAATCATGTAGTTGCAACCATGACTAAAGTTGAAAAAATGGCATAATCACAATGTAAATACAACTCCATGATTGGATTTGAACACTAATCACAATTCGTCCTAATCATGGATGTCACATTTTGACATATGCTCATCATTCTTTAAAAACATTTCATTCCATGGTCATGTAAAGTATGTAGCATGTTTTCACTTTGATTGGCAATTGATTTTCATTAATTAAGACACATATGACCAAAAAATACCTTAAGCAATAAAACTTTTGAAATAGTTAACAATAATATTTCAAATTTCCTTGAAAGTTGACAATCATTTACTTGACATAATTCCTACATTTTAAAGCATGTATGTATCAACACTCGCACTCAACTTAACTCCTCGTGTGGAGACCACATATGAATTTAAACTATTGTTGGCCAGTTCCAAATATGGTTTTCAATCTAGTTATCAAGTGCCTAGATTGTTGATTCTAAATTTTGAACAATGAATTCAAAATTAAAACCAAAACCTAGAATTGAAATTGGAATTAGGATTTGGCTTTTAGCTAGAGCTAGACTCATAACTATAACCAAAACTAGCCCTAAAACTGATTTTAAAAAAATGAAAAACCAAAAATGAAAAAATTAGGGTTAACCATGTTAGTTTGGAAAAGAAAAAGAACTTTGAATAATACTTTGGGGGTGGTGTGGGTGGGGTGGCATTAGGCATGTTTTCTAGCATAGGGTTGCTTTTCGCATGGACAAATGAATAATTGTTTATTCACAAAAAAATCAGTTTTACAAATTTGAAATTATTATTATTTCACAATCTACTATGATATCCTCATATGAGGGTGAAATTATTTAGATTGTAGCTTGTGATAATTATGATGGTTTTCAACACCTTATTTTCATATTTTTTAGAAAAAATCATTTTACTATTTAAAATATTATTTATTGATGAATTGACTCTAGTTTTTACTTTTGGAATGTGCATGTGAAGTATGTAAAAAACATATTTGGGAAAAATGTATTTAGGCATGCAATTGACATGGGTTTTAACATTTTATTGGTGGTACATGCTAGTAACTAAAAAAAAAAAAAGTTTTGGGTAGCTCTAGACCCATCATGAATTTTTTCTTGAAAAACAAGGAATCAAGACTCTTGAAACATGAAGAACCAAGTTTAGAATTAGACCAATTTTTATATTAGAAAATAAAATCCTTTAATCAAAATTAAGATTCTTTCAAATTAAAAAAAAGGTGTAGTTTGGACTAGAGGCTTTCTTGAAGAGTAAGAACTAGCCAACATTGGTTTAAACAATTTGTAATTTTGTGACATGTCAAATGTCATGAAAATTGAAAAAATTGCATTGGGGTTTATTTTCTAGAAGGAAAATACAAAATGAAATGTGGAAAAACATTGGTTAATTTTTAAAAAAAATTGTGAATGAGAAATGCACAACTTATTTTAAGTGGATCTTTCAACATTAAACAAAACTAAATATGTTCAAAACTAACAAACAAATGGAGATGTTTTGGAATAGGGCTTCATAGCTAATTATTGATCACATAGTTGAGGTTTTGACAAGTTTGCCAAAATGACATTCAACTATTAGTTGTTATTACTATAGTACCTTGACAACTTTATCATAATTATATTATTTTTAAATTGTGGAATGTTTTACCTCAATTTTTAATAAAATTTTGGTGAAGGAAAATAAAAAATCTTTTAAAATATTTCAGAAGCATCAAATTTAAATAATTATTCGAGATTGAAATGTTGACCTTGACATGATACTATGGTATAACGTATAATCCCCATAGCACAACTACTATGATTGACCTCCTAAAATTTAAAAATTGGATTAATAAAATCAATTTAAAAAATGGGATCCAAATTGGTGGAGAAGTTATTGAAAATTTGCTCACAAATATGGTATTGGAAAAAAAAAAGAAGCGTAAGAGGACACATATTAAAAAAAACATCTTTCCATGCTTCTTTATTTGGGAATGGGCTAACTAGAGATTTTGAGCTAAAATTTGGTACGATGAAATATTGTGAGATCTTAGTCATCCTACCTAAACTAGGTCTAATGAATCATTGTAACAACTTTTTTTCTTCAAGTTTATTATGATGTGCAGGGACATGAAAAAAAACAATTTTAAGATTGATATAAATTGTTGAGAATCATATGGGAACATAAGTGAAAAAAAAGGGTAGAAGGTTGGGTTTGGGAGGGTTTGGAACCTTGCCAAACATACCACTTGTATTTTGTAAAATTGTAAATGAAATGAATGTTTGCAATTTACAAATTGTAGGAATTTGGTTAAGTGACCAATTATTTTATAATCAACGACAACATTGTAATGTGGAAAACTAAAATTTGAATTTGATGATTAGCTTATAGTTCAAAAAATAACCTAGACCAAACAATTACATTACTTACGTTGACATAATTTTGTTAAATAATAATAAAATTTGTTGTTCCCAAAATATGAATAAGCATGTGAAAACTTTCTTGCATTGGTGTGCATGTACTAAGTACTAAGGATACAATGGAAGGACCTCATCATAATGATGAACAAAATAAGTCATTTACAATCAACCAACAATGGGGTTGCTTGCTTTGCATGCTATCTATCCTTGTGTAATTTTGTTGGTTTCCTTTTCCAAATAGGATAATACATATTGAAGTGCATCCCTTTTTGGTTTAACACAAAGATCATTTCTAATTTGGCTAGAAAATCCATATTGCTTTAATTTATAAATGCCACCACCCACATCCCAAAAGAACTTAACCATGTGACAAGTCATTAAGGTATGTTCAATTTCATGATACAATGATATCCGGAGAGATTTGTATTGTTCATATTCAATTGATGTTAAAATGATGCTAGGCTTGAAAGTTTAGTTTGCATGACATATGAATTTCTTAAAAAGAAAACATTTTGTATGTTTTGTGCATTCAATATTAACAAATGTCTTATGGTGGCTCCAATAGCTTTCACTTAACCATGTCTATTGCACAAGATGCACACACTTAATCATGATCTCAAATTGTTTGTAACACTTGAGAGAAATCCACCACTTCATTAATCTCTTATGGCAAACCCTAACACAAAATAATACAACTATTGATGATGCCATTCTTTTCATGGTGACGTGCCACAAAATTCTACACATGTTTAAAAATTTGCTTCTAGCTCAATATCATATCGTCCATACGTTTGTACACAAATGTCAATCCCATTTGCATCCAAGTCTAGTCAAGAAAAGTTATTTCTTCGTCGACTTTGTGTATATTGTTCAGAGATGATATTCCATTTGAATTCTAAAATCAATGGATTTTAAAATTATAAGAAAACATGACTTTAAAATCAAATTAAATTAAAGTCATTGATTTTAAAGTCAAGAAATTATTAGAATAAAGTTATGTGGAAAGTCATGCCCCCACTCCAGCCCTTATTTCATGGCCCGTTGGTCCCCCATTTGAGTCATCATCCCCTCTTTGATAAGAATCCACCTTTCAGATATGGATAAAAATATTTCCAAAGTTGCAAGGGAAAAATGTTCTCTTATTTGGACTTAAAAGTCAACAATTTAAAAATTAAGGTTATTAAATACTTGGGGTTCAATGCACTATATTCACACACACTAGGATTGATGACCTCCCAAGAGCATTACAAAGATATGCACAAAGCCCCCCCATTTTCCCTTGTTGGGTTCAATGCAAAAAAGTTGGGTGTGAGTCATTTCTCAAGACAACAATAGTGCAAAGACACATAGAGCCCACTTTCCAAAGGGAAAAGATCATGTTCATGACAAAGCTAGGAGGAAGAGATTCTCAATAACACTTGCTTAACTCAAGTTAGAGTGAAATTTCTTTGGTAGATAATTTCATGACTATTTTTAGGTCAAAATATGATCTCTTCATATAAGAAATGCAAATTTTGGAATGGAAATGTGAAGAGCTTTGAGAAGAAGGAAGAACTTGAAGGGGGAATCCAAGCTCATCCTCATGGTGGGAACATCCCCAATCTTGTCCATACATAGACCATCTAAAAGCTTGAAAATCCCATACATCCAAAGTTGTTTTTTTTTTTTCATCACCCATACATACACCCTTTTAAATTCTAAAAGAAGTCAAAGCATATATGGCCATTGGCCACTCTAAAACTCCAAGTACAAAGGTTTCAAAGCTCCATACTTAAGAAAGAACATCCTTTGGTACCTTGGCCACTTCAACACACATGTTTGTCAAAAATTAGTTAATTAATATTGAAGATTCCATTATTTGACAAATGATATATCCTCAAATAAATTATTCTGTCAGATTTTTTAAAATTTTTTTTTCGCGGAATATTTATTTGATTTTTTTTTTGGGGGTGAAAATTTCAGCATTTCTGAAAATAATA
>Ga0209611_10002738_pt1 | contig 30836 bp, 21 predicted proteins | sample S1TSphgellanicum_3_FD_187693 | JGI IMG/M metagenome (GOLD analysis project Ga0209611, IMG submission 187693) | Host-associated microbial communities from peat moss isolated from Minnesota, USA - S1T2_Fc - Sphagnum magellanicum MG (SPAdes) (version 2) | ecosystem: Host-associated > Plants > Peat... | reverse complement strand
TTTTTTTTTTTTTTTTTGTAATTTTCCAATTTGATTTCACAAAAGTGATGATTGTTTGTTGGAAAATAGAACATTTTACACCAAAAATGCACGGCCATTTTTCCAAGTTTTTTCCTTTTTTTAAATCTGCAAAATAACCCCCCCCCAAATCATAATAATGAAAATCATTTCTTGTGTGGCATTCCCACATGTTGCTATTAATAATACCCCCCAAAAAAATTTCTCAACCAACTATGTTTTTTCAAAATTAATCTCAATCACATCATTAAAACAAGGGGTGTGTTGCACTATGACCTTGCCATTTACATTAAAAAGTATCTTAATGCAAAAGAAGAATTATAAAAACTCAAATATTACACCATGAAAAATATAATCTTCAAAAAATCCTCTAAAAGAATCCAAAATTGTTGTTGTTGTTATAACTCTATTATAACTAATCTCAAGTTTCAACACAAGCCAAAATATATCATCTTTCAAAAATCCTCATATAAAAATAGACCTATTATTATTATTATTACCTAGTAGGGGCCAAAATCCCTTAAGCTACTATAATACTCTATAATGAATCTAAACACAATATCCTTACCTTGGTAAGCAAGGCCAACAAAGTAGTTCCCCAAAATACCCTTTATGCCCCCAAAAAAAGGTCCCAAATTTAGCTTGTTTGTTTTTCCCAAAGTGTATTGTTCCCATACATGTCCCCAAAGTGTGTTCCCATGCATGTCCCCAAAGATATCCCTTAATCATTCAAGAAACCAAAGCCCCACTAGCCTACTTTCGGCATGAAATTCTCCCATTTTCCAAAGGGAACTCATGATTGGATCCAAAAGGCCAATTTCCTTTCTTGAAGAGCATCCAATGTTGGACCTACCCGATATCAATCATACATGAAACATGAGCTTCTACTAGTGGGTGAGGGATTCATTGTTCCCAATGAGTTCCATATGATTCCATCATCTCCTCTCCCCCCCCCACCCACCCCCTAATCAAGTTCTCAATAGTTATTTATTTTGTTCCCATGTTGTTGTTCAAGTTCCCATAGGTTCTCAATGTGTTCCCAATAGCCAAGCACTTTATCCACTATCTTTTTTGCCTTAAGTTCTACTCTTGAAACCTATACAACTAGCCACAAAGGAGAAGATTACAATATATCTATTTATTTTTCTAGGAATGCCCAAAAGTTCAATCGTATAGGGTACATGTACAAGATATGATGCTCTTCCAAAAAAAAAAAAAAAAAAAACAAAAAAAAAAAAAAAAAAACCCAATAAACCAATAAAAGGAAATTATTAATTTTGATTGGCCCGTCACAATGATTGACCTATATGACATTTCATTTAATTTAATCCTCACTTCACATTGTTCAAGAATCCATGTTTATAGATGAGAAAGAGGAAATAGCTTGCACACTATTTTGAATATGGTTTCGATCTTGGTGGAGACTAGTAGTGTTGGCTAGTAGTTGCCTAACATCAAAGGGTTTGCTTTGTTGCAATGATATCCCATATCCACTATGTCAACAATGGTATCAACTACATCAACCCATGTATCCACTACCATAGAGTAACGGTATCATCTACATCAATGAACAATATGTACAACCAAAAACAAGCATGTCTCTTACATCAAGGTTTATATTACTACCAATGTCCATTATTTATACTTTTCATATATATATATATATATATGCTTATGTGTTTACTTTTAATTTAAATTAGCTTAAATTATTAGTTCTTTCAACTACATTTTGAAATTCATGCACATCTACACACATGTCTAGCACAAGTAATCCAATGTGTAGATGCACAAAGTTGGGCCAAGGGCCAAAAATAATTATCAAAATGTAAGTTCAATTGTGCTTTTCTTGTAAATACAATTTAGATATTGAAGCTCCTTTGTAAACTTTATCACAAAATTTGAAGGATTTGTTCTTGGTTGATATATTGCTCTCTTTTTTTTGGATTAATTGAGAGGAGCTAGACTAAACAAGATTGTGACTTGGTTCAAGCCCAAAATTCTTATGTTAAATGTAATTTGCAAATTTGAATATTCAAGTCGTTTTCATATATTCACTTCCCCAGGGGTGTCAAATAATCAACCAATTAATAATTCACTTGGTATATCAAAAATGGTTTTTGTATTGCTTTGTCAAATATGTTGTGTGTAATTTGGGAAAAAAATGGCATTAATTTATTTATTTTGAAGTGAGTCCGAAAAATTTCATGATTATTGTCAAATTTGACACTTATTTCATCCTCCCTACAACAAAAAATGTTTTTTTTTTAAAAGTTTAATGTAGGAACTTGAATTTTGTAAAGTCTCCATGTTGGGATTTATAACTTCCATCTAGGTTTTCCAATTTACATTTTGATTACATAATCATTTTCAAAGTTGCAAAATTCAAATTGTTAAACCCTACAAGTCATTATTTTTTTGATTAAAGAGGACATTTTTTGTTATAATGAAGATTTCAAATGTCAATAAATTTTTTGGCATCAAATCATTTGTTGTGGTTGTTTTGATGCAAGCTAACAAGGTTGTCCAATAAAATAGTAAAATTCTTGTAATTTAACAATCTTCACAAGATTTTGGATCTTGCTAAATATATTTTCTAGTAATAGCTTTAAATGATTTTTGTTATTTTCCCAAACCTATCACAAACCATTGGCAAGTTAACCTAATTAAAATTGTTTAGTAATGAAGTTCAGAGGTTAGAACATGCATTCTAACTCATCATCCAAATGCACATCACTAAAATTCAATCCATTTCTTAACTTTAATGAGGTTTGCTAAGAATATTTTGAAATTAAAAATACATGATGACATCACAACACAAAATTAACATACAAGTATATAAAGATGAAATAACAACATAAGATTAAAGAAAAAACTTATTAGATGATGAATTTGTATCATCTTATAAATTAATTTGAATCTTGTCTAATCTTTGTAAATGATTCTTAAAGGCGATCATTAACATATGTGTTGCAACTTTTTTAACAAATATTGGTTTAAAAGTTTAATGTAAATGGGTTGAATTCGAATGGTATCAAAACAATATATATAGCTCAAATGCAATGTTTAAATGCACATGGTAACAAGGACTCAGGGCCACACTTGTTCAACATTGTTGAAAAAAATCAAATAATTTTCAAAACTAAGCAACTACCTCTTATCATTGAACTTAAATGATATTACAACTTACCATATTCACATGCACATACAAGCATTTGAATCAATATATCCTTCTTTTCATATGAAGCTAATTTCAAAGCTTTAGAACAATTCTTTGAAGTTTGAAGGCAACCAACTATCTTAGTTTAGAACAACACAATTGTCATAATATCAAAAGGCTTAGTGAAAATATCACTATTCAATGATGAATTTTTGCAAACATTGTCTTTTACTATAAAACATCATTTTCATAACATTCTTGAAGTTTTCTTGTCCAATTCATCAACAAATGATGTCATGTGAATCATGAAATTGAGGCAAACGAGAATTTGAATAAAACTTATAACTTGTAAGCAACAATATTTCATTTGTTCATACTTGTGAAAATTGAAGGGAATAGATTTTTAATTATGATACTTGATGTATAATCCCCATACTTAAATATTTGCAACCTTTCAAAAAGTCCAAAGCTTCAACACCAACTTCAACACCATATATGCACCCAATCTAGTTGATGGTCAATGCATGACACTCATCCAAGGGGTGAAGGCATGGTGAAGAACCACAACAAATGAATGTCTATACTTTTATCATGTATCATGCATATAAAAACAATGAAATAGCATCAAAATGGATGGAAATATGATTTTTAAAAACCCTTCCATGCCTTTACTTCCAAAAATCTAAGAGCAAATGAATCTCAAAAGTAGACAAAAAATAAACCCAAAAATGAATGATAAATTTGTTTTTAGGGGGCTACTTCAACATTCAAAATATTTAATTCTATATCTATATCTATATATATATATAAAGATCACTTTATTTTTAATAGCACCAGCAAACAAAAAATAGAATTGTTTTTTTGGTTACAACATAGGTAACTACATTGCAAAAAATAGACTTCACAACTAATTGCATTTTGAAAAAGTAGGTAATTTTTTTGTTAAGAAAATTTGAAAATTGAAAATTATTGCATAATAATGAATAACTATCTTGTATTCAATTAATCCAATAAAAACATTCAACATATAACAATCCTATGATTTTTTGTTGTTACTTTACATTCAACTTTGACAAGGCAATTTTTGTTTCCATCTCATTATGCTTCCAACCAAATGAATTGGGCCTAATATGTTATGTTCCATAGACCTCATTCAACACAAAAAGTTATCTTGCATGAAAAGTTTTATTTGTGCAATAGAAGTGAACAATGTTTGATAAATCAATTTACACTAGACATTTTGATGTCCAATTTCCATCCAAGACATGGTCGAATACCATGCATGCCCATGCAATTGATCCCAAAATGGTATCCCTCATTGCAAATAAAATCATTGTTTACATTTCTACAATTTGGCACAAATGTGTAAATTGTCCACTAAAAGCCCAATTCTAAATTTTCACAACCTTCAAAAAGTAGCAATTTACATAAAAGAACCAACAAATAACAAATAGGTTCTTAGACATATTCTTTCATTATGAGAATTGCAATTATAAATTAAACTAGTTTTTTTTAATCTTGTGAGAACCCTAATTAAATATAAAAAACATGAATTCTTTGCATTATTGCAACTCATTAATCAGGGGTGCATATATACCAATGTTGTGTGGGTATATTTTCTTTGATATATATCATAAGGTAAGGGTATATGCAAATTTTTAATTTATTCACCCAAGGGTAAAGGTTTTTTTTTTGTTTGTTCCATTAAAGAAAGGTATGGGTAAAAAAATTTATAATTTTGGGTAGATGGGTAGGGTCCAAGTAACCCCTATCACATACCCATGGTTAGGGTTTTTTAAAGGATAAGAAAAGGTAAATAATTTTATCTTATTTATTAAAATTGAAAAAAAATCGCACTTTGAAATTTATTTAAACAATTGGCATAGGCTTAAATTGAATGAGATAATGCACAAATGTGATGCCAAATTAAAATAATAAAATTTCATTCAAATACTTCAATTTTTTAAATCCTACTTATAAACAAAACTCAACCACCCTAAAATGTTAGAATTTAGGTCAAATCGTGGTGGTAGTTTTAGGGTTTATGTGAATAGTGGTGGCAATTTTAAGGTTTATGTGAAACTTACTTTAATAATATTTACCTAAATTTGAGAACATACTTGGGCTTGGGTATGGATATTTTAAAAATTATATCCAAGGTTATGAAAAGGGTATTTTTTTACAAAATTATATAGCATTGAATATCCATTTGATTAAAATATATTAAATTTGAAAAAAAAGGGTAAGGTAAAAAATATACCCTACTAGTACTTAGTGGGTATATCTAGGTAAATGGGTGCAAGTACGTAGATAGGAACCAATGGGATTACTTTACAAAAGGACTGAATCTTTTTTGATGATTTTTCATTTTTTCGTATGAAATTTTTTTTGAATGAAATATTCTACAACTTATTATTAAAAATACATATAGTTGCCCAAATAGATCATATGTTTTGTGTTAATCATTGTTGAACAAATATGAATTTTTCAAAGTGTGTAAATTTTGCGAGATTCAATGTTTCATCTTGAAAATTTATCATAATTTTGAATCATACCAAAATATGTTAACTACTTTAGGTTTTTGTTTTTTAATCATAAAATACAACTTTGTTTTGTATGTCATGCACATCACACCCCATTTACATGTGATAAAGGACTCTTGAAATTTTTTATTTTGAAAAATACTTTGAATCTTTTTTTTAATTTAAAATTCCATATCTTTTTAATTGTGAGTGCTTTTTTAACTTGAGTAGTAGGTTACTATCATTTAAATTTTTTTACCATCAAAATTATGTTATTACAATAGCCCTTTACCTAGTCCTTTGTAAAATTAACCATAATCTAACACAACACCTATTTAAGTTCAAATGTCCTTTTGTAAAACCAAAACCCAATATTTAATCTAATGAATTTTTAATTTGAATTCCTCAACATTCATATTAGTCATTTAGCACAACTTGGAATGATTAACATAACTTGAAAATGTCCAAAAAAACAAAATGTCAAAAAGTTCATAGTTTTCACCACTATCTAACATGGTTTTTGATTCCTATCTTTGTACTCGCACCCAAATGATATACCCACACAACACTCATATATACCCAACACTTACTTAAGCTAGTTCTTTGCCTCAATTTCTATCTTTAAAATCTTGCAAATGACATTATTTTCAATGATATTTTCAATATTTTGGTCTTGTCTTGTCTAACCAAATTTTGACTTTGTACACAAATTTATTTGAAAAAAATTAACTAGTTAGTTGCAAGAGCAATTATGTTCATTATTTTCAAGTATTATGTGTATGTCGTGTGGGTTTAAAATTGAAAGTTACCTTCAACTTGCATGATATCAATTTAGGATATTCATATGATAATTTTTCAACCTTGCATTATGGTTTTATTGTATAATGGACAATTCAACCAAATAGAGTTATCCTAATGTCTTGAAGGCCAAGTATTGCAAACATTTGATGTCAAAATTTTGATTTATGAAAAGAAAGGAAATATTTGTTGCATTGTTCATATAACAATGAGATTTCAAAAGACTTATGTTTCCATCTGTGAAGTTCATCACAAATGTAGCATGCAAGGAATTAATAATGAAAATCATGCATTTTACAGACGTGTATTGACAAATGTGTTGACGGATGAAATATGAACTTATCAATGAATGAATGTCACATGTTATTTATGTGTTTAGTTCACATTGATTTGATTAAGGTCAACCATGACAAAAAAATACATTTTAGAGACGTAAAACATAAGAGAACTTAATTCTAAACTTAAAGATATCCAATTAAAACATCTATTGGTATTTAGTTCATGTGCACAATTATGATCCCACATTTTTCATTTTGTGCCATGTTGTTTTAACAACTTAATAATTGATGTACTTTTAACAATAAATGACCTGAACTTTATTCCATGTCGTCAATGTTCTTATTGTTTGATAGGATATTAGACTTCATGTGAAATGACGATATTATTCAAAGCGTTTGATTGTAAGTACTACACATATTTGCAATTATACTAATGCATGATTGGTTAGATGCGTGTTGTCTTCAAATACATTTTCTACTTGTAAATTTTGATATGGTGCAAATGGACCATCTACAACCACAATGCAAAAACTTGGAGATTAATATTTCCTTCAATTTCTTGAGCCTAACTTAAATAAAAGTTGCAAATTTATTCATATTCTTGAGAAAATCACTCTTTGCATATTTTTAAGAACGCGTGAAAAGGGGTAATTTTGGTATGTTATGAAATAATGTAATATTAAAGATTTTTTTTTACTCAAATTGAATTTTTTCGAAATAAATTTCATAATAATTATTAAACACCATATTTATATTTAAGTAAATTATAAATTTTACTTAAATTATCAATTAGTTACACCCTATATTTTTCTGCATATTTTTTGGAAAAAAATGGAATTGATTTCCCTTAGTTCACATTGTAGACAACTTTAACATTGGTCACAATTTTCTTTCCAATAGATTGAAACAACTAGGGTGGCATGGGGTTGTGAACATATCAACTCAAAGATATGTGAATGTGAGCCAAGGTTGGTAAAAAAGAAATACTCATATGACCAATGCGTTGTCATTTTTTTAGTGGTATGAATTTTCAAACATATTGATTCAAGTATTGAACGATTATTTTTAAACCTTTGCAATCTTGAAATGCTTTTAATTACTTTGACATACAATAATATTCCAATCAATAGATGGAAATGCCATTGATTTTCCTAGAGGTGACCCATATATTATGTTACCAAGGAATCTTAGTAAGAGCAAGACTTCCAAAGTTTAGGATCCAACAATTGTGTTTTTGAAGGCTAGGTAAGTTACAAATTTACATTTTCAAAAGTGAATAAATGTTTTTGTGACAATTGGATCTTATTTTGGATTATATAGTTCACACATTTTCATTCTAGGAAGTGGTGGAAATTTGTGATGAAGCCTACTTGGCAAGATGATTAGAGTTAATAGGTGACAAAGATAACTGGAAATACCACCTTACATTGAAATGTGGATGTAAAGATGGTCTATTTTCATCATACATGGTTTTGAAGTCCATATCCATCACTCTAGTTAGAATATTCACTAGAAGAGTTCCAACACACGTTATTCATTGCCCTTGACAAACATTTGGAAAAATATCAGGTCAAGTTCAAATTGTATGAATGTTGATACAACTCATCTTTCAATGTTTTGTTTTCATAACACTATATGTTATTACTTTTCTAAAAACTTGTATGCTAGTTTATATTATGATTCTGAGTTGAAAAGTGAATTCAATATTAGCAATGCACATTCAAATGATGAGTTAGAATGCAAGTTGTAAACTTCATTTATGACAATAGTTTTGCTTAAAGATTTAACTTTTGAATGGTTTATCAACTTAAATTTGGGATGATGAAACAAGAACTATTAGTAACAAATATAAATTAAGTATGACCCAAAATCTTGTGAGGATTGTTAAATTCCAAAAATTTGACCATTATATTACATAACTTTGTCAATTTGCCTTGGAACAAGTGCAACAAGTAATTTGATGCCTTCATATTGCTTCATATAAGTCAAACTTGGATTGAAATCATCAAAATCTTATGAAAATAATTTCAAAATTTTGTAGAAAACCATTTTTTTCATACAATAAATATTTATTTATATGATCACATGATATGCATATTATACAACATGATAAGCTAAAAGAGAATCCAATTAAGATTAAGAAACAAGGAAAATGAACCAATTCTTTGTGCATATGTACATTGGGCCAAACTCCTTAGTTAGCAATGTTACTTTTAAATTCAATAAAGGGATGCAAATGATGACATTTCAAAAACATAAGATGTAAGGACTTTTTATCATATTCTTCAATAATGCACACACCTTGTTCATGGCCAATATATGAGGATGTTAAACAAAAAATTTTAAACCTAAGATTCAACATCAAGAAAAACGTGTTATGAATTTATTTTTCTCTTTATGTTTCATGAAAAAGGAAAAAATCCAAAACATCACAAACCACCTTTTTTTATGTTGGAAGGCAAAAGAAGAAAACTAGAACCACTAACAAAATCCATTTCAAATTTGCAACATTTTGATCTCCTAAGCTAAAGATATAATGAATTTAGTTTTAGTTTCCAAAGCTTCACAAGAAATTACACATTTTTTTGTTACATCATGTAAATGTTAATTATAAGCACACAAGGACATTGGATAAGAAGGTTAGCATGAGGTGAAAAATATAAGTAACTCAATGTAAATACCATAAGTGTGCATAGTCAACATTGAATGATTTATAACAAGTTATTTGACAACATGATATTTTTGCACAAGAACTATACAATTAGTCAAAAAAATTACAAATCTTATATAAACCAATACATGCATTTCACAATTTCTTTGTTACTCCCCACCCCCACTCCCCCACCCTTTCCTTCATGAATAGGATTAATAAAAAAACAAACAAAATTTGTTGAAAATGTTGAGAAAAATTACAACCATGGCTAAAATTTTCAAAGATGTTACAAACCAACCATATACTGTATATGAAAGGAACAACCTCTCATAGGCACACATCTTGTTGTTTTTTGCACATCCTTTCCTTGAACAATATGAAATACAGGTTGTTTTGAATCAATCAAAATATGCTTCAAAATAATGGGAAATTTAGATTGATGAAGCTCCATGCAATGGACATCATAAGTTATGGACTTACTCACATTTAATTATATTATGTTCCCTTATAGGACCCTCATCACATAAAATGCTTTCAAATGGAGTTTTAAATTGCCAATAAAGCCCTATGCAATGGACATTAGAAGATATGGACTTCCTCATATTTAGACTTAATTTTGTTCCTCTAAAAATTGATAGGACCCATTTCATGTAAAATGTTTTTGCACAACCATGTTGACACTTACACCTATTGTTGTTCACACACATAAACCAAACAATCACAAACCTTCATAAAATGTGCATCACATCCAAGCTTTATAATTTTTTGAACTTTATGCAAGTTTCATTGTACCGATTGTTATAAATGTACGTGTTTTGGGCTTGGATTCTTATGGGTTTGAAGGTGAATCACATTTTGAATCATGCAAAACGATTTGAGAACACGCACAAAAAAATAATATCCCCAAACACAAAATGATTAGAATTTCATTCACATTGATCTAGTTTCAAACTAACTTTAAATTAAAGTAATTCTTCTACATTCACCTAGTTTACCACTAAATTAACTAAAACCTAACTAGGAAACTAAATTAAAACACATGACAAAAATGCTTTTGGATGGACTTAGAAATTGCCAATGAGGCTATATGTAATCGACATTAGAAGACATCAATGTACTTGCATTTAGATCTACTTTGTTTCATCTAAAAATTGATAGGACCCACATCACATAAAATGCTTACAAATGGAGTTTGAACTTGCCAAGTTAGTTCATTAGGCCAAATGCATTAATACACTTTTTGTATCATGAAATCATTCATGTTGTAGGACAAGGTCAAGCACATGCTTACAACTAAAATTATGTGGTTGGGGTACTAGTCTTGTCAGAGGAGTTGAATCCTCAAAACTTCGAGCTTTTTGAGGTTCTTAGAAAGAATGAGAATTAGGTGCAAATGAGGATGGAGATTCCTTCAACAAATAATAGCAAGCTATTCCTTTGAACTCCCACCTTCAAAAAAATTTAATTCATTATAAATTATGAAATTTCTTTTTGTTCATGATCACAATTTCTAATATGATATTGTCAAATGAATAGTGAAAAAATTTATTCAAATTGAAGCCCGCAATAATTATGATGATTTTCAAACACTTCAGTTTCAAAATTTTCACCCAAAAAATTGTTTCAATATTTTAAAAGATTGTTTAATTACAAAACAAAACCAGACCTTAGGGTAAGGTCCTTCATTGTAGGAAGAAGAAATTGTAAACACATTCATGGGAAGTAAAGGATGATGGAATTGGAAACATGTGGATCGTATGTATCAGAATTGGATCATATTAGAATTCGTCAACAAAGCACAACAAACATTTTGCCAAGCTCTAGATCCTCATCACCTTTCAGTTTCTCCTTTTGAACCAACTGAATTTAGAGTTGAAACATTTTATTGGCATTGCCTACCAAGGCAAGGATATTGTGTTTAGATTCATTATAGAGTGTGGTAGCTTAAGGGATTTTGGCCCCTAGGTAATAATAATAGGTCTATTTTTATATGAGGATTTTTGAAAGATGATCTTTTGGCTTGTGTTGAAACTTGAGATTAGTTATAGAGTTATAATATAATATCTTAAAGGATTTATTTTGGTTTCTTTTAGAGGACTTTTTGAAGATTACATTTTTGCATGGTGAAATATGCTTATACAGAAGACAATAAAAAAAGAAAAAAGAAATTTGTACAAACCCAAATATCTGCTGTTTGTCATGAATACAAACTATATGACCACCCAAAAAGACAACTAACAAAAAGGGAAAAAATAATTTCCCCCCCCAAAAAAAAAACAAAAAAGGTTCTATTTTTCCCCAAAAAAATTATCATCCAAAACACAAAGTGCATAAGCTGAAAAAAACAGCACCAAAGTGATGTAAAACCTAACCTAACCAACTTTTTTGCAATGGAACACTACATTAAACAAGGGGTGTGTGTCATGCACCGTGGCCTTGCCATTTACATTTAAAAGTATATATCTTAAGGCAAAAGAAGAATTATGGAAACTCAAATATTTCACAATGCATGCAAACATATAATCTTCAAAAAAAATCCCCTAAAAGAAAGCAAAATAAATCCTTCAAGATATTATATTATAACTCTATAACTAATCTCGAGTTTCAACACAAGCCAAAATATCATCTTTCAAAAATCCTCATATAAAAATAAATAGACTTATTCTTATTATTACCTAGGGGCCCAAAATCCATGAAGCTACTATACTCTATAATGAATTTAACCACAATATCCTTTGCCTTTGCTAGGCAAGGCCAAAAAGGACAGTATCTTAAAACCCTGCAACTAGGCCATGGCTGATGTCCTCTTTAAGGCTGACTACTGAAATCAAAGCTCAACTACTACCAACAATGTGTAACAAATCACAAGTGAGAGATTCCATAAAGGGATGGAAGTGTTGAAAATTTTTCAATTTTGAAAACTTGTGAAGTGTGTCAGTGCATGGCTCTACACACCAGTCAGTTCATGGACTCTATGGTCAAAACTTGTGTACCAAGTGCAGGGCAATTTTTTGCAGACAAAACTTGTACAAACTTGGTACACAAGTTTGTCATGCACCACCATGTGAACTATGAGTTCATTCCTCGGTACCTTCATGGAACATTTCCTATTTTGTCTGTGGCTGGTTTAAACTTGCCAAAGGGGCAGAGCCATTATGCCATGATGCCATTATTCTTGGCTCATTCGGTCACCCTAAAGTAATATCCTTTCGGTATAATAGTCCCACTGGCCATAGCAAAATTTCCAGCTTTGGGATTCATCTTCCTTTGAAGAGAAGGGGACAGCATCCTGCCTATTTTTCCTTCAGCAAAAGAGAGAAAAAAATTTGTGCAAAAAAAAACCTGCAAGACAGACCATGGGGGCAAACCTAAGCATGTGCAGAGGTGGTCGGAGCTCAGCAAGAGATGGAGCAGTAACACCTGAGCCCTAATACATTCCACCTGCACCAGCATAGACCTTTTGTACTCCCAAAGCATATCCTTTTTCAATTCTGAAAGTGGGGTTCACATGATAGGTACCTTTCTGTTTTCTCCTCTCTTTTCCAGTTGATGTCCGCTCTGTGTTGTTACGGTGTGGAGAATGATAGCAAACAACTCATGGAAGGAAGTTTTGACACTTTTGAGAAAAATTTACAACTCAAATTCATTTGTCAACATGAAAAAAATCTGGGCCTTTTTATGTGACCACGGTGACTTATTTGAGACAGACTTATGGCTTCTTGACCATGGATCCTACCACTTTGTTTACATGTCGACGTATGCATCGGTTGCAACAGCCAGGTAGCAAGAGAGAGTTGGATGACGATGATGATGATGAAACATGAGCACAAGTCAAACCCCACAATGCTCTTCCAGATCGGCCTTGCTGCTCCAATCCAGTAGTTCCTAGTAGCATTTGTGTTGCTGAACAAGCAATCTTTTTGTATTGTCTTTTATCTGCAATGCAGAGAGTGACAAATGAGCATCAGGAACAGAACTGCAAAGTGCTAATGAGCTTATGGAGAAACAGTCCACCCTTCCTTGCAACATAGAAAGCAGGGGGAAAGGCAAAGACATGTTTGTTCAGAAATATTACCAATGTGGTTTAGCTGATACAGAGGCTTGAGCTCTACCTTCACCATGTTCAGAACCTCCTCTTTCATGTCCTTCCTGTCCCTTGCCAAGCTGCTTGCATTCTGATGCACATTTCCATCACCTTCTCTAACCTCTTCCCTGCTTCTTTGCTCCACAACCAACCTTTGTTGTTCATTGGCTGTCGCATGCGTCCTCACCTGAAGTCCAGCACTTGCATGAATCCCATTCTGTCTCTCATTTGTGTCTCTAGAAACTTTTGATTCCTTTGCACTGCTTGACATCATTTGTGCATCTGTACAAGTATTCACTTGCTGCCGGCTGCCTTCTCGAAGGTAGTAACCATTTTGGCCATTTTTGTTTTGCCTGGGGGTACTTCCATGGTGATGGCTCACTACTTCTGCAGCATTCTCTCTCAAATTTTCTCCCCTTCGATTTGTATCTCTTGCTTGATTTCCTCTCTGAGCACTCAAGTAACCTTCAGCTCTAGTCACAGGTCTGGATGCCTGGCCATGAGTGCTTTCCCTGGGTTTTGTGGCTCTGTTGCCCAAATCTGGGTCAGCAGCTACAGTTACTCTGTCCCCTCTTAAAGCTCTAGCCTGCTCCATCATGGTCCAGGCCTGGGCTATCTCAGATGTAGGAGCACTATCAGTAACCCCTGAAAATCTTTGCAAGGTGCCTCTGTCGGTTTCAGTGTGTGTGGATTGAGCGATGTGTGCTCTGGGTGGAGATGCAAGGTGCGAGGAAGGAAATTGAACATCCCCACTCCGAATTCGATGCCAGTTGTTGCGCATGTGATTTATCCTTTGCCGCAGCCTCCGCTGTTGAAATAGAGTCCTTGCCCCTCCCGCAGGACTGGCCTCCAATCCTGAACTCCTGTTTGCTTCTGCAGATGAAAGCATCAGAGCTTGTGCTTCTTGTGAAGGTGAAGGTGCAGGGGGAAGGCGCCGGGTGCGCCGCAGACCATCATGACTGAAGAGTGGAGCTGGTGTTGCAGATGAGGGAAGTCGATGTCCACGTTGTAGTTGTCGCCGCCCGCGCACTGGATGAACTCCAGTGACAAGGAAGGTGTGAAGTGGGCCAAAGCTTGCATCAATGTGCTCCACCTCATTCTCCTCATCACTGCTCATACCAGGGTCATTCAATCTTGTGCACTCCACACAGAACCAGTCTCCATGTGGGACCATCCTACCAAGCCCCACACAGTAAGTGTGTGCTGCTGCATCACATCCATCACATAGGAGCAGAAGCCCCTCATCTCCTGCCTCCTGGCATTCATAGCACACCGTTTGAAGATACGGATCGGTCAGATTCAGTATCTCTTCTTCTGAAGGTTCATAAACCTGTGCCAAAATCACACACACACATCAGTTAGTAGTGCATGTGATTTATCTTGTGACAGCAAACCTGGTCTCTCTTTCCCAAACAAGTACCAATTTCCTGTTACTCATTGTTCCAGTCAGTGAAACCAAGGGGTTGGCCATGTTGCAAAAAGCTTCCGCATTTTTTATTACATCACTGAGAGACCAAGTATTCCTAAAGATGAGGAAAATATATAAGAAAAGGGGAAGCCTCAAAGGTGTGACAATCTCCAGAGCTCCAAAATTAGGGTTCTCAAGAGCATCAACTGCCAGAAAGAAAGCTATGGAAAAATGGAAAGCATTGAATGTGTAAGGAAGGAGGGGTGCGATACCTGATCCCTGTGAGGAATCCGAAAAGTGCGAGGCCGACTGCGTGGTACACCAGGCAGAGAAGGTCTGAAAATGGTAACAAATCGTTGCTTGCACATGGGGCATCGAGATTCGACCTTAGCCCATTCCATGATGCATCCGAAGCAAAAAGGATGATCACAACAATCAAGTACCCCCCTCTCCACAGCTTCTTCTGTCAAACAAATTCCACATATCTGCTGCTGCTGCTGCTGCTGCCGGTCTCCAGCAACTTTCTCTTGTGCCGGTGAAACCCCAGCCACATCATACCCGCCCGCATCTACCACATCCCTCACATCCGAGTCTCTCACCCTCTCTTTCCCCTTGGCTTTGTACACATGCACCGCCTCGTCCTCCTCCTCCTCATCATCATCATCATCATCGTCTTCATCCTCTACATCAGAAGCATAATAGAGCACACCTGAAGAATGCGAGAGAAGCTCCTCCCGCCTCCTTCGTTTCACATGATTGGCATGAGGCATCTTCCTATCTTTAAGCAAGCATACCTCTCTTCCTGCAAAGTTCCCCGTCTTCTCTGACCGACGACTCTCTCTGCCTCTCTTCTCTCTCCCTCTTTCTGTGTCTCTCTCGATCTCAATCTTCTCGCGCCTCGCTCATCACGTCTTTTGTTTTGTATTCTCAAAACCTAGTTTCTCATCTTCTCTCCAAATTCCCGCTCTTCTTCAAACATCCTCCTCATCTCCCTCCAAGCTTTTTTTTTTTTTGGCTGCGGCATTTCCAGGGATCCAAGCAACTCTCCCCCACCTCTTCGCAACTCCCAAACAAGGTTCAGAAACAAAACAATTCGCCTTTGAGAAACAACGACCTCAAACAGCAACAAGAAAACAGCAACAAGAGATCAGCAATAAAAACCAAAAACTCAAAAAACACACACACACAAAAAACAGGTTCAAAACAAACAAACAAACAAACAAAAAAGAGATGTGGCCAGGCGCTTGCTTGCAATCCCAATTTTGCCAGAAAACCAAACCTTGATTTCTCTGCCAAAAACAGATTTTGCAAAAAGAGAAAAAAGAAACCCCAATTTTTCTGCCAAAACAGATTTTGCAACCAAATTTGTTGAATTCAAGTGATTTGCAAACAAAAATCTGCAACCGACCCACACCAAAAAAAAAAAAAAAAAAAAACACCTCTCTTCAAAGAGACAAGCTATTATTGAGTACCAGCGTTTTTTTCATTGTGACAAATTTTGCAACTTGTCGTCGACCCCAAGAAAAAAACATTTTATAAAAATTATAACAAGAATATTTCATCATAGATTCTTCGTTTTACCTATTGGGAGCGGGAAAAAAAAAAGAGGTCAAATTTTTGAGGAGAGAAAAAATTGCTTTTTTTTTTTTTTTTTTTTTTTTTTGGGTTTTCTTGAGAAAAATGTTTTCACGTTTCATCAACTGTCTTTTCTGTTTTCAAGGGAGTTTTGTCCAACACTTTTCTCTATTTGTTGAGATATTTAGTTTTCTATAAAACAATAGCGTCAATTATTTATGGCTAAATCTATCTATCTATCTATCTATCTATCTATCTTGCTTGAGATGCTGCTCATCACTTGCAGCAACAGAAAACAAATTGAAGTGTTTTTCTTTTAAATTTTTGGCTCTTCTCTCTCTCTCTCTCTCTCTCTCTCACTCACACACACACACACACACACACACACAAACAAGGACAACAAACACAAAACAACAATAACCCAATTGATGAAAAACAATAATGAGGCAAAAAACCCAATTGCCAGAAAAAACAAAACCGGTTGAGGATCAATGGGGTTTTTTTCCTTCACTAGAATCCCATAATGGTGTCTGTTGGCTTTGCTAACACCCCACCCTTTGCATCACCCCCCACACCAGCAGGGTTTCCCTGTTCTCACGATTTTGTTATATAGCCAGAGTAGCAATCAATCATCCAAGAAAATAATTTAGCCAAATTTGGCTACATATTAGATATCAAACTAGAGGGAAAAAAAAAAAAAAAAAAAAAAAACAATAAATAATCCTTCTATATTCTTGGCTACCTGCTTGGAACTTATCATTAAAAAAAATCTGATAATTTGAAAAAAAGAAATTCTTCAAAATCTGGCAAATTTGAGTCATTTTTTTCCGTGACCTTTGTATATATGTCAAAATCATTTTTTTTTTCAGGTCAAAATTTGGCGAACTTTGACACATATCTGTGGAATAGTTTAATCAATTTCGAATTTTTATTTCAACAAATTTTAGAATATTCTTGTACATTCAAAAAATAATAATAATTCACAATTTTTTTTCATTTAATTTTTTTTAATTTGAAAATTTCAACAATTCTGAACATAATAATGTAATATTAGTGCTGAAGCTGCGAAGGTAGTAAGTAGGGAATTTGGAATAAATAAATAAATAAATAAAAATCAGAATCCAAATAACCGCACATCCTGGTTATTTCAAAGACCTCAAAGAACCTCTGGGTTTCGTTAGAGAACCGGCGGTGTTTTGGGCAGCTTTTCTTACTTTTCAATTCTTTAGAACCATAACTATATACCAAAATGGGGTCTCAAATTTGACTTTTGAGAACCATGGTTATAAGCAATAATATTGTGCAGGTCTAAAACACTTGAGAACTGGCCCAGGGTCTCAGGTCGGTTGTCACCATGAGAACCGACGGATATCACCAGTGGTGGTGCTGCCCAGGATGGGTTCTGGGTATCTCAATTGGAGTAAGAACCAGCAGCCCCTATAAAGAGCTTTCAAAAAGTTGATACCAAGGCAGGGTAATGGAGGGTAACAAACTCGGTTCTCATCCATAGAAGGTCTAGGGGCCTAGAGTGATAGGCAAGGCCTAGGTTTAGGGTTTTAGTCAAGGGGTTCTAGACTTTTAGCTACAGTTTCTTTTTTACTAATTACTTCTTATTTTTGTGCAGTTTTTATGAATTTTGAAAAATCCAAATTTCTCAAATTTGTTAAGTAAAAAATAAATATTGAACTTTGATAACCAGTTTGAAGATTCCAATGACAAGTATGGTTGTAACTAAACATACAATAGCATCTAACAAGAGTCCTGCACACAAAGAAGACAAAAAACTTGAAAAAAACACGGGTTAAAAGGAGAATAGAAACAGAAAGTTGTATATTTGAAATCTGCTGAAATTGTGCAAGCTTTGCTCATAATCTTGGCACAACAAAGAAACCTAGACTATGATCATTTCTATTTTGGCACCAAAAATGAAACAGCATCTTTGAAGCCAGTAGTAATATTATATCAACTCCAGAGCTTGTGTGAAATGATGAGCCAAGTGTTGACTTCTGGAGAAACATCACCAGGAAAAATGCCTTTCTGTCAAACCCTCAAATGGCTTTTTCCCACAAAAATTCTGAACAGTCATAAGGTTCCCGATTATTGTGACAATATATCACAACCCATTGGGTTCAGGAATAGAGCTCCAACCAGGCCATGATATCTATCAGTGCCATGCAAAAGATCTAGGAGTATCAAGCCTGAACCACTAACTCGTGCTAAATAGATTTCAATGGGAGAAACCACTGCAACACCAGAACATGCTGACTTTGCAGCTCAAATGCAAAGATGAACTCAGGAAACAGGAAACCGCAATGCATGATGGCTCACGTAGTCACGTAAAGCACTGGAACAAGACCTGTTAACTTGCCATCTCTCCCTGGTCTTTTCTTTCGCACCTGCATTATACCATACCACAACTTGTCAACAGCAGGCTGGTGGGTAGAAAGGTGTTGAGTTGGTTGAAAACAATTTAGTAAATATCTGTAAGTTGCAGTGAGTGTACTTACGGAGAACCATCCATCAACTTCATACTCAATCTCTACTTCCTCTCCTGCTGTGAGATTCAGCTGCAAGAAAATAACATGCTTTCATTAGTCTCAGCATATGTGTTGAGAGGGAGAGTTAACAAGGTCAAACTCATGAAGCTGAAACACAACAATGAAAGAAACTTTCTCTGGAGCGAGAAAGTTACCTCTTCATCACCACCAGCAGTGAAGTCATACAAGGCTCTGCCAAATTGCGGCTCCTGGCGTGTGTCGTCGCTCTGACCATCATCCACACTCTGCCTAGGGGAATCTTGTGCAGGACTATCAGAGGCCATGGAGTCCATCCTAGAGAAAGGGGAAACCTTTCTACCAGATGTCTGTATACAAAAGATGGTCCAACTTGATGAGCATTAATATTCTGGAAACTTTGGCCCAGAAGCATTTGCTGTTTTTTCTTTCTTTGAAACTAAAGAAACCAATGGTGACACTTAGCACAATGATTACCTTTGGAGAGTCAGATTTGGATGAGACATCCCGTACAGCTGAAGCTGAAGAGATATGGGAGCCAAACCTGTGTGTTTTGTGATCATCCTCCTGCAGATATCATCTCCACAACTTCAATACCCAGGGAAAAGCAACAAACACAAGCCTCCTCAATACAAAAGAAAGTGTAAGGAAGCCATCTGAATGCACTTCATAGCACAATCAAATAGTGACATTCCAAAAGATGTACTGCAAAGAAGCCTCTTTGTCTAGAGCACCCAAACCCCTTGGTCAAATCTGCAGATATACCCGGCGTGTAGGATGTGAGAATGGGCCTCCACTAAATAAAGATGGAAAGCGTGAACTGCCAAACTTTGATGATGCCGTCGATTCTGGTGATGATGATTCTGATAGTTGCCCCTCATCATCCTGTACCCGTACACAACACCATTACTACCTTTCAACCCCTTTACAGTCCCACACAGTACATGCACCAAGAACATAGCAAATGCAGTTTGTTCCCAAGCAGAGTCTTCCCATTTGACCCACCTCATCAGAGGCATCAAGAAGTGTCTTGGCCCACATATCATCATATGTAACAGAAGGCCTGGAGGGTTCCACTTCATCCTCATCCTCCTCCTCTTCAGGGGCATCCGTTCCACCTCCGACAAGAAAATCATTCACCTGTAGAGATTTGAACCCATATCTGTGAAGACAGAGGGACCAATACCAGGGCTACACCAGAAATCTATGAGATTACAGAGAAGTCTCTACAATATTACTTTAAAGATAACATGGCAATGAATGCAGTCATAATCTTACAAGACACCTGCACCACCTATGATATACACAAGATCTTGAAGCTACATTGCTGCAAGATAGACACCAACCTGCTAACCGAGGACTTACCAAATCCATGCCAGGTTGATTGGCAGCCCACATCTCGTCAGTAGCCAGAGGTGGCTGTGCAGTTTCAATGTGGACAGGAGGGTAGCTGATGTGTGCTATCCCATTGTCCAGCAAGTCTGATATTCCTTGAGCAACTGCTGGGTCCTTGGTGCCTACTGTTGCATCAATGCGATGCTTGTTGCGATACAGGTTTATCAGTCGTGCACTGCACAGTCGAACATGAATACATATACATGATTGCAGAGAAAAACCCACAATAGAGAAAGCCTACATGGAGGGCAGTGGATGATGCCTCAACACATTGCACATCTTCTGTTTACTATTTTGTTCAAGGGCTACATCTAAAGACTGCATTCCCAGTACGATGGTTTTCAGCTGAAACCTAAAAGCAATCCATACAGATATAAGGGAACATACTATACTAAAATTACCTGGTAGGTCCAAGAGGTAGATATTTAGAGCGAGGTACAAAACAGAAGAGTGACACAAGGTCAAGAAGTCGCTCATGAGTCTCATACAATCTTCGTAAATCATCGTCAGTCCACTCCTCCTTACTGTTATCATGTTGCCTCATATCCCTGCATTACAGAGGAATTTGGTCTCAAAATCATGAACCGAATCACAGAAGTACCTTATTCACAAACAGAGACGTGATGGGAGGGGAAGTGGGCATCATATCCTACTTGATTAATTGGTCTTGACCCTTGTACATTTCATCCAGCACTCTTAACATCGGTGCTATGATGGAGCTAAGTCCAGACCCACTGGCACCTTGGTCCTCTCCATTGCTCTGCTCTGCACCCAGCACTTTATCTTTTGCACGCCCCAGAGCTAGGGTATGGAGAAACTCGTATATCTGGAGCCTGTAAGGCTCCCCAGATCTTATAGCTATTGTCACAAGTGCCTGTGCTGTGATAATTCGTACCTGTGTACATAGAGCAGAAGGAAGAAGAGAGTTGAGAACAAAATGATTGATAAAGATGCATTGAACATGATTGAAAAGCAATAGAATTACAACTTCTAGCGTAAGTAGAATTTTAAGAAAGAGCCAGGACAACCCAAATGCTACGCATACCTCCCAGCTCCCACTGATGGCACAGCGTTCAAGCCGGCTTACAGCTCCAGCAAGTGTAGGGTTCCGTGAGCTTGCAGCAGCTACCATTTTGTCACCATCAAGCATCATGAGAGCAGTGCTAGGTGAGGTTGTTGACTCCCAGGCATACTCAGCTGCTGCATAGTTTGCATTCTCCCCCAAAAACCACACCTGCTCATAGCCTTCCATCAGTTACTTGTCAACATCCCATGCGGAGGTCTTCCATGCCACACAGGCAAGCTTGACATCTAGGAGCCAACAAATCATTGTATAGCAACCAACACCTCACTAATGCTGAATAGAAATGGAAAGATCAAATGGTGACCCCTGACTTACTGCAGCTTGGACCAATCGCTGAAGTGCAATTGCAGATTTTGGGTCTGCTCGATCAACTGATCTACTGCCAGTCATTGCCAGGGGTGGAGGAGGTGGTAAGTCAAGCACTACAGTCACTGCCTCCAATGCTGTATGCTTTCCATCAGGCCCTGAACCTATCAGGCATGTCTGTGCATGCCACAAAGTACAGAATTCAGTCAGGACATGCAGATGTTTTACTTCAGGGCCTGGTGTCACAAATCCCATCTGTTCTACATTGAACTGCACATGCCCTATACATTGGCCTGTACATGCTCTGTGTCTTGAATTTCTATCCCAAGTCTGAAGCAACGGGAAGACTCAGCCATAATACTGACTAGCACCTTACAGCACAGAACATGAAAACATAGAAAAAGCAAATTAGGAGAAGAAAAAAAGGAGGATGCAGAATGGGAAGAAGGAACAGAATATAACAGGCCCAAAGAGGAGAAGACAAATGAAAACAAACCAAGTGGGGTTTAAAAAGGTCCCCACTTCACAAGACTCTATATAAACCATTCAGAAGACTCAGAATGCTGAAATTCCAAAGACATTTTCTCTCTATTGAGCAAACCTCTAGTCCTCTTCAACGAAAAAATGTCAAAATTACACCACACACCTTCCATAAGAGCTGTAAAACATCAGCATCAATTTTTCCTGGAACTTTTGTTGCAAACAGTCTGGAGATATCCAACAATATAACTGCCATTTCAGGACTAGCCTGTGCAGAAGCAACATGGATGCTGGGTCATCATTTCCAGAACACAAAATTCTTTGCAGCAACAAAAATCACAACAGATACAGCAACAGAAGAATGTAATCAAGGAATGAGATCTGCATGATGACACTGCCCTCATAAACGAAACATCATACAAGATGCGAAACAACACATGTTATCACCTGCACCCCTCTATTCCTGATATCTCATAAAATCCCATACATATGCAGACCACAAGGTATATAATAACAGCAAGGAAAGAAACAAAGAAGTAGACAGAGGACCTTGAAACGAGCGTGCAAAGTAAGCACAATGTCATTTAGCAAAGAGGCAGGCCAGGAGGGATCTGCCAATTCACCAGTGACAATGGCCTTAAGTTCGTCTACAGAGTCATACGGGCTCTGCATCCAAATCAGAGCTTTGATGGCAGCAGCCCGCACATAAACACATTCACAGGCTACCATTGTTCGAACTGCTTCCATAAGACTTGCAAGCATACTGGCTATTGATTCCTCTCCTCTTGCTGCTGAAGCTGCCTTGGTCCGAGGAACTACAGAGCACACCCATGAAACCTCCATGTCAAGAATGCAAACCTCAAACCATACTCTATCAGAACATCATATCACAAACTTTTTGCACTACATTGTGACCACATAAGCCTGCCATATAGGAACCAGTACACCACATTCACTAGACTACAGACGGTGATGCAATGAACCTTCAGTATCTCCATCCTCATCAGCCTTAGCATCAGCACTCTCCATAGAGTCATCAGGCTGGATCACATCATCAACAGTGTAACCACGAACAGCAATTGCAGCAGCTCGGCTCTTTCCGAGCTCCTGTACTATTCTGACAGCTCCATGTAGAACTGGTCTTGAAGGACTTCTCAATGCTGAATCCAATCTGCAATACCCACAAGATGTTTCAATACATTCTCACACAGAATTTACTTCTTGCAAAGATCATGTGTCCAGCAGAGTGATGGCAGTATCTTTTAAGTGTGATGATGACAGACAATGGTGATGCTTGTCCTCGGTAAGAAATGACAACCCACCTTCGCATAACTAGTTTGATCAGGGGTTGAGGGCGACGAGGCTTTGGAGCTTGACGATCTTTAGGACCCCGAGGAGGGATTCCCTCTTTCTGTGCACTGCCATCTTTGCCTGCTGCTGCATTTGCATCTTTTGTTGGTACTGATGGAGGCTCTGGAAACTTGAGGATGGCTGTTGTCAACAATCCCCATCCACTTGCCCGATCTTCCAGGCTGCACAAAATCAAGCAATTTCTTTACTAAAGATGTATGAAATCTTACTACCATTTCAGTTGTCAGAAGTTGGCACAAGAAGCTTCATATCAGTAAAGTTCTTGATCACAAGTTGGAGGCATCAGTGAATCACACAGATCTAGATTGCATGGCATGATGGCCAGCATCACAAGCATTCAGGAAAGCATCAGCACAGAGTACACTTTTGGAGCAGCAATTGGAAATCTCTAATGTTGGGGGCCTCTGACGTCCAGAAACCCTAAGTGATCCCGGGTTGTTAACAGATGATCAAATGGAACACAATGACAACAGATTTCTTCAAAATTAACATCTCACATCTATGGTGCTTGAACTGGATCCAAAAGCAAAGATTGTACAGAATCTAAAACCTTTCAGACGTGTCAAACTTGCCAAGGATGCAAGTGATGGCCTCAAAGCAAACCCTCTCGCTTGGATCCAAAAGCAGTTGGTACAAAATGGTTGTAAACTGTGACTTCACCTCTGGTCTCTCTGCCCAAAAAAAAGGAATTTGTAATAAGCTCACAAAAAAAAAAATCTGATGTCAGAGAGCAGTCTAAGTATGTGCATAATTCAATGATCACACAAATAGCAACAGCACAGTATGATTCGTAGAAGTTTCATTACCATCCAGGACATGAGCCCTAGAGAGTAGGTAACAAAGTCTTGCTAGATAGACACGAGCAAGAACATCATGGATCTGCAAAACCTCCTGCAATGACCCTCCAGCAAGTGCATGCTTGGCTGCAGGAGAAACATGATGAAGAAATCAGTCCCATAGTTGAGTGCTAACCTGAACCATAAACCCTACATCAGCTCAATCCTCACAGCTGAAAACCAGTTTTCTCAAGCACAATTCTCAAGAATCAGGAAGAACCCTTCAAATTCAAAATCTGATAAAACATTATGTTGCTACATAAAACTACTTCTCAAGTATGTGCCGTGGGTTGAGGATTGATGAGTAGCCTACCAACAGCCATGGCTACCGCTGTCATGTCTCGGCCAGCCAAGTCTGTGACCACTGATAAAGCATGTCTAACCCCCACAGGATCTGCACATGAAATTCTGTGACAAAGAAGCAACCCCTGTTATAAGGCAAATGGCTTACCATGCCCATGCTCCTCAACTTTTATGCATTAGAAATCTGTAACACAATCATAGTCTGACAAAGAAATGGAGTCACAATTTATTCAGTGCAAGGAGAATCTCACGCACCCTTGCACCGCTCGGTGCAGAAATGCTGGGTTTCCTGAGTCTAGCGGCAGTCGTCGCAATGTACTTAGAGCGGCATATTGCAAGTTACTACGCAATGCAGACTGCCACAGAACCCAATTCAGCTTCAAGACATAATAATGATCATAAACATAGGACAACACATGGGGAAGGGTTTTACAGCCTAGCTAGAGATAACGTAGAATGTCTTAGTTGCCAAGCTTTCTCCAACACCCTTACAATTTCACTCTACTATTTATGGACTGACTTGCATGACATCCAAATATCCAGAACATGGTCCCTTCCTTGCAGTGTATTCAAGAGTCTGGTTTGAAGTTGTTACCAGTTGTGTGCCAACTTATGTTTCAGAAGACACATACCTCTTTGTCCACACTCTGGCGCCCAAAGATACCCTTCTTTCTCCTGAGCTTTCCCGCATCTGCAACCTGGAAAACCATAGGCTCATCCCAGATTGCTCATTCCTATGCACATATAGTTAGTTTAGAAAACACCTCATCCCCATTCATAGCTGGTGGAAAACATTCATGCAAGACAGATTAAGAGGAACAGGGTGGTCACAAACCTTGTCCAGTATCCCGAAGACAATCTCATACAAGGTGGCCAGAATGTCATTGCTGCTTGTTGGTGCAAAACTAAGTGCCTTCAATGCTGCAATACGGCGGGGATGAACTGCAAATAAAAATAAAAAATTAAGGGCTGAGAGGCCTCAATTTTCACACTTTACAGCTAAACTATGCATAATGCAGATTCAATGTCTGTAGCATTCAGCTATTATAAACAAGAAAACACTCTTGCTGATCAAGAAACGGCACTGAAATACCTGCAGGATCTGGATTGGTTGCCTCTGCAGTAAGCTGTGCAATGATCAGAGGAACCACCTCTGCACGTGTGACTACAGTTCCACCAGCCAGATTCAGGTCTGCCAATGCATCCCAATTGGGTGTGGGAATCCCTCCACCTGGTGTAACACCCTGTGCTCCACTCTCTGCCAGAAGCCTAGCAAGAAAATAATACACATAACGCAGCACCTGCCTGTCCTCTGCCTGCTCATGCAACTGCACAAAGGTCCATACAGCAATGAAAATCAGCATTTCCGAAACCCATTAAGCAATGGTCCAGCAGTTCATCCAGCAGCTTGAGGAAAACAACAACTCTCATCCACTAATCTTATGGTGAAACCCCTTGACAATCAATTGTACCTTCTCTCCTTGGACTAACTAGGTACTCATCTTCTGCAGAGAAAAAGACCTGTATTCTTGCTAGGTTATGCTACCAATAAAGAGCACCAACTCAAGAGTTTGTAAGTATATACCTAACATTGCAAATTAGGTCACACTGGATTACCCTATCACTGGATAGTATTCAGCATTGATCTGGCAGCTAGACAATCGGCTAAGAATCAGGGCTAAGCATACACACACCTTAAGAAGGGAGGGAGCCAATGAAGGGTCCACAGAGCTATACACAGCAAGTTTGGGAAAGACTTGGTGCAGCAGCTTGTGGCTTGACTTCTGCAGAAAAAATTATGCACAATTTAGCCCAGCCTATATTTTTCACATATGGTATCCCATCTCTACTGGTCCTCCAAGTGGCTGAGTAGGTACACAAGAAGAAATGACACAACATGAACAGCCACCACACACCAAGAGGTAGAAGAAGAGTGCAAAATTTGCTTTCTGTGGTTTACTGACCTGATCAGTTGCTGATGCCAACTCCTGAAGAGCCCGTGCAAGCTGTGAATATGAAACTGGCTGCAACCACAACAACCCAAAAGCCCAATCCTTGCCTTATGACATAAGCTAAGACTCAGTCATCTGGCAATACCTAGCAAGCAACAATCCTGCAAATCTAGCAAAATTCCAGATCATAAGGATTCACTCTGAAACGCATCTGGATCTGATTGCAATGCAAATTTCATGATCATCTCTAATATGCCGATGAAACAAGGGGCTCTGGATCAATCCCCTTTGCAAAAAAATCTTAAACCTAAACCTTTCTTTTGTGCCATATCTGTCGAACAATCAATGCATATCCACCACTAGGAGCATTAAGAGTTTGCAAGACGACAAGAGCTTCTTCCAAATCAGTATTCTTTACATGGATACTATCCAGGCTAAATACTCCAAACCCATTCTTCCAACTATGCAGCTCTGCAAAACCTTCAGTGGAGGTAAAAAAAACCTCCCCAAAAAAAAGAGAGAGTTCAAGAACATGATGTTCGATGGGAGATGGTCATTTAAAGGGTTTGGTATTAAGATGCCCACCTTCCGCTTCTGCTTGAGAGGAGCGAGCGAAGACTTCGTGGGAGTAGGAGCCTTGGTGGAAACAAGCAAGTCCGTAGTGGGGGGCTGAGAAGTGGACTTGCGAGGCGGAGTAGGCTTGGTTCGATCTGCGGTCGGATTCACTCCCAGGGGAGGAAATGCAGGATTCCCAGGAGGCGCAGGATCTGCCGTGATCAGATCCATGAGGGAAGTCCCAGTCTCCTGGCTTCCTGCCATCTCTCCTCCCCGCAAAACAACTCTTACTTTGTTTCTTTCTTATTCTTCTTCTCCCCCTCCCTCCCAATTCTTCTCACACACAACTCCTCCCCCTACTACCCATCACACAACTGCAAAAAAGGAAAAACATTCCAGATCATGAAAGCTCAGATTGCAAAACTTCTCGACACAAGCGCACTCTTGCACTCTCACCACCCACCGGCTTTGCTCTTTGGGTGTTTCCGCAACAGAGTGTTGTTTGGCGGGTCCTACCCCACCAGAGACCCTTCGGGTATTTCGTGTCAATGGTAAATGCCCGGAGGGCGTTAGCCCGGGTATACCGTAGGGCCTTGGCCACTTCGACTCGACACATGTTTGTTAATTAATTAATTAGTTAATTTTGAGGTTCCATTTCCACACATTTTTGGGATCCAAATATTCCATCAGATTCTTTATTTTCCTTCTGGAAAAATATTTCAGGGGAATTTTATTTTTTTGAAAATTTCAACATTTCTTATATATATATATATATAATGTTAATGATTGGACCCAATTTGTCCCCCCCGCAAAAAAAAAAAAAACCAGAAAAAACATACCTGGAAATCAAAGTAAAACTTGGCCTACCACCTGCTCATATCCCCTCTAGTCTTTTGGGTTTCTAGTTAATGCTTCAGCCACGACGCCAAAAGCCATCACTTTTGTGCCCTTGCTTTCTTGATCTTTGCAATTTTGTGCATTGCACCTTATAAGAGGAATGCAAAGTTGGTGATGGAAGGAGCTTTCAATGCGACATTGGAATGGAGATTTGTCGTTTTTTTATAACATCGAAATGCAATACACCACTATTGAAGAAGTTTGTAAACATAGTATATCACTTTAGTAGAAAAACAAAAATCCAATAAAAGATTGATGGCCAAAACCAAAGGAGACAACAAAGGAAGGTCAAGGAAAGGCGAAAAGACGCACAACCTGCAAGAACCAAAAAAGGGAGAGAGTTAGCCCCTCTCATAGTAGGAAGTTATCTCACCCACAACCCCCCTAATGTTGCCAACATGCAAATCATGGGATATAATAGTAACTAGTGGTAACCCGTGCTTGCAAGGCACGACACGGCACGAACGCATGTTTTCCCATCACTGTGGGGCGCTTCTGTGAATGAATGAATGAATGAAAGATGCCCCCCGGTTATCATACCGGGTATGCACCACTCACCTAACGGTCGCTTTTTAAAATTTTCAAACAATCAATGTGGTTACATGGTTCCCAAATTTTCAGGAAAAAAAAGAAAGTCTAAGAACCATGCGTTTTTTTACCAATTCTTTCGTAAAACCTCTGGTTCTTTTTTTGAAAGAACCGGAACCGGTGATTCTTTGATTATGGGGAAAAAAATTCAAAGAACCGGAACCAACACTGGAACCAACCACCATTAACAGGTTATTAGAAGGGTGGTTCTTACCATTCGTACTCACGGTTCTCAAAAAATCAATGAACTAAAAAATGGAACCGACGGTTCTTTATATTTTTCCAATTGCTGCTAAACATCGGTTTCCATCAGATCACACTGGGCCAGAGTAATTCAACACCCACTAGCGCACCATCCATCCACTGGATGCTTGAACACCGATTTCCATCGGATCACACTAGGCCAGAGTGATTCAGCACTCACCGGCACACCATCCATCCACTGGATGCCTGAACTTGTTGTGGATGAACATGAACCTCTCTCGTGCCCAGCCCGCTTGTGCTGGCCCACCGTCACTGACTAACTGACTGACAGACTTGCTGAATCAATATATTAAATGTGAGGTCTAGAATAAACATCACCTACTAACGCAATTTTGTTTTTAATAGTCGAAGTTAAAGCACATTGAAAAGCAATATTAGCACAATATTTGAAAAACTAAATGTAAAAAGCCAAGGATAAATGACTTCCCAATCGTATATCATGGAAAAGATGGGCACACTCCCTGATGAAATGATCCATATCATGCCCGAAGATGCCATGCACCTCCAAGGCCATCAAAATAAAGTGGTGCCCTTCATGAAACTTTCTATATTTGTGGATTTCAGCAATGGCATTAAGTTTTGCAATTGCACCTGATGGTTGACTAATGACACTTGAAGCCATTGTTCCTCACGTCGAGTCAATAACCACCACATTGGTAACAAAGACTTGGTCCTCACGAGTCATGTAGAGATCGGCTCGTAATGAAGCTCCTAATGTAAATGTGTACCATCGCTCTCTCCATATAGTGTGCCCACTCTCTTGAGTGAAGGCATACATGATATCTCTAATGGCATCACGTGTGGCTATCCGTTGACCTCGAAATGGGCAACATGTTAAATGCATGTTAGATGCGTCTAACCCGTGTCCACACTCAACACACTCACACATGAAAAAACTAGATGTCAAAAGTTGAATCAAACCAAAACAAAAACACGTCATTGAGGTAAAAGTAAAATGTGCAATGCAAAACGAACAAATAAATGGCCTAGCAACCAACCATAGCCCTACCCCATTGCCCGAACAAAAATGAATGCGAGCTTTGGATGCTAAGGAAATAGAGTCATCCTCCAAGATAGCCCTAAAAGATGTGTCATGGTGGATGTCCATCAAAGAAGCATGTAGCCTTGGCACGCCAATAACTACCAAATTCTCAAAAAAAAGGTGCATATCTCTAGTTATAGGAGGAAGGTTATTTCACGCTACATGAAAGCATGACTGAAGGAGGTGTGGGCCCCTTCAATTTAAGAAACATACTCCTTCAAAATAGGTCTATTGAAAATACGAAACTTCGAACACAAATACGAAGCCACTAGAACCCAACTCCCAAAAAAAGTAAATGGGGCACAATCCTCCATAAATTAAAAAAAACTTATACCATTAAAGGAGATCAGAAGTTAAGCTTGACACCTCGCTAAAAAGCCTTAAAAAGACTCCCACGATCCTAAACCCATAATGTCCCCACATACCTGCATAACTCTCTTGTTGAAACTCACCAAAAAAAACAAAAAGGAAAAGAAAGGAAATATTGTTTATGTGAAATAAGAAGGTCAACGAGCTATACATGAAAACAAAATGCCCAAAACAACATGAACGTCTCCTAGGAAAGGAAGATCATTGATATGCATCATGTCTTGAGAAAAAACCTCATCCAAAAAGTGTGTGGCAAAGTCTTAAAAACCCATTGGCACACCCAAAATGCATAGACCATCTATGACTAAAGTGCAACCCTTATGAATCTTTATGTCTAAAATAGATTTCTAAAGGATTCCAAAGCTTACACTTTGACACTTTGACCCTA
>Ga0209611_10002736_pt1 | contig 30856 bp, 17 predicted proteins | sample S1TSphgellanicum_3_FD_187693 | JGI IMG/M metagenome (GOLD analysis project Ga0209611, IMG submission 187693) | Host-associated microbial communities from peat moss isolated from Minnesota, USA - S1T2_Fc - Sphagnum magellanicum MG (SPAdes) (version 2) | ecosystem: Host-associated > Plants > Peat... | reverse complement strand
ATTCCTATGCTCCTGAAAGTTCCACGTCTGTATGATCCATGGGGCGGTTATAGTATTATTGGCTTTGGTGATATCCTCCTTCCAGGCCTTCTTGTCTCCTTCTGTCTTAGGTGATAACCCTGCCTTTGCCTTTTTGAAGATTCCTCTTTTTTTGCTTGTTAGTCAACTTAGGTCCTTCCTTTTTGCTCATGAGATGAGATATTGTTCCAATACTGTAGGTTTGTTTTATTCCCTCTGGCTGTTCACCTCCTGTTTAATATGGGGTACGAAGACTGCTCAGTTGCTACAGAAAATCAAAACAGTAGGAACCATAGTTCTGTAGTTGGCCTAGTATGTGCTTGTAACCTATTGGGTGAGCCACGAAGAGGCTTCCACGCTGACTGGAAGTAGGTGACTCTTATAGACAGCCACTTGCACACCTTTAAGCACAAAGGGTTTTCAGAAACTCTGGGATGGCAAATGTAAAGTTGAAGTAGCTTCTTCTCTGTAATTTAGGTTAAGGATGGAAATGTAGGACATGACCTGTGAAAAAGCAGCTCCATTCTAAAAGGATCTCACAGTGTTGCCTAGCTAGAATGGACACACTGCATCCCATACAAACTCAAAACTTAAGCACCCAGTCTCCTGATATCGTTTCTTCAACCTGTGTCTCATGGTTGATGCCACTGCAGTTCACTGACTGTTCAAGATTACGTCTTGGCAGGTATGACTGGATGGCGAAAAAGAACTTCTTCAATGGATACTTCTTATGGACAACAATTGGTTATGGTGTAGGTAAGGACCTGAGTTTGACATTGGGTGATCTGCCTTTTCTTTTATTTGTTTGACATGCATGAGCTCTTGCCAGACAGAAAAGTGAGCTCTTGCTGAAATACCATGGTATTGCCATAATGGTTAAGATTCTGGCTCAGTTAATGTGGCTGCAATTGGCAAGCAATCATGCTTTTCAGTTGCTAGACTCCAGCCAAAATCTGGAGAATTTTTTTGAGGATGCTAGAAAATTGAGGAGATCCACAGAGGTGTTACCTTTCTAAGTTTATCTTGCTCAGTAATTGTGGTTGGTAGATTGGTGACATTTTCTCACAATCATTGGTGATATTACAATGTTTTCTCAATTTGCAGGGTTGTTCACAACATATGTGGCACTCAATTTGATGGATGGGAATGGGCAACCTGCCCTACTCTACATTGTGCCCTTTACTTTAGGTATGTTCACATTCCATGGGGTTTAGGAGATGAATTCATGTTCTGGAGCTTTTGGAAACTCATGCTCCAGTTTTCATCTTCTAGTTCCATGTACACTAGGGTAATGCTACATCAAACTGCATGTTCATGTGGGTTGGTGGTCATCAAATGGGCCAATATAATGCCTGCAATCAGTCTCTAATTAGTGGAAATGTGGAACAGGCACAGTGATTTTGTTAGGCTGGTGGCGGAAAGAGTTGAAGGACTTATGGAACAATGGAGAGGATACATCAGGCAAAATAGAGACCTCAACACAAAGCAACGAGGCACAGAATAATCAACTGAATCACGAGGATTTTACTCCACTGGACATTCCTCAAAGTTAGTATAGCTAATTCTTCAAGTTTTCAGTTGAATACCAGTATGCTTCCTCAAGATATCAGGGAAAGCTTGGTTCAACTGACACAGCAGCTATCTGCTCTGCAAAAATGGATGCTCTCAGTGATGTAAATTTTTGTTTTTCCCATTCCAAGATGCTTTGGTTACTCAGCCTGTAGAATAAAAGTGCAGCATGAACCTGAATCAAAACTGATTTTAATATTCAATTGGGCTCTTCACCATTGTGTTCTCGCAACCAAATTAAGTGCATGGCACTGGACAGTGTGTTCCATTGCTGGATTAATGCACTGTTCCATTTGGAGATTTTGTGTTAGTTTACTGATACTTTGATGCCTCAGAAATGTAAGTATCAGGATCTGTAAGTATCAGGATCTCTACTTCTTTTGTGGTTGTAAGGCTGTTGTTTGAACTGTTCAGAGTCCCAAAAGTTATGGGGTCACACCTTCAAATGTGGTGCTGAATTACTTCTGTGGGGGAAATGAGGATTGCAGCTGCATTTATATGAGGTTGCAGGACTCAGATCTCAAGGTCTTCTCTAGAAATTTCAATCCTGAATGTAGTGGGCTGTGGCAAGTGGACTCTTCATGGCAAGTTGACTCTTGGATGTGCCAATACAAGTGGAGAATCAGGATGTTCAGGTTCAGTTGAATGTCTAACCAGGAACTTTTTTGTTTCTGCAATGCATTAATGAACAGGGTTGCAATGTGATTAAAATGTTGCCAGGAATGTGTCCATTTTTTGTGGAAGCAAGCAGTGATGTGGGCAATGCATGCATCGGGCAAAGATTTCAAAAGTGAGTTCTGGTAGACAATTCAAAATGCTACCATTAAACATTGAACTGGTGCTTCACTCAAGATAACTAAGAAAACAAATTCAGACTACCAAATCTATAATCCCATTGGCTTGAAATAAAAATCTTTGGGCCTACACGTAACCCTATTCTGCTGAATATTGAAATTAATGGTCCCTTCTAAACATTTCCATTGGTCCTTTAAAATTCAGACAAACTTAACCAAACCCTAGGACACATTTAACTGTCAGGTAATGGGCTACCCCCTGCCCCCTTATAAATGTACCATGTTTGCAGTTGGAAAGAGTAGTAAAATCAGCAAAAGCAACTAGTGAAATTAACACCAATGAAGGTAAATCTAGATCAGTGGTGCCTCTTGCGTTCAATTGCGTATTTTATGAGGACATTTAAAACATAGATAACCTTAAGACTATAAGAGAGTAAAAGGTAATCTAACCCTAGAAAATGATGGTAAAAGCAAAATAGAAGTGATTGATAAGGGCCTTGAAAAACTATCTAAAGAGTTGATAAGGCAAACTTCTCAAAAACTAGCCAAGCAAATAATCATTTCTAAACTGGATGGTGGGAGTAGGCCTTTTTTTCTGTTTTGATAGTTGACAAAGTCGTGCAATCTACTTTAGAAAAAACTAGTAGAACCCTTATTTGAACCTCTTTTTAAAAAATCAAGCCATAGTTTTTGTCTTGAGAAAAGTTGTCACTAAGCCCTTTGAGAACTCCGATATATTCGTAGATAGTAATGCTTTGGCTTATACAAATTGATATTGAGAAATTTTGATTTCATCATAATCTGTTTATTAAGGAAATCAAACTAGTACTGCGGTCCAAAGCATTATAGGATTTTATGTGAAAGCTATATAATGCAAGCTATGTCAACATATACAACCTTACAAATCAAACGTAGTTCAATATACAGGCTTTAAGGGACTTTATAATATCTTCGTTTCATGCCAATATTTTCTTATATAAATTAGACTGCTATATGGAAAACATACTAATACCCAAATACATTGTACAGGATATGCATCTTCTATTAGCAGAATATAAGAAGAGACTTCATCTTGATCCAAAGGACAATGTCTTTTGTAAGGATCCATAATTAGAACTGGCTAGTTTTGCTCTCAAACATCGTAGGTAAATTGAAACAAATAAACCTTGCTGCAAACTGGACCTTAGAGGATTTCAAAGACTTAAGTATCTTTGATCATGGTGTAAATAACACCATGTCAGGTGTTATAGGTAGCAAACAAGATGCCTTGGAAATCCAAAGGGCTATGCAAAACTTTATCAAGGAAAAACTGAAAGTAGACATGAAAAAATGAAAAGATTCAATATTAAACGCAAAGTCCGAAATGGCCAAATACTTAGATGCATTAGTAACATATTATGGTATTAGAAGTGTTATGGAAACTTTAAGCATTGATAAGGTCACATCAAAACAACCAGACTTCAATTGATAAAATGTTTACAATTAATTGTTTTTATTAAGGACTTAATAACTAGAGCCTTGGAACATCAATGTGCAAAATAAAATGCCAAAAGATCAGCCCAACCAACCTCCAATCAACAATTGGCGGCCCTAAAAGACAAAAACATTGTAACTTCTTTTTCATTGATAATACATGACATTGTTAATTATTATTTATTTGTGAAAAAATATTCTTCCCTATGGAAAGTCATGTCCATCTAGTCTTTCACTCTAACTTTAGCTAGAAAAAATGGCCTACAGGCGGCTAAGGCTACTTTCCATGAGATCCAAACTTGCAGATCACAATAAAAGACCATAGGAGGGGTAGCCTTATTATACCACTTTACTTCTCTGAAAACTTTGGGATTTCACACAAGAGAAAAGCCCCTCTTAATTAGTGAGGTAGTTATATTCGATAAACCTTATGATGGAGTGAAGTGTAGAGATATCTAAGAAAAAAAAATTCAGACCACTAAATCTTGCAATTTCGTTGGCCATAAATTTTTTTTTTTTATGCACAAGCCTATTCAAAACCCTCTGTATAGTACACTAATACTATAACTTTTTGAATCTTTAAAGATTAATGTTAAATCATAAATTGTACTGAACATAATTTGAAGATAAATGACGCCAAATGAACTAATGTGTTGAAATCAAGCAAATTTATTGCAAGATATATAGGTGGAAAGTAGGTATAACCACATGCCATCTTTCCAATGGCATGTTTGCAAAATGGAAACACTAATCAGATAGGGAAATAAGAAAGGGAAAATCTTGATTTTAGTTGAAGTTGGCAGTGAGATTAAAAGGATTTTTTGTGGTTGCTGTAGTCGCGGGTCATGTAGTAAAGGCATGAGGAGTTTTGGTTGGTAACGATCTTAACAGTTTTTCCACCTTGAGATGTTACATTTGGAAATTCATTTGAAAATTCTTGTCAAATCTAGTGAATCTAAGTTGGTTTTATTGCAACAACAGGGGGAGGTATGTATATCATGCAACACACTTGGTTAGTATTATACAAATGGTCTACTAATGCATACAACCCTTTCTTAAAGAAGAAGAGGTCACAAGCTAAAGCCACTGGGGAGGAGGAGCTTCTCAATCATGAAAACTTCAGTTCTCATGAAAATTATTAACTGATTTTCATAGGTTTGTAGATCGTGGAATCATTGAATTTTATCTTTATTTTTTGTTATTCTTTTATGAAAACTTTGGTGTGAAAAAAATGTACATACAACCATCAAATGATGACATAAGTTGTTGCAACTAATATGACGGTGCATCGCAAGTGAATTTCTTTAGTCAACTCCCTCACAGAATATATATTTTTCCCCATGGAAAGAAAATGTACTTATAATAATATTTTCCCCATTGATTGGCTTTGAACCCTTGCTAATCATTCCTAAACGAGTTTCAAGCTTGGGTTTAGGGTTTAACCCTAACAATGAAAATACATTTGATTCCCTAAACTAATCATGACCTTATGGTACACATTATATGACCACGAATGGCACAACATAATTTGCCATACTAAAGACAAACAACGTGTACTATAGACTTGACACAAAGTCTAGATATGTTTACATTTTTGTGACAACCGAGTAATCTTTCAAAGGTGGACATTTTCTAATTGAAGACGTCAATGGCTCAAGTGTTCGTCCTCAAGTTCTACTAATTAATCTCCGGGTGGCCTAAGTTTGGGAGGAATGTAAGAGGTGCAGAGAGTGCAGAGCTCTTGGTTTCATTGGACCATGAGCGTGCAATATGGTCTGAAGGAAGAATCCATATGTTGTTCTTGCAGCACAGAGACAGAAATTCTGAAATAATCCTGAACAATTCCAGGAAAATAAAATTCAAGATGAAAATTGAAGATGAGGAAGTTATAGTAGCAAGTTCAAAGGATGAAATCTATCAACAACATGATTCAAATCGCCAGATTGATTTATATGGGTCTGGATAATTGTACTTAGCTTTTGCTCCAACTGCGCCCGCTGCTTTGATTTTCTGCTACATTCGTATTTACTGCTGAGTTCAATTTTCATCTAGACCAGCGGCTAGAACTGCAGCCGTGGTGATCATCAACTCTGGCTCTTGTCCAGGAACACATGAGAGCTTGATTCATAATGTGAATATTCCTCATGCATGGAGTTCTTATCCACAACTGCTCTCTTGAACCAGCTTTGAACTACTCTAGCTGCTCACCTTTCGATCCAATGTTGTTGCTTCCCCAGGGATTGCAACAACTACATCTCCACTACACTCATGTGATTATGTTAAGCATCTGCCTTCCATTCTCAAAGATAACAAGCTGGTTGCTTGAATAGCTTGTTGGTTCTCATGATGTTCCACAAGTACTCTGGCTAGTCCCTACACAGTTTTCTGGCTAGATGAGTGGCATTCAAAGTTGCTTGTAGCTTGGACTAGTCCCCAATGCAGATTAGACAGAAAATTCTTGTACGTGGTCAACAATGTTGTTGTCTGAGTTGAGACCCATACCTTTCTTTTCATGAATGCTTTTGATGGACACAAGATCAATTAGGGAACTACCAAAAAATATCAACATGACATCAACATGACTTCAACATTTCATCATCTCTTATTTCCTATTGAATTGTTAAAGGGTAAGTAAAGTTTAGGGTAAAACTAAGCACACTCAACACCTTTTTTCAAAGGCACAATAATAAAGAGTTGACAATGAAATATGACTTGACGATGTGTAATCATTGCACAAAATTTATGTTTGAATTATATTTTTAAAATTAAAATTAAATTTTTACATGAATTCAAATGATGATCTCAAATCAAGTAAAATGTAATAATTTATTTATTTATTTATTAATATAAAAACTTCTTAAAACAATTTAGATCAATTTCAAAAATTCTTATTTAATTTATTATGGACATTAGGGATGGTTTTAAGTGATAAATTAGTGCTTGCTCACTCTGAAATGTTGATAGAAATTATTCATGTTTAAATGTATCATTCTTTAATGCACATTATATCAAAATATGTAGATCATATGAAACATATTGAATCCTAAATCAAGTTGAGAATTTACACACATGTTATTAAAGAGTCACTACAGGTGCAATGGGTTATTTTATCATAGACATACCCTAAATGTTCAAGCTAGATTACAATAAGCTAATATTCACTTATATAATGTCCCTATCCCACTTTGGAATTCTTTTTTCCCCTAAATATTTGCAAGGAATGATAATAATATTCCTTTGAAAGTCATAGCAAGGTAAGATTGGTGTGAGGTCAGTGTTGCCTCCGTCTTACTAGGAGGTGATACGAGCATCAAGCTGATATTGCCTCAGGTCATACCAGCCTCAGATGCTCCTGGATACCGGAGCATAGACCCATATAACTTATATTCACCATGCCATTTTTCAATATATATAGCAGATCAACACCGGTCCCCACCAAGCAAATCATAAGCACGTTACAAAATCCAAAAGTCCTTATTTGTCAAGCTGTGAACACTCTTAACACATGAGAAGGGAGTTTAATCTTAGAAACCCTATTCTAATCTTATAGACCCTCAACTTGCAGTTTGAGTCTATCCTGAGACCCTATTTGGATCTTGGATACCCTCCACTTACGTTTGAGTCTATTTTGAGACCCTTTTCTTCTGACTGTAAAAACAAAAAACCTGTTCCTGTTTTGCCTTTGTTCTTTGGAGCATCCCCAGAGGTGCTGAGTTTGTGACCCTGCAAAAATATTTCTCACATTCAAGTTTAGTTATTTACTTTTTTCCAACCCCACCCATGAAACTAAAACTGGGACTGTAATAGGTGGGAGACCACTAATAGCAACCCACCTGGACTAATCAAATTATCCAGCCAATCAACAATAGGTGTTAGGCTTTGCAGTGCCTTTTATCAGCTTCAACATCCTGCAAAAGTGCAGGGTTAAAACCATTTAGTTGAGCCAAACTGGCAGGTTGTGCCTTTTCTTCATCCAATTTTGTGTTGCAGGGCCACATACTGAGCATCAGTGGAGCTGCTCTTGGGGGAATTGTGCTGGGAAAATTTTGTCCAGTTTGGAGCACTGTCTGTTGGGGTGCTGGGTTGCACTCATAAAGCCCCTATTACAGTTGAACGCACCTTGACAGCTGGATTTGACTACTTTTAACTTGTTTCAAATAGGACTTTCCTAAGGGTAAGCCTCCTCATTATGAGTAATTATGGTTGTATTAAACCCCTAGCAAGCCCCTCCTTGGGCTGATTCCTCCTTTTGCTCCTCAGCCTATGGGGTAGTAACAATCGTTTCCAGCTGTTGTCCCCCTCCCAAGGGCAGGTTCTTACGTGTTACTCACCACCAGATGTAAATTTTCAACTTACAGGTTCTTGACTTCAATAGAGCACCCAGACTGTGGCCTTTCTTCCCATTGGCAAGTCTTTCAGTGTGATCCTTTTTACCAGGGACCTGACCTATCACAAGAATTTTTTTTTTATCAGGACTATAGGATTGAAAATAAAGATTATCTATTCTTTCTTTTATTTCGAGAGAAATATCAGTGTTGCTTATAGTTTGTTCTTAGCCCATTTTTGGTTTGAGGTCGTCTTGTATCGAGATGTCATTTAGTCTCTTGTCCCCAGTAGTTTGGGTAATCTGCTCTCTCGTTGAGGCTCTGCAATGCTCGATTTGTGCGTGTCATCCTTGCGAAGGGGCCATGTTAATTTTCTCTGTATCGTTCCAATTTTATCAGATGTCTTTGAAGAGACTCTGCAATGCTAGCAGGGGTTTTCTTCCTATTTTGGTCTTATCATAATTTATCAATAGCAGACTGAGAGCTTGACATGTGCATTTATGTGCATCGAGTTTCCTCTGATTAATTGCGATTCCAGTTTGACCAAAAAAAACTTTGATTTGCTAGAGGGGCTCATTTGAAAACCAATAACACGTAAACCAGGGGATAATTGAAATCCTTACACCTTGTGGCTACCGTTATTGGGGTTTGAGGAAGTTGCAAACATAATGGGAGCATTGACATTTTGAAGGGGGGGGGTGGTGGTCGGGGTATTGACAAATAACCATTGTGAAGCATAATAGTTCAAGGGCTCTCTTACAAGGTGAATGATTTCTTCCATTTTTGTAAACTGTCTTCTTGATTTTTACTTTCTTTCCAGCATTTCCTTACATTTCAAAGATTTTTTATTCATTTAACAATATTATTGTCAGATCTAGTGCAAGGCCTCCTTGCTCCTTTACAAGTTGTATAATTTGTGCAAGCCGTAGCGATTTTTCAGCAGGCTGCTGCACTTGGTCGGAGTTCCTGATTTTTTTCGCACCTTAGTCTCTAGTCGATTTATCGATTTGTGACAGATGAGCTGGCTGCTGCACTTGGTTGGAGTTCCTGATCTTTTTCGCACCTTAGTCTCTAGTCGATTTATCGATTTGTGTAAGTCGATTTATCGATTTGTGACAGATGATAGCTCTTTTGTCTTAAGTCTTCTTTGTTATTGTTGATTGTCATTTTGTACCCATGAGTACTCTTTGCATAGGTCTTTACTTGATTTTTGATTTTTGTTGATTGTTTACTTTTGTTTTTTCTTTGGGTTGTGTCTACTTGTGTTCTCATCGCCTTGTACTTTTGATGGATGGGTTCCCATCCTTGATTTTTATTTAAAGAGTTTTTCTTCCACTCTATAAGCTGCCTTCTTGACTTTTTCTTTCTTTTTCTTGCCAGCATTTCTTTATATTTCAAAGATTTCTTTACCCTTCAGTAACATCATCGTCCCATGCAGTGCAAATTGTCAGAAAAATGAGAGTAGAGATCTGAAAGATTCAGGAAAATGAGAGAAAGCGACTGACAATCAGGGGGAGAGGATAGTATCTAGATACATAGACAAACTAAAAGGAAATTGAAAAGAAAAAAGATACCTACCAACCAATCAGAAGACTATTCGGTGTGTAAGCATTACGATCATATCACCAATAGTCATTCGACCTAACACGACTGTCGATCCTTCTACCCGTACTCTGTATGTCTCGTGTGTGCGTCTCCCTCTTTTCCTCATCCACCCCCCACTGATCAAATCCGGATTTTCACTTGTGGATCTTTGATTCTAGAGCTGATTTTCGGGGCGCTTCTTCTCACCGCGATCCTGCATCTTTTGCGACCGTTCGCAGCTCTTTTGGTGTGGTATGCGAGAAGTTGTTACGGTTTTTATCGACCACTTCGGCGGCGGCGGCGGCGGCGGCTGCGCCCTCAAAGGGTTGGTTCATCATCAGCTGCTATGCACAAGAGGTTACTCTGTCGAATCTTTCCCTTCTAAGTGTTGATGTGAAAAATGAATTATTCATTCTCTGTTTTTTCTCTGATGGTCTTGTTCTGCATGAACCAGTTCTCGTGCAAGTGATCCTTGATTTGTTACACTATTATTTGCTGCAGATAAAGCTGATCTCTACATAGTCCGGCAATATTTACAGGCGCAGGTAAGCAGTTTCTTTTAAAGATTCTTGTAACCGTTTTCTTACCGGATGCTTCCTTCTTCAAAGAAGTTAGCTTTGAATATATACATATGTTCATGCATTTTTGAGGGGCTCTTTGCTGCTTGGACTGAAACTTGAACCATATAATCTCTGATCATATACTCTAGAACTTTTTTTTTTGCTACCTCTCATATTCATGTTTAACAGCTGCTTAATATTCATGACACCTTGTAAAATCCAATCATGAGCTAGGGACACAGACGAATGTTATGGTGATGTTTTTTTTTTGACACTAGTGAACTGTGATCCTGGTGTATATGTACCTGTCTGTAGTTATACCCTTGGAAAGTTTGATCCAAATAGGTAGAGAGTGCAGCCATAAGGCAGCTTTGCAGATTTGAAGTTTAAGAGCATCTCCCACCAAATTTTCCTGCTGCAAACCGTCATAATAAATGCTCTTCCTCATCCAAACTTTGCTTTGCAGTGCGTTGATGGAGATGCTCTAAGGAGATAAATTGTGAATAGAACTTCACACATGTAGGTTCACATGTTTTGATTGCTATTGCAACATGTGAACCTACAAGCCTCACAATTACTATCCAATATGCTTTTCCCTTATGTTTTCGTTTATGGGTTCTTTGTTTATGGGTTGATATTCTGGTGTCTTAGGCATAGAGGAACCACACCAATCCATCCCGAAGTTGGTGGTGACACTCTACTGCGATGACAATACTCATCGCAATACTGTGAGGGAAGCTCTATGGAAAAATAGCTCGACCCTGGTATGCAAAAAAAGTCCCACGCCTCCAAATCTTGAAATCTCTGAAGACGTGTTTCTATAGTAGACCGATTAGTTAACATACCACCTAGTCAGCCATACAACTGTGAATCCGTTCACGATTCTTCATTATCAATTTGATCTCGAGAATAAATTCTTCCAAGAACGTTCAAGTGTTTGCCATTTTTCCCTTTCCAAATGAAAAATAATAAAAACTTCGATGTGATTTATTATTCATCTTTTTTTTTCTTGACAATGAAGAGTGGAGTTTTTTTATTTATGTCAATTAACTCCCTCTCAATGTAACAGTAAAAGCAAGACGTGTGGGTGGATCAACTTATCAAGTACCTATAGGAAAAATTCTTCTACGAGAAGGTTTCACTCTTGCATGATCAGCTAGTGATGCAATATAAACTTTAATGTCTCTGCTTTTGGGTTGATAGTCAAGAGCCTTGACTTGGGCTCCGGGGTAAGTAATAACAGTCTCCTCTTGGACAAGAATATTCTATGTGAAACAAAAGTCTGAAAAGCCTTAATCTATTGAGTGCAGCTTCTAGATAATCTGCTAGAAAAGTCTAATCCGCTAGATATTAAGCTTCTTTGTAAAGGATCATAGGGGGTGATCTGATTACAATAAGAGTGCTGAGTTTGAATTTGTGCACTTTGATGACCATGCTTAATGTAAAGTGTATTTACTTGCCGTCTGTGACAACTAGCGTCCCCAAGGGTTCCTACAAAGTCATTCCCAACTTGATGATTGCTGAGTTATAGACTTTGATTCAAGTTCAGGTGATCTCAGGAAATTTTCCAGAATCTGTTGTTAACTTTATCTGTTAAGTTTTGAAGCGTGGAACTCCACTTTTGCAGCCTTATGAGCAGCAGCTTCCTACCAGCTAGTAGGTGGAGGAAAAGACATGTGACAAGAAATCCACACTTTGCAACTGGGACTATATTCTGAAGTGCTATGCCATCCACTTGGAGAAGCTGGTCAACCTGCAGGAGAGAAATCTAGGGGAATATTTAATGGAGGGAACACTCCAGAGCTTGGAGAACTTTGCACTGGTACCTGCTCTTAGATTTACAATGTCACACGATCTGTTAATGTTTGCTGCAAATTTGCTTCTTGGGCTATATTGGCTATGTTGTTCATGTAGTTAATACCACCACCAAAGTTGCAGCACCATACAGTTTGAGTGGCATTGTAAATCTAGGAGCCAGCCCCAGTGCAGAAACAAAGTTACTAGAGATGGGATCACTCAGCCTATAAATGAATCCAACATGGTGATGAGTTTCATCAAATCGGTTTCATCCTGGAGCAAGCACAGACTTTCTGGCCCAGGTATGTGATGATATATATACATATATATGCATTTGAACTTTACAAGCTGTGCAGTGAATGGCAATGAAAGACGATTTTTTGGAGGATGCTAATCTATCTATCAAGGAAGGTAGTTTGTTTTGTTTTGTTTTGCAGTTATGAGATCCACTGAACCTTGATGCCTCAGATCGTGTTCTCGGTGTCTTTGGAAAGCTCTCAACAAGGAGGGGTGCATGGGTTTGATTCCATGTCGTTTGAACTTGCTGTGCAAAAGTTCTTGAATATTGAATGATTTTTTCACTGAAAATTAAATTAGATCGTAGCTGAAAATTTCGATGTTTTTGGAAAGATCTTAATGAGCAGGATTTAATGGAATTTATTTGGTAAGATTTGGATCCAGAATGTGGGAGATATTGATTTTAAAGTGATTTCTGCCCCTTAAAATTCAAATAAATTCCAAAAAACCAGGTTTTGGAAGGAAAAATCAGTTGAGGATGTGGTAACACTTGGGCCAACTGCACAGGCCACACTTGTATATGTTAAATTTGGCATTAAGGGATGTTGGAATTGGTGGTGGTGAGATACTAATGTTTTGAAGATGGGGTTTGATTTTGTGACTTGTGCCTTGCTTTTCGGCCCATTACTTTAACCCTGGTGGGGTCCTTGAGGTTTTCTTTTTAGCAATTTTTTGCAACTTGGCAGCTCAAAAGAAGTCCAGTGCTCCTCATACAGAGGATTCTGTCGAAAAAATCTCCCAAAGGCATCTCAAGGATTGGTTTGGAATCGCCATATTTAGACAATAGGTGACAGCAGGTTGCCCAAATATGGCAGGATTCTTATGTTTTCCCAATTTCTTCTCTGACCTGTAGCCAAATTTGGCTAATTCCTCTTGTGGATGATCAGTAGTTTGGTTACATCACAAAATTGATAACAAAAATACCTGGCTATAGAAGATCCTCATTTTGAGAAATCTTGATTTGCCATTTATCTGGGATTTTTCAGTTCTATGATTCTTTGCATTTTAGGTTGGACAAAAAATCTCTTACATGGGAGCAAAAATGTGGGAACAAGTGTTACATGCATATGTTATGCAAGACTTCCTACTATAAAACGCCAGTTGAGATGCTTTTTTTTTCTGCTGGGGCTACATTCTTGCTCTCACCCTAGCCACTATGGTCATATCTGTCCCACCCAAACATTTGAAGGCATCTATGCTGGTCACTGGTTAAAAGAGTGGGTGATTTGATCTATTTTGGTCTTGATTGTAACGGAAACAATAGCTTGTCCATCCATTTTTTAAGCATATCCAATTCAAAGAACATCATGCATTAATGGATGATGAGGACCCATACTTGCAATCATGGGATTAATCTTTGTAACTAGGACTTCCATTCATAACTTTCTTTATTACATTAAAAAAAAGTTTCATCCATATTGCTGAATACTTACAGACAAAAATTTTGTCTGAGAAATGAAGAAAAACTTAACTAGTTTTAATTTATGAATACCTAATTGAATAATGAAATCTTTATAACAAATCAAATTTTTTGAGATGAGTAATTGAGTCTTGCACCCTAGATGGTGAGAGGCCAGTAGTCGAAAGCATCACTAACTTACACTCTAACCCCAGTAGCAAGGGGCATGTGAAATCTCATGTGAATAAGGATCACATTGCAAAGCTAAATACCCTTTGATTGCCATTTCTTACGATAGGGAAACACCGCTAGATTTTTCCAATCTATCAATTGATCATTTTGTCAATATTTTCATGAAAAACCAAGCAAATTCACCCAGAGGATAAATTAGAAATACAGAAACAAAAAAATTAAATAGTAATTAGAATGAAGAAAATAATAACATTATAAAAATGTAATAATCAGTGTTGGTCAGGTATAAAAATATTTCTGAGTATCACCTGAATATTCTTATCTCAAGCTCTCAAGGTATTACTTTGAGTGAGACATTGATTAAAAAGTTCATCATTGGCTCAAGAAAAAAATTCAAAAATATAGAGATTCAAGTGAAATAAAACCCTCTTACCTGAGTTAGGTTCTCATGATATTGCCTATTTTAAGTAGTAAAAACTATATCATTAGAGTTATTTCACCTCTCATGAGAGTGATAGAAGTGCAACAAATTGCACCAGACTAGTTTTTATGGTCTACAAAGCTTTTGGCTTACTAAAAGAAAAAACAAAAGCATTTTTTATTGACATTGAAAAACTCAAAAAACTAGAGCATGCTAGAAATGGGGAGTTGAAGTCAAACTCATACACTAAGAAACTTTTGTAAAGTAATTGAGACTAGGATAAGATAGAAAATAAATAAATAAATATTCCATTAATAAAAAACATGAAACCATTTTATTTCAATAGAGGTACAAAAAAAGATTAAGGGTAATAAAGTGGGTAAGAACTTGTTTTCACCTTGTCTTTGAACCTCCTTTCACCCTCTATTTCCTCTTTCAACGCATCCACAAAGCAAGGAAATTTTTATTAAATCTTAGTATCAATTGTTAGAACTCAACATTTAATGCACAAGATTCAAGAATAATTATAGTAGTTGTCCATGTAGAGGTAGTGAAAATATATGTAACAAGCATTTAGGAAAAACGAAAGATAGCATGAAATTCAAGTTATCACAAAAATTGATGGTTTAAAATTTTTTGCCTCCCCTTATTGCTAAGTAATGTGGCCCGTGCCATTGGCCCAAGTGTGAACCCATTACAAAATAGGGAAACTCAACATGTGAACATTGTTTTACAATGTATGTATTGATTTTTTGAACATCCAATTATGAAAGAAAATCATGCTTGAATTGAATGGTAATCCTTCAAGTGTTACCACATTTTCAACCGATTTTTCCTTTCAAAACCCGATTTTCAGTAGCAAAAATCACTTCAAAATCAACATCTCTCACATTTTGAATCCAAATTTTACCAAATAAATTCCATTGAATCTTGTTCATCAAGATCTTTCCAGCAACACCAAAGGAAAATTCTAATTCTTCCAAAAATTTCAGCTACAATTTAATTTAATTTTCAGTGAAGAAATCAGTCGATATTTAAAAACTTTTACGTCACAAGTCGAAACATCATGGAACCAAGCCCATGCACCCCTCCTCTTGAGAGCTTTCCAAAGACACCAAGAACATGATTTGAAGCATCCCAGTTCGGTGGATTTCATAACTACAAAATAAAACAAACTACCTTCTTTCATAGATAAATGTATCTGTTTCCAGGCTTGTTTTTGAATTTCACCTCTGTATGACCAAACTCAGAGTTCTGGTGTTGTGTTTTCTTCACTTTATGGATAATTCTATTGCTTATGAATTTTTCATTTTTAAAAAAAGAATAAAATCAATATTTTTTTGTAATTTTGATTATGATTTTTTATTTTAAAAAATTAATAATTGATTCATGAGAATTGTCAAATGATAATCAACTATTTTCAAAATTTTAAGAATTAACAGTGAGAAAATTATTTTTAAAAAAATTATTGATACCTTCCCCCAATGTATAATTTTAAAAGAAAATCAAAATCAAAACCTTTTGTAAGTTATTTTGTGAAAACTAAATTTGAAGTATTAGAAAGTTTTTAATACCCTGCGAACATTGATACTTATACAAAATAAGCAAGTTCAAATTGATGTAACATGAAACCTATTAGAGCAAAAGTTTCACAAAGATTGACAAAGGTACATAAACATCTTTCCCAGCTAGCATCAAAATCTTCACACATGTTGTGACCCTATTTATTATCAATATTTTAATTTAAAAAATTAACACTTTTATAAGCTAATAAATAGGGTAGGGAACTTGCTATAGGAAAGAATGTTTTAGTAATATATATGTGATGGGAAAGGTATAATTTTGACAATGCAAAATTTATTAATGAACATTTAATATATGAAAATATTTACAAATTTATTCATACTGAAAAGTATGAAATTGAAGCTCACACAACTTGAAAAAATTGTCATGATATGACTATGTGATTACGAATCTATAGGGTTATTTTTTCGTTCCATAACCTGCATTTTGTTTAGATTGAGTTGACGAGTCAATCAAATTCATTAATACTCCAATAAAACATACATTACATCCAAAAATACATGATGATTTTCAAGTTTCTATTTGATCATGGTTTATTCAATTTGATTGTTCAATGTAACCTTTTGAAAGGTGTTTTGAGTTAAATATTTTAAGGTTCAGGTCCCTTATCTGTAAGGTATTGGATAGTCATACGTAAACAATTCATATGATTTAAGGTCACTATAAAATCCTAACCAATGTATTCCTTATTCATTATAATTTTAAAGCCAAATCACCACAGTATACATGTGTTACATTTACACCAAAATCTCAATGCATGTTGTGATTATATTTATTATCAATGATTTTTTTTAAAAAAAATTGACAACTTTTTAGCTAATAATTAATAACACATTGGTAGGCAAATGGAAGTCTTCACCCCAATTAAGAATTAGACCTTGACAATGCCATAGAACAAAAAATTATGTAACAAATGTAGCTGAAAACATTGCTTTCATTTATAAATAGGTAATCAAATAATAGCATTTGAATGCAAGGGGATACCCAATAAAGAGTGACCTCCCCCAAAACCTAGTAATGCACCATGTTATGGAATCTAATGAATCAATCCTAGGAATTGAAATGATTAGCAATTTGAGCATATGATTTACCATAATTTTAGAAAAAAATCTATGCATTTTTTCCTTTTTGTACCATGGTACATAACCATCATGTTTGTGTAACCATCATGGTAGTTTGCAAACATGGAGCCTAGTGGCCTCCTTATACTAAATATGTAGATCTTGTTGAAATCAATTTCATTATTTAATGCATTTTTTTAAATTATTTTTAAATGAAAAATATAGTTAAAATGAAGATTCAAATTATTTTTAAAGACTCAAAAGGATATTCATATTAGATTCAATTTATTTTAAAATATTTTTATTAATTTAACATGACATAATTCTAATTGTAAACATACAACAAATCATTATAATTTAAAGTAATAAATTTTATAAAAATCTTAATTAGTCCTTTTGGATACCCCAACCATGAATTTGCCCATACTTGGAACTTTATATTATTGATTTAAAATTTAAAAAATCTAAAGGCTCCTCCAATATTTAAACTTCTTATTTAAAAGGTTTTGTTTTTGCATTTATGAACACATTTATGAAAAACAAATAAGGCATCAAATTATTATATAAGCAAAAATAAGCATATTTATGAATAAATAAGATAAATAAAAACATTAATTTCATTTATAAATAAACAATGATTTTTTTCCTTAAGCCATACTTGTTCACATTATGGCAAATTGTGTCTTTTCGAACGTAATTCAACATGGTGAATGCTAAGAAGGCCACCTAATGACAACCAAATTCAAATTTTTTTTAATAAATCTTGTAAAATGATTATCATTTATTATAATCACCTATAATGTTATGTCTTAACATTTGAATAGGTTTAAGGATTATCATTTGTTTGAAGTGTATGTTTATGTGAAACATAATATAATACAAAATATAACAAAAAACTCTACAAAAATCAATATAAAATCATGGTCTAACATAAATATTCATGTACAATAATAAACCAAGTACAACTTATAAAATTTTCAATCTATCAAAACATTAAAAGATTAAAAAAAATTGAACTTAATACAATAAAAGGAGTAAAATGATTAGTGGGCACTTGGTCATTATTATATACCAAATAAATTAAAATTCCAAAAATTACATTATGAAAATTAGATTATTACCACAAATCATATGTCCATATTAATATGACAATGGGGTGCAATCGCATTAGCATGTACCATTAACAATAGTAACCATTGTTTAATTTTGTGTATTTCAAATTGTTAAAAAAAAAAAAAAACTACAAATGGACTTGTTTTTATACAATGTTATTTTCAATATATTGGTATATATATCCAAAAAAATTAGAATCAATTTAATGAATTAAAATACACAAAAAGCTTTTTCATGTTATGTAACTAATGCTTTTAAGTGGTAATTAAATAATAAACCACAAAAAACACAAATTGAATTTTTTAAATGACATAATTTTGGAAAAAAATTAATATAAAAATTAAACATAATATTAGTTTAAAATTCATATTTTGAATCACCAAAATGTCAAGCATATTTGAATTTTGTGCAACTTTGAAAGTTTGGTTCTTTGCACTAGGTTTGTTGTTAATGATAAATGCCATGTAGTTATGTTTTGGCAAGGTTTTGTTTGGTTTTGTTTTTGTTGCAATTGGGTAGCAATTACAATTAAAGGTGTTTCTTGGCTTGCTTGGTTCAATGATTTTGTGGATTTTGGTTTTGATTTTTGTGTAAATGTTTTTGGGAGTCGAACCCAAATGGCAGCTTAATACCCCAAAGTTTGTAGTGTGAAAAAAAGACCTCACCTTAATGTTCATGTTAGGAAACAAGGTTTCAACTTTGTTGACTTTGTACTATTTATGAATCATTGAAGGATTTGATATTAAAGGTTGGAAATAATAATGTTGGTGCAAAGGAACATGAAATGAAATTATGAAAGCACAACATTCATCAATAGTCATGTACATGTTTTTATCAATTTAATGAAAAGAAAAATATATTTGCATCCTCCATGACAAGATTGATCATCCCAAAATTATTTTTTCAAAACTTGTAGTAAAAGACAAAATGGTTTCATAAAGTGATAGTTAAGGTTTTTAAAATGTTGAATTTTGTAGAATGAAAAGAGAATTTGACCAAGATGAAAAGTTGAATTTGTTTCAAATTGTTTGGATCCATGTTGCTAAGGGTGATGGGAAGTGTTGACCATGGCAAAACAAACATGATATGGTTATGTCACCAAAAAGGAAGGGTCAAACAACAACACAACCCCTCTATCCAACTTACACAGACAGATCAACAAGACAGAACCTTAGAGATTATACTCATTAGCTTAAAATTTACAGAGTTCCCCGACAGCACAAACTTTCTTCGCTCCAGAATACTCATCAAACATCTATCAACCCCACTTAGCTAAGTCATAGGTGCAGTGGAGAGTTACAACAACTCAGCCAAGTACTCAAAACAGACATATGGATCGACATGTCTATAAATTTCTGAGCTCATCTGACATCTTCAACTCTACCCCTCCAACTTCAATGCACAATTTCAGAAAAATCTCCTCTCTAGCACGACCTCAACCTCCTGCTATATTCTAAACTCCTCTCTCTAAACAATGTTTATCCAAAATCAAAAGCAAAAATCTCTCCACTCCAACTCTCTCCTCCTACTTTCTTCCTGAGCTCCTCTAACCTCTTCTTCCCAATCAGAGCTTCCTTTTCTCCCTCCTTGGCGTCCTTCACAAGCCTCTGTCCTTCCTTACTTTTTCCGCTGTCATCTCCTCAACAACACATCAATGCGGCGCCATCCCCCTTCATCATTCGCGCCGCCTTTCTCCTACACTCCCCATCCCACACAGCCAGAGAGCAACACTTCCCATGCATCCCATGCACGATCAATATTAACCACCTTCCAAAATGATAAAATCCGCCGCCCTCATCAATGAAGGTGACGACTAGATTAACCCTAAAACCCTAATCAGTGAATCAGGCATTCACGCAAAATGCACAACCATAGAATCCTTATTCAGCCACTCCCCTTCTGGTTACATATGTCACCCCTCCCTTGTTGAGAAAGCTGAGTCCCTCAGCTTCACTTAATTTGGTGGAGTGTAATAGATTTGAAGATCTCTACGAGACCTTTCCCACTGACGTCCATCAGCATCTTGGATGATGCATATCCGACAGCCTTCCTCGAAATCAAGGTTACCTTTGCCATCAGTATGGCCTACAAACTAGTATGGACCTTCCCAGCTTGCAGTAAGCGCTCGCTTCTTCCCTAGTTTCTTCATCTTCACCATGGTCTCCCTTGCAACCAGACCTTCAAACAGATGCTTACCCTTCTTGGTGGCATAAGTGTTCCTCTGTTTCTGTTGTGCATGCTCCACGTTGAACAGAACGCTTTCATGAATACTTGCTATGAGCCTCACCTTTTGCAGGAATTGTGCTGCAGCAATTTCGACATTAGCACTATCATCAGTTACATCAGTCAAAGCATTCAGGTAGTTATCAGCCCTGAGACGTGGTGAGCGACCAGTCAGAATCATGAATGGAGAGAACTTTGTACTAGCTTGGATCCCACATCTGTATCCAAACAGGATCTTGGCCAGGTGCTCGTCCCAACAATCCACATTTGCAGGATTCGTAACAAGAACAGTGATACCATGCTTGATGGTTTTAATCATGCGCTCCGCCATCCCGTTGCACTGAGGCCATTGGGGTGCAGTGCGCTGATGCTGGATGGCATAATCCTTGCACATTACATCAAACTCTGCAGCCCACTCCCCTCCATTGTCAGTCAGTACAAATTTGGGAACTCCGTACTTACAGACTATGTCATCTTCCAAAAACCTGGCGGTAATTTTAGCTCCATGATCAGCCACTGCCTTTGCTTCGCACCACTTAGAATAATGGTCGATGGCCACTATAATGTATCTGTTGCCTGACTTAGTCTCAGGCAATGGTCCTGCAGTGTCCATAGCAATTCTATGAAACAAATCACAGATGGGTATGGTCTTCAATTCCTCGTCTCCAGAACAGACGCTACCCACACTCTTCACCAGCTGGCATTGCTGGCATCTTCTAACCACTATCCGAACATCTTCAGTTCGATTGTGCCAGAAGTACCTCTGACATATCTCAGCCAATGTTCTCTGTTTTCCAAAATGTTCGAGATCTTCATGCATTTGAATCACCAGTGGAATCTTCTCCTCCGATTTGGGCACATACAGCCCTTTGAAATAGAGCTTCTACCCCTTCCAGCAGTAATTGTTTACCCTCTTCCTAGCCCTTTTTCCTTCTTCAAGGTCCATAGCATTCGGTAACTGACCTTCCTTCAGCAACTCCAAGCATGTGGTGTCTTGCCAGATGTCAACACTCCTTGCCTCCACACCATACATCTCGCCCTCATTTGATTCCATGAGGTTCGACTCATGTTTCCCAAACTCCGACAGTTGCTGAGTTGCTAACACCAGCTCCAGCTATTGCTGTCTATCATAGTACTTGGTCCTCCTCTCCTTTAGAGCTCGCTTACCATTGGGAGGTTTCGAATTCTGATCTCCCTTACTGTTTGCTCCTTCCACGTCTCCCACAGGTGAGTTATTTTCCTCATCCATGCTTTCCTTAGTCACAACATCAAGCATGAACAGTTGGTGATTAGCTGAGCAACGCCAATGGTTGATGCCAAAACAACACCAACAGTGTTCAGTGAGCTTCCTTGCATGCCTCCTGAATCCGAACCATTCCGACTCCTGCCCATATTGAACAAAGAACATACTCTTTGTCGCCTCAGTTGGATCATCAGGTATGGTCTCAACATCCTGGACCTCTTCACTAAAATCATCATCATCTGTGGCTTGCCCCACTGGATTTCTGCTCAGCGCATCAGCATTGCCATGACTCATTCCTGGTCTGTGTAAAATTTTTAAGCTGAAATCTTGTAGCATGTCAATCCACCTACCTCTTCTTCCATTTGCATTTGACACTGTTGCCAACCATTCAAGTGGCTTGTGGTCTGTCCTTAGGACGAAATGCGTCCTGTGAAGGTACTGTTTGAAATGCATGATGCCCCAGATCAATGCATAGCACTCTCCTTCCATTGGGTGGAACCTTTGAACCTCAGTCAAGCCCTTGCTGGCATATGCCATGACCTTCTCAGATCTGCCCTCCCTTTGTGATAGGATGGCACCAACACCCTTCGTCGACCAATCAACATCAAGACAGAATGGTTTTTTGAAGTCAGGACGTACAAGTACGGGAGCTTCCACCAGTGCTCTCTTTAAGGCATCAAACGCCCACTGGTAGTCCTGATTCCATACACACGGCACATCCTTCTTTGTCAATTCAAATAAAGGACTAGCCAACCTTGAATATTCTCTAATGTATTTTCGGTAGTACCCTGTCAGTCCCAAAAAGGATCTGACGTTGGTAACCGTCTTTGGCTCTGGAAAACGCAGCACTGCATCAATTTTACCAGGATTTGGTTTAGTACCCTCCTTACTGACCACATGTCCCAGGAACACAATGCTCTCAGTAGCAAAACAACATTTACTTGGGTTTAGCTTCAAGTTTACTTCCCTGAGCCTGGACAGCACAGCACCCAAGTGTCGGAGGTGATCCTCCCAATTCTCACTGTGGATGTTGAGATCATCAACAAACACCTTCAGGAACTTGTCTCCCATTTCCTTGAAAACTGACGACATTGTTTTTGTGAATGTGTTGGTCGCATTCTTGAGACCGAAAGGCATGACCGTCCAGTCATAGAACCTAGTCTTGGTGACTAGGGCCGTTTTTTTTACATCTTCAGGAGCCATGCGAATTTGCCAAAATCTTGATTGCAAATCAAGTGCAAAAAACCAAGCCGATTTCCCCAGCTGGGAAATTACATCGTCAACAAGAGGCATTGGAAATGAATCCCGCCGTGTGTGCAAATTTAGTGGCCGATAATCCCCACAGAAACGCCTACTCCCGTCCCTTTTTGCTGGAAGGGTCACACAACAGGCGTACTCAGAATCACTTGGCTTCATCTTACCTAAGTCCACCAACGCGTCAATCTGTCTTTTTACCTCAACCTCCTCCCAATATGACAATCGTCCAAATGACACTCTGCAAGGTGGATAGCCTTGCGTATCTATGGAATGCTCTCCAATAGTACAACAGCCCAGTTCCCTCTTGTTCCAAACGAATACATCTTGATAATGCTCCAAGACTCCCCACAGCTCCTGGCCCTTTGCTTGGTCAAGGTTCTGATCAACTCGGATCTTCTGGGAAATTTCTGCCCACCTTGAGTTTGCTCTACATTTATCAGATCCTGACAGCTACTCTTTGAACTTGTTGGGCAAGAGATCACTGTTCACCTGTTGGAGTTGCAACAATACAGGCGCTTCTTCATGCTTTGAAGTTGCAGAGATGACTTGTTTCCCTTGCTCTGCATCAGACACCCACTGAATCCAATCAGCATAATCGTCAGAATCAGTGATTTTTTCTTTCATGAATTCATCAGCCTGCTCCTAGATTGTCAGTTGCAGAATCTCCTGCGGTCCTTCTTCCTTCACCAGCTCCTCCAATTCAGTATCCCCAAACTCATTATCACAATCAATTTGTTTCAATTGATTGGATTCTGAATAACTGCATTCACTATCATCAGTCTCCGCATCTGAGGTTGATGTGGACGATCCACTTTCCTTGGCCATGATTGCATGAATCTGGTCTGATATCCAGTCAAAATCGCCATCGTTGTGCATCTCCATCCAGATGGATGTGGTGTCTTATATCAGAGACCCTAAATTCATTCTCTGCAACAAATTCACCATTGTCAAGGGTAACACCTCCACATCGGTTCCCGGTCCCTTTCTTACTTGTATTAAACCCCATTTCATATCTACGATGGCCCCGATTTTCATCAAGAAATCCAATCCTAGTAGCACATCGTAACCGTCTGTGTCTACCACCATGAAGGTCATGGTGCACTTAACACCTCCAACCTTTACGGGTACCTCATCGATCCGACCTAGAGCCTGTGTAACTATTCTTGATGCAATCTTATAGGTCTCAGATCCAGCTATCAAAGCATCATCCCTAACTCCCTACTACAGTAGCAGCCATGACAGACATGGATGCCCCTGTGTCCACCAGTCCTTCTATCACATATCTATTTATCTCCACTGGCAAATGGAGGGTTTTGCTCCTATTGGTTTTGTTAACACAGATTCGCCGAATTGCCGGAACTGGTGAAACAACAAACACTTGATCATTCACAGTTTCGGTAACCTTCTTCCTACAAGCCAGCTTCACTAGACTCTCCAAATGTTCCAACTCTCCTGGGATCATCAAAATTGTTTCCATTGGGCTAAGGGAAATCTTCCCCTTAATAAAATGTGAGAGAATTTTCGACTTGACTGTGGTCTCCCGACTCACTCCTGTGCCCTCTCCTTGAACTTTAGGAGATGGTATATTACCTGTTGGTGCCACTTCAACGGGCATTCTCCTCCGTGGTACTCGAGTATATGAAAATACCTTTTCATTGCCGCACAACCTGTTAAGTTGTTGCAGCAATGCCTCCTCATCATTCAAAAGACTTCTACGAAGTTCGCTGCTCCAGAATGCGATCCTCCATCCTTGGGTTTCTTCCAGCATCGGTCCTCCGAATGTCCCAACCCTACACAGAAAGAACATTTGACCCCACAATTTTCTGTCCTATGAGACATTCCACATTTGGCACATTTCGACTGTGGTTCATTAAGTCTCGGACATGCTGTGGCTATATGGTCGCCTCCTTTGCAAATCTAGCACCCGCTGGACATCGTGGAAGAGGATGATGCGATAGAATTCGGCACATTCCTCTTGAAAAAGTTAAGCAGTGTGTTATTCAAAGCAATCACCTGCTTCTCCATCAATGTTTCTTCGACTCCTTCTTCTTGTTCCTCCTTTAAAGGCTCGAATGGAGTCTCTCCAATTTCACCCAAAACTCTCTCGAGCTCAGTGGCAGCACCCACTAGCTCCTCAATGTCAGTAAATGTCTTTACTATGCACAATTTCCGAATTTCAGGCCTCAGCCTGGCTAAAAACCTCCTTCTTTGCTCAGCATCAGGTATCATGCCTCTCTGAAACAACTTGTCGAAACGTTCAAAATACTTCTGCACTCTCTCCTTGGGCTCTTGCTTGATGGCATCCAACTTCATTCGGATGTCATCAGCATCAACATCGCCATATTTTTGCACTATCAAATTCCACAACTCAGTCCAATTTGCTGGCGCTGGTTGCAATCTCTTGAACCACTCTTTGGCTCTTCCCCTCAGATTCAGCTTTGCGATCTTGAATAACTTGTCGGCATTCAGGTCGCGCACTTCAGCGACCATAGTGAGCCGCTCCGCCCAGTCATTTACATCTTCATGGTCTCTTCCCCAGAACAATTCGTCCATTCCCTGGGGACTAGTCATCTTGTAACCATTCAGCTGCAATTCAAATTGCAACACTTCTCACAACACACGGGTCCTTAGACCACAATCAGGTGATAACAAAACTTGACCAACCTCTCAGTCTCTCTTATCCATGTTTGATCTTTAAGAACAAACGTTATCCGTATCACTCTGCAAATTCAGACTGAACTCCCTCTGCTACTGGTCTCAAAGGTGCAAAATTAGATGGAAGCATGGAAAAACTTTGCTCATCTGTGGATTCTTGTTAAAACTGCCACACCCCGTCCTGGTTTCGCCATATTCTCCAGCTTATGAGGCGAGATTTCGATCTGCTATGCTCCACCCTGAGTAGCCGATCTCCAACTTGAAACAAGTCCTCCACACCGGGAATACATAATCTGACAAAATGATTAGGCGACACAGCAAGTTTGGGAACCCAAATGTTTCCCAACCTAGGCACACTACTCTGCCTCTCAGCGAATAAAGGTGTTACTCTACGCAAGATAGGAGGAGTGGTAGAATTGCGTCTTCAATTCTAAGGTCGATGCCCATCCCCTTGCTCCATCTATCACCTTCAGCCAGACTTGAACGCGAGTGTAAAAACCACTATGCGCTACTTCTAATGCAATATCTCCAACTCGAGCTTCATCTGGATCTATTCCTACAATCCTCACTACTCCAAAACCTAGAAAACACAGAATTACTGCTCCCCTCTGTGGTCCGTTCTGAATAGTAAAAAAATCGAATCTATTGACAAGCTGTTGTTCACGAATCTCCTGAGTCACTTCTTCCACAAGAGCTTCCTCTCCACTAGATGACGACATGATCTTTAATAATCATTCTACCTAAGCATCCACAGGTTCTTCCAAGGTTACAAACACGGAACCATGCTCTGATACCAAAAAGGAAGGGTCAAACAATAACACAACCCCTCTGTCCAACTTACACAGACAAATCAACAAGACAGAACCTTAGAGATTATATTCATTAGCTTAAAATTTACAGAGTTCCCCGACAGCACAAACTTTCTTTACTCCAGAGTACTCATCAAACATCTATCAACCCCACTTAACTAAGTCATAGGTGCAGCGGAAAGTTACAACAATTCAGCCAAGTACTCAAAACAGACATATGGATTAACATGTCTATACATTTCTGAGCTCATCTGACATCTTCAACTCTACCCCTCCAACTTCAACGCACAATCTCAGAAAAATCTCCTCTTTAGCACGACCTCAACCTCCTGCTATATTCTAAACTCCTCTCTCTGAACAATGTTTATCCAAAATCAAAAGCAAAAATCTCTCCACTCCAACTCTCTCCTCCTACTTTCTTCCTGAGCTCCTCTAACTTCTTCTTCCCAATCAGAGCTTCCTTTTCTCCCTCCTTGGCGTCCTTCACAAGCCTCTGTCCTTCCTTATTTTTTCCGCTGTCATCTCCTCAACAACACATTAATGCAGCGCCATCCCCCTTCATCACTCGCGCCGCCTTTCTCCTACACTCCCCATCCCACACAGCCAGAGAGCAACACTTCCCATGCATCCCATGCACGATCAGTATTAACCACCTTCCAAAATGATAAAATCTACCGCCCTCATCAATGAAGGTGACGGCTAGATTAACCCTAGAACCCTGATCAGTGAATCAGGCATTCACGCAAAATGCACAACCATAGAATCCTTGTTCGGCCACTCCCCTTTTGGTTACAGTTCCATTTTAGTGGGTATTCAATTTTTTTTGAATGTGATTCACTTCAATTTACAAGTTTGAAAATGTATACATAATTGTTTTATTTTTATAATTGAAACCTGTTTAGGGACTTCATTTAGAAATGGTTTTTGATGCCATAATATTTGTTATTTTTTAAGCCATGACATGATATTGTGTTAAAAATATACTTAGTAAAATCCACCAAGGTACTAAGTGGAATATGAAATACATTCAAGTTTGTGTGGATATGATTACAAAAGCAAGAACTATAAAATGCAAATGAAAAATAAATAAATTATAGTTTGAATATGCATTAATTATTATAATGATTATTGATTCTTTGATATAATTAACGTATAGATTACCCCACATTTTTTATCCTACCTTTTTTATTTTGTTTGTTCCCTAGGTGTTACTTTGCAAAATTTTCATTATTACAAAAATAGGTTTATCAAATTGTTTGGGTTAACTAACTAGTCTTTGATTAGTGGGCATGTGCATTTTGACTAAAAGCCTAGGGTGAAATAACATGTGTATTTTCTGACTGTTGAATTTGACAAAATGATCTATTTAACTATATGTCAAATTGAACAAAGAATTAACCACCTTGGTTGAAATGGCCAATGGGTTCTAGACACAATTTAATCAAGTTGAACAAAAAAATTGACATCCTTGATCAAGATCACCAATGTTTTTTTAGTCAAATCAAACATCCTACATTAGTTAATAAACTAAACTAGTTATTCCTTACATTAAATAAATAGCTTAGGTCTACTTGCCTAACTACTTACTTATCTATCTACATCATTTTAAAATATAATAATCCAAAAAAGAAATGATTGAAATTTAGGTAACATGTGACCAATCAAATGGTTCAATATCTACTAATCAAAATGACTAATCAAATAGTCTTTTATTTTGTTAATGAAAAAGACCACTCAATCACAACATGTTCAAATCAACATGTTTAAATTGACAGATGGTCTTTTTGATGCCTATCCAAATTGGGTCCTTTTTTATTAGATTTTTTAATCAAATAATTTTGTTTTTGTGGTAATGTTCTTTCATACCTTTCTTTTTTGTTGTTCATTGTGGTATATTGTTTCCTTGGTGATCATCATTTGTGTTTTGTTAAAAGCCATCTAAAAATTAAAGTTGTAAAAAATCTAGGAATATTGCAAAGGGGCATGATTGCTAATAACACATTTAGCAAGGATGAATGTGAACATATTGCAATGTGACAACTTTCTTTTTAAATGTGTTATATGTCAATATGGTCATCATTTGTTGTCAACAATGGACAAGAAAATTTTGTGTTGTTATGCAATTCAAATGTTATGGTGTGTGTATGTACATGTAAACAAAACCCTATTTCTTATAATGTTTTGTTTGATTATATTGTTCTTTTAACTTATGTCATATAATTTGTTTGTTACCTCATGATGGTGGTAGTGAATTAAATTACCATATGGTACTTTGTTTTTGTGCTCACATAATGAACCTCAAACTTGCACTAGGGGGAGCCACTTTCTATGTCACCTTTATTTTCCAAAAAAACTATAAGGTCAAATGGGCTATTTATGCTTTTTTTTGTGGGAAAATTTACAAATATAAGTTCACACATTCAAGCCCAAAATGGGTTATTGTGCCATGGTGGGGACATGTGACAAATTATGACAAATGTCAATTTGACAAGTAATCAAACTGTCCATGTCATTTCAATGCCATGTGGACAACCATGTGGCCCTATCAAATGAGGTCTAGATACCTTAGCATTCACAATATGTAAGGTATAAAACACTTTACATCTATGAAGGTGGGTTCTATGCACCTTAGTTTTTTGCCTTTAAAAGTGCACACACCTTAGATAATTGGACGAATGAGGTGGGTTCTATGCACCTTAGTTTTTGGCCTTTAAAAATGCACACACCTTAGATAATTGGACTAATGAACGAGGCTTTCTTCATATTTTAAAAAGATATTACATGTATTTTTAAAATATTATCATTTTTTCATAACATTTATGAAGTTGAACTTTTGTGAATTCATCCATTATTTTTAAATATTGCATTGACCAACACCTTTTCTTTTAAGAGGAATTTGATTCATTTTGACATGATCACCTTTTTGTTTCAATAAAAAAAATTTTAAATTTTAAAAGCCTTTCGTCATCCCATCTAAACAATTTATTAATGATAGCTAATTGGATTATCTTTAGGACACCATCTTAAATTGTTTGCAACATCCCACTTTTTCACCATTTATTTTTAACGAAACATTTAATGTTTGTTGAATGTGCATCTTTTCATGTTCAAGTTTAAGTGTGCTAGAGGAACAACTTATCTTCCCACATGTTCCATTTTGTTTTCATAAAATTTCATTTCCCTTTTAATGAAGCTTTGGATTTCCCCATGAGTTGGCCTTCCCCATTGTGCTCATATTGAAACAAACGATTTCATGTGTGATGCCTTTGTATTCATCATTTATTAAGTTGATTTTCTTTGTTGGTACATGATCAAATTGCATGTAATGGATATTTGAGAAAGCAAAGTGACTTTGATTAAGAAGATTGATGTGACATTGAAAAGTCTTTTTCAAGTGTTATAAGTTATATTATCAAATTTGGATATCATATGACAAAATTATGAATTTTCAAAGTGCAAAAATCACAATGTGACAAAATCAAAATGTTCAATTTCAAAATTTACACACTTTTGTCATTTTGATATAGTTTCACAAGGATCTATATCATATATATATATATAGGGGGAGGCAAGTGATGATTTTTCCCAAGTTTGATTTGTGATGAGCCTTGTGATTTCATGTAAGTCTCAGGTTTCAAATGCACAAATCACTTGTTTCATTTCATTTGTTCAATTTGTGTAATTGAATATGATTGATAATTCAACTTGGAATTTGCACATAACATCCTTTTGTGTGGAATTAACAAACACGTCCAATGTTTAAAATCTTTTGTAATGATTATAATGAAAACTCAACCTTATACCTTGTGGCAAGCCTTTGGGGCACATCAATATCTAATATTGAGCTAGAGATTTGACATTTAAAATTTAAAATAATACATTTCCTTTGTTTATATGATCAACGTTTTTTTTATAATGATTTTTTGTAGCAAATTTTTGTTATTTTTCAAAATTTGGATCAAAATTTGAAAATGAATATATTTTTAAATGCTTTTAAAAGCAAAAAATCATCACTTTTGGGAAATGAAAAAAAGATAATCACACACAATATTGTTTAATTCCAATAAAGTTCAGCAAATTTACATCAACATTGAATAAAACCCATTGTGATACAAATATAAAATATATGTACAATATTTCAAGGTTTTTTTCCTTTGTATTTGAAAGCATTTCCTTGCATTGAACATGCTTTCATCAATTGAAAGGACCTTCCACCATTGACATGCAAACCTTAAATTGCCATTAAAATATTAAAAAAACCTTTTCTACTTCATGCTTGGGAAAGCTTTTTTCTTGTAGTCCTCCTTTAATTTTTGGGCCTACACTTTTAAGCTACCTATTGCCCTCCAAGCTACCACCCCTCAAATTAGACGAGGCCTTCCCTTATATGCACAAACCTTTCATAAAAATTCTATTGTATTTTGAGGTAACCTCTCGGAGCCTAATTGTTTGTTTGTAGGAATAGGCATTTTTGCTTTTTTT
>Ga0209611_10002735_pt1 | contig 30869 bp, 39 predicted proteins | sample S1TSphgellanicum_3_FD_187693 | JGI IMG/M metagenome (GOLD analysis project Ga0209611, IMG submission 187693) | Host-associated microbial communities from peat moss isolated from Minnesota, USA - S1T2_Fc - Sphagnum magellanicum MG (SPAdes) (version 2) | ecosystem: Host-associated > Plants > Peat... | reverse complement strand
TTCTTTTGAGTGAAAGTTCTCATGCAAAGGATATTTTTAGGCTTATACACATACTAGTGGGTGCCCATGACCTTCGGCCATTGTGAAGTCCCCCGGTTTCTTTAAACTTGGTTAGCGTTTTAATTTTTTTTTGAAACTTTTAACTTTTTTTTTAAAAATTTTTATTTGTTTTCTATTTTTATTATTATTTTGTGATCATCCAGCCGGACGGACATTTCATCCATCCCCTTAATTGGGACGGACAGTAGCTAAAAGAAAAAAAGTTTCCCCAAAATTCGTCCCGTCATCAAGCCGGACGGACATTTCATCCATCCCCTTAATTGGGACGAATAGTAGTTAAAAGAAACAAAAGGTAGTCTTGGTCAATACAAAAAAAATAAATAAATTGATTCTGGGCTGTCCAAGGCCTAAATATTTTTTTTTTGGTCTTCCCCTAAATCCTTCCCGTCATCAAAATGGACGGACATTTCATCCGTCCTTTTAATCGGGACGGACAGTAGCTAAAAGAAAAAAAAAGTAGTCTTGGTCAATACAAAAAAACAAAAAAAACAAAATTATGGGATGTCCAAGGCTTAAATATTTTTTTTCTGGTCTACCAAATCTTTTGCCTCAAAAAATCAAACTGCCCCTGATTTCTTTTTTATCTGGAGTCAGTTACATCTGGGGAAATTACATCTGGGGAAGCTCCTCAAAACATCAGACTGCACCTGATTTCTTTTTTCTCTGGAGTCAGTTACATCTGGAAAAGTTATGACTAGAAGAATTTTATAGGAACTGCCCAGACAGACAAACAGACACCACTGTTGCTTTAATATATATGATACTTATGTGGTACCATGGCAACATCCCATGGAGGGGCAAATTACTCCATACTTGTTGAAAGTGTGTAATGTATATTACAACATATGAAACTACATCATAAATTTTAGGCAAAAGCAATGGCAATTGCAAAATATATGCAAAATCGAATCCATATTAATGCAATTTTTGGCATGACACCAAAGGTTTGGTGTGAATACAAATCTTCTATAAATCTAATTTTGTGTGTTTTTTGTTGTGTTGCATTTGCTCATGTGCCAAAGAAAACAAAAATAAAGTTCGATTCCAAAGGTGTCAAATGCATATTCATTGGTTATTATGAAAAAAAATTAGGGGTACAAATTATACAATCCTATAAATTGATATGTAATTGTCAATCATGATGTTATCTTTGATGAATCCAAAAGTTTTAATGAGGAAACAATGGTTTCAAGGTTTGATTATAAATCTAAATAAACTGTTTTAAATCAAAAATATGGAGGCTAGGAAAATTCCTCAACATGTGCAAAACAATCCAACAATGGTTAAAGAAAATATGAATCCTTCATGTGGTTTTTCTATTGATGTTAATGAGCCCCATATTTTTTGTGCAAGTTTTAAATGATGAAGATTCACAACAATGGAAAAAGGCCATGGATTTTGAATTTAAATCTTTATAAGACAATAAGATTTGGAAATGTACTCATTTTCCAATTAGTCACAAACAAATAAGTTGCAAATGGATCTTCAAGATTAAATATAATGTCGATGGTTTTATGTCAAAACACAAGGTTTGTTTGGTGGCCAATTTACACATGTTGAAAATATTGATTTAAATGAATTTTTTTTCCTTGTGGCACGAATGGAATCAATTTGAATTATGCTTACAATTGCAACCATTGAAAATTTCAAACTACATCAAATGGATGTTAAAATTGCATTTCTAAATGTAAATTGTTAATGGAAAAAATATATATTTTTAGAAAAAAATGTACATAAGAATTTCATTACTTTTATGCATGCATGTTCAAATTAAACACAATATATAAATTCAAATTCAAAAAATAACAAGGCAATTCTATGAATATTATTGCAAATAAAAAAAATATAAAAACATTCAAATGGACATCCTTAAATAATTTAAGTTGTTCTTACTAATAACTAAAGTAATTACATAATATTAATTCAAAATATGAAACACTAATTGGTAATTAAAGTAGTTACCAAACTAAGTAAAAGCTAATATATTAAATAATATGTTAATTAATAACTAGTTAATTAACATTTATCAAACTTTGATGTAACACATACAAAAGTCAGATTTATATTTAACTCATGGTAACATCTAACTAACAAGATAACTACATATTATGATTTAACACTTTAAAAAAATCAAATTTGTGATTAATAACTATAAAGTAACTTTTATTAAAATCAAATCTAAGGTTAACATAAATCTTTCAAGAGATATATATGCAACAATTAAAAGGTGTAATGATCAAAGGTAAGGAGAACATGGTATGTAAACTTTAAAAAATCCTTGTATGAGGTTTGAAGCAATCTCCTCATGAATGGAATCACAATATTAATACATTCTTTTTATATTAGGAGTTTGAAAAAAGGTCTCCTAAACACAACATTTATTTTACTAAAGTTCAAAAAAATTCATATGTGATCATAATTATGTATGTTGATGATTTGATTTTGGCTTCTAATGATTTGACTTTGTTGAAAGAAACAAATGATAATCTTTCAAAAAAATTCGAAACGATGGATTTAGGTGAGATCTAATATTGCTTGGGGATACACATAAATTGTGTTCAACAAGATCGAACGATTTATTTGAACCAAATCAAATTCATTAAAATTATATTGAAACAATTTGGAATCATTAAAAGTAAATTAATACAAATTTTCTTTATAAGTAATTGTAAGCTTTCAAAGGATATGGGTTTTCAAAATGATATAAATTTTGTGAGTTATCCTATTTCAAAATGTTATTGGAAGCTTCATGTATACAATGGTATGCATATGACCTGATATTGAACATGTAGTGGGGATTGTGAATTAGTTTATGGTTGATCATGAGCAATCACATTAAATTGCAATGGAGCAAATTTTTCATCATTTTCAAAGAAAAATGGATTTTGGTATGTGTTTCTAATAAAACATTAAAGATGATATTATGGGCAAAATGCATTCTAACAAAAATGTTAACTGTAGTCAAGCCTAGGTGCATTTCAAAAGGAATGTAAGCCATATCCAAAGCAAGGCATGTTTCAATGAAAACATAAGCCATAGCTAGGGTTTTGACGAAAACATGTGGGGCTAGGTGCATTTTGATTAGAATGTAAACTATAACTAAGGTTAAGGTGCATTTCAACAAGAATGTAAGCCATAACCAAGGTTCCAATAAACACATATGGGGCCAAATGCATTCTGAAAAAAATGTAAGCCATAGTTAAAGTTTTGAAAAGAAATAAGGGCTTAGGTGCATTCTAATGAGAATGTAAGCCATAACTAAAGCTAGGTGCATTTTAATAAGAATGAAAATTAAGATCAAGGCCAAGTACATTTGAAAAGAAATGTAAGCCATAGCTAAGGTTTTGACACATGAACATGAGGGGCCAAATGTGTTCCAAAAAAGACGTTTACCATAATCAAGGAATTGATGAAAACAATATGGGCTAGATGCATTCTGAAATGAATGTTTACCAAATCCAATGTTGTCGTAATATTGGGGATTATGATTTTTTTTATGGAAACACACAAATGTTATGTGCCTATTGTGATGTAGACTAGGCTAGCAATATGGATGACTGCAAATCCACATCAAGTTATGTTTTCTTATTGGGAAATGGTGTTATTAACTTGAATAGCAAGAAGCAAAATTTTGTTGTTATGCTGTCAACAAAAGTTAAATATATGGTAACTTCACAAACAACAAGGTAAACAATGTGGTTTTCATCACTTTTTGGGAACATTGGTGTTCCACTAATGAAACCTACTATCATATAAGATAATAATCAAAGTTTTACAAATCTTTATTAAAAAAACCCAATTTTTCATGTTCACACGAAGCACATCAAGATTCATCATGATCTGGTGTGAAAAGAAACTAAATAAAATTTTGTTAAATTGGTGTATTATAACATAGAGAATATGGTTGTAGATATTTTGACCAAGGGACTTTTTATTAACAAACATGAATATTTTCAACATTTGATGGGTATGGTTAAGTGTGTAACTTGATAATTTATTGAGTGGGGGTGTTGAATATCAACTTTTTATGAAGTTGTTTAAGTTATTTTTACTAAGTTATAATTATTTGAGATATTTGTGTTGCATGCCCATACTTTTGGGACCATGAAATATGTTAGGTAAGTTTATTTACATATCTTTAATTAAATTTAGTATGAAATATCTCAATGCATGTGATGATTCACTCTAGTTAAGGGGATGTATATTTGCATGAGATGATGACCTTGTGCATGTACAAGTTACACATGCATTTAAAAAATAAATATCATTTGAACAGGTGTGTTCACTTCCTCTTCAAGAATAGACCAAAACTTGAAAGTGGAACACATGTTTTGTAACAACATCTATATGATCTTAAGGTTAGGTGGAGAGCTTGTTGAAAATAAATTTTTTTATCATTTATATTATCTTGTCAATCCACTGTCAATTTCCAATAATGTAGGTGTGGAGTTTTATAATTAATTAGATTTAGTCATTTACTTTTAAAATTAAGTTTACTTGTTAATTCTTTTTTTAAAATTAAATTTGCCCACCTAAAGAACTTGAACATGTGTTCAAGAATTGTTTTTCATGGTTTTGGTTGTAGTTAAAAGATTATTCCACAATCTGATTCTTGTGTTAATTCCACTAAAAAGGTTTCAATTCAAATCATAAGAACTTGAAAAATCATGTTGAACTCATGGGTTTAACATTAGAAATTCGTTAAAGTGTTGGCATGGTAGGGTGAACCAATTTTGGCATCATGAAGGCACTTTTTCTATAGTGGGTGTGATTGCAAATGTTATATCTTATTACATATGTTGGGTTTGGTTAATATGGACTCATTTTCAAATAATACATTTTAATATTTACATGGTGCAATTTTTTATAATGCATAAAACATAAAATCCTAAGAGCTATGGACTTTTGAAATTGAAAAATTGGGGTGTAATGCCAATTGCAATTAGGCTAATGGACTTTAATTTGGTTCAATGATGGATCTAGAACTTGTTTAAGGCATTGCCTTCAAGGTGGACATGTATTAATAAAAACAATGCAAAATAGTTTTGCATCATATCCTACATTTTATTTGTCTTACAAATTTGAAATTATGTTTTGATGCAATGAATTGGAAAAATGAAGATGTGTAAGGTTCAATGGTATAAATGAGTTTCAATGAAGATGTGTAAGGTTCAATGGTATAAATTTAAGTCCTTCACATGATTTATCATGTATTCACAATGAAAATGTCTTCATCCCCCATGATTCTAATTCAATATTGGTTGCATGCCCAAGGTTACGACCATAATGTATGCACAATAACAATAATCACCAACATTTCATAAATTGATAATGTACGATAAGATTCACAACTAGTAAAAAGTTTATGTGTGTGTGTGTGTGTTTTAATGCATTGGTGATCATGCACAAAGAGAATAATGTAAGAATGAAAGTAATTTTTTTTTAAGGATCCTATATCCAGGTGACTTTTTATAAACTTTTGTCTAAATATGGTGATTTAAAACTTTTCTTCCTCAAAATCTTACAATTTTGGCACATTTTATTTACAAAAATTCTTTTTATGAATGGCATTAGATTTTTTTTGGTTGCAAAGTGATGAAAATTTGCCAAAAAAAATGCTAACAATTCAGTGTTTAAAACAAATAGATCAATGAATTAGTCAATCTCATCCTTTCAAAAATAGAATCCACCAATCAATGACATGGAATTAACATAACTAATTAATTGATGTGTAAACCATCACTCTTGCTACATTAATGTAACCTAAATCATAACTATGATATATTAATCTACCTAATATTTTTGGGTGTTATCAAACTTGCCCAAAATTGCTAGCCAAACAAAAAAAGGATAAAAATTCAAATTTCATATTTTCATTTGTTTAAAGAGTTAGAGACTAGGGTGTATGTTTACAAAATAAAATAAAAATTCCTTTCCAAATTTGTGAGGTAGGTGGTTCCTCCAAAAGAAAAGATAGCCAAGTTTGGCTACAATCAAAAGAAAAAATTATAATTTTTTTGGAACATTATATATTTTGGCTACATCCTAGAAGCTATGGTCTAAATATGGTGAATTCAGCTTTTTTTTTTGCCTCAAAATATGGCAACTTACAAGCCTTTAAAAAAAAAAAAAAACCCTTTTGTAGAATTTGCAATGCCCCTTTATTTGGTTGCCAAATGGTGAAAATTTGCAGAAAAAAAAAACCTTGGAAACCTCAAGAATTGATTAGATAAAACCAAAAGAAAAAACCACAAAAGAAAAAATAAATTGAATGAACAGAAATAGTTAGTTTGTGTGGATGAGAAAATACACAAACCTCCAAGGAAGTTGGATGAACGTGGTTGGTTTTCATCTACGAGAACAAAGAGAAACTTGCAGGGAAGTGGGATGAGAGTGGTTGGTTTTTGGTGGACGAGAAAGGAGAAACTTCAGGTGAAGTTGGATGAGATCTGTTGGTCTCGGTCGATGAGAAAATAGAATCTTCCGTCTGCAGTTTGAACGAGAGTGGTTGGATTTGGTGGATGAGAAAAGACAAACTTCCAATGAAGTTGTAGACGAGAATTGTTAGTTTCAGTGGAAGAGAAAAGGCAGACTTCCTGTGAAGTTGGACAAGAGTTGTTGGTTTTGGTTAACGAGAAAGGAAAAACCATGGGGTGAAGTTGGACGAGAATCGTTGGGTTTTATGGACGAGAATAGAAAAAACTTCAGTTTCATTTGGACGAGAGTGGCAGGTTTTTGTGGACGAGAAAACAGAAACTTCCAGTGAATTTGGACGAGATTGTAGGTTATGGTGGACGGAAAAAGACAAACTCCCAGCTGAAGTTGGACGAGATGGTTGGTTTTGGTGGAGAAGAACAGAGAAACTTGGGGTGAAGCTGGACGAGAAAAGTTGCTTTTGGTGGATGAGAAAATCAAAACTTCTGGTAAAGTTGGATGAGAAAAGCTGCTTTTGGTGGACGAGAAGATCAAAACTTCCGGTGGAGTTGGACGAGAATAGTTTGGTTTCGGTGGATGACAAAAGAGAAACTTCGGGTGAAGTTGGACGAGAGTTGTTGGTTCAGGTGGACGGAAAAATCAAAACTTCGGGGGTGAAGTTGGACGAGAGTGGTTGGTTCTGGTGGACGGAAAAATCAAAACTTCGGGGGTGAAGTTGGACGAGAGTGGTTGGTTCTGGCGGACGAGAAAATCAAGACTTCGGGGTGACTCGGACGAGAATCGTTGGGTTTTAGGGACGAGAAAAGAGGAACTTCCACCGAGGTTGGACGAGAGTGGCTGGTTTGGGAGGACGAGAAAAAAAAAGTCGTTGGGACACGCGAGGAGGAAGACAGAAGACGCTCGTTGCTGTTTGCTTGCGAAGGGAGAAGAGTGTGGAGACGATGATGGCCGTGACGATGATTTTGCAGCGGCCGTGGCGATGGTGGTGGTGGTGGTGGTCGTCTTCCTCCTCTCTTCTGCTTTTCTCTTCTTTCTTATGACCTCTCAAAATTCCGTAGCAAGGTGCTGAAGAAGAAGTAGGAAGTGGTGGAAGTCGAAGGGGAAGGAGAAGAGCCTTGGAGAGCCATAATGGCGTCGGCGGGACGGATGGCTGCTGGCGTCAGGGAGCAGGCCGTGAAGCTGCTCAATGAAGCTAAGATGCAGCCCGACGCCCCGTCTAAAGCAGATCTGCTCAAGAATGTGATGGAAATTGTGCTGCATCGGGAACCGTCTCTTCTCCCTGAGTTCGTGCCCTACCTTATGGAGCTGCAGAGCGAGCCTGGCAGCCCCGTGCGGAAGTACCTTGCCGAGTACGTAAATATGCATCTCTTTCTTTCTCTGCTTCTTTGCGTTTTTTTGTCTCTGGTTGTTACGAGCTCTGGCATGACCTTTGCATTGTCCTTTCTGAAGGCAGCTTCGAATTTGTTTCGTCGAATTGCGTTCCATTGCCGTTATGTGCGCAGTTTCGGTTTGTTGCTTCATGTGCAGTCCCGTGCGTTTTTTGTATTCGCTTCAAGATTGTTTCGCTACCGCACACCGATAGGCTTGGATTTTTTTTTTAGGGTTTCGGATTACTCCGAGTTTTTATATATATAATTATTTTTTGGGGTGTTTTTCGAGGCCCCAAGGAGCTCTACTTTCTCTTCTTGCACATTGACATTAGTTCAATCCCTTGATCAGCTCCAGTTTTCTGCCTCTGCATTCGGGCATTGTTGGTGATGTTTTAGGGTTCACAAGCACTTTCAATATGTATTGTGGTCATTGCATATCTATTAGGTCTTTGTTGTTGGTTCACCCTTGTAAAGAGTTCTGTGCAAATTGCGTCTAGCAGCTCCATTGTTTTGCTGTTTTGAATTGAGCTTCCTGTGTTTACTCCACAGTCTCTTTTAGGGCTGTCTAAGAATTGATTTTCAACCCTTGCTAAATGATTCATTTGAATTTCACACCAAGTTCTTAGTTTCTTCAATGTGGCCTTTGCAATGAGTATGGAGGATTCTTGATACTCATGAAAGTTATTTCTTCATTATATCTCTCAGTGTCAACATGTTCCAACCTCTGGTCTGTCACAGTTGCCGTCTAATTTGTCTAAAGTCAGTGTCTGGACAAAGCTTGCCTGCTCATGTTTATTGCACTTCTAGAGCCAGATTTGTTGAAGAAGGGATGTGGTCAATGGGTTATTGAGTTACAAAATGACAGCGTGACATGGTCTTGGAATGTATGGAATCTACAGTTCTTTGAAGACTCATTGTGGCACTACCAGAAATTTAGGACAGTGTATGGAGGTGACCTGCAAAAGCCTCAGCTGTCTTATTCTATTCTTGCAGACCCTGTTGAAGGAGCTGCAAAGATGTAGTTTGAAAATCAAGCTTGCTTGTTTCTGACCACCAAGATGCAGATTTTTGTATAACATGCACCACCACTTGACCCTAAACAGCTAGATGTTTATGTAGTCATATATTCACCCTGACCTTCAGTTATGGAATATTCATCAGAGTTGCCAGGTATAAGGGGATAGATTCTGCAGTACTGTTTTACTTATTTCTTAACATTTTCTACTAGTGGAGTGCTAATTTCATTATGGGGTTTAGAGCTTGGGGCTTGGTGATTTTCAGGAGTGATGTTGGGATCTCTCCTCAATCCTGCTGACCTCTTGAGTCTGAGTTTTTGGAAAAGAGTGATAGATAGGGGACTTAGATTCACTTGGCAAAGCTCTGTGTTGTAGGATGATAGAAGAAATTGGCACACGACATGTTGCACATATCTCTACTATGGTGCCAGTGCTACTTGCTCTGTTGCGGGATTCCACGCCTGCAGTTGCTCGACGGGCAATAACCAGTGGCAGCAACATCTTTCGCACCACTCTTGAACAAGTTGCATCACAGGTACATTGCTCCAGTATCCTGAGTGAGCTCTTTGAGAAACTTGGTGTGTTTCACCTGGGTCAATTCTTGTTTGCCTACACTTTTCTGGATCTTTGACCTTCCAGCTTTCTTTTGGTCATATCATTGTCTATCCTGGTCAGGTTGCAGTTCCAGCAGGTGGCTTGTTTTATGCAGCTCACTATATGAGCAGGGTGGTACCACGACAACAGTAGCTTCAGATAGTTCAGAAAGTTGTGGAGGATTAAGGTTTATCGGTATCAGGGCTATTGCTTGTGATGTACTACAGAAATAGCACATATACAAGCTTGGGGCCACAGTATGTCTTTCTTACCACTCTTTGGTGTAGCACAGGGCATATATACTGGTCAGGTGGAGAAGCAGCTAGTTGATGCCTGGAATTGGGTGACCCACTTCAAGAATGCTGTCTACCCTGCTGCTTTTCAGGTATTCAGTGGGTAGTGTTCCTACTTCTGTAGTTTCTTAATACATGTGGCAAATATTATGCTACTGAACTTCTTCATTTAGTCAATGAGCCTGTGTCACATGTCTGTACTTGGTGTTTAGAATGGTTGTATGGTTGGACTGCTTCTTTCCTGATTTTGTACTCGCAGAAAACTCTCTCTCTTTCTCTCCCAAAATTCTCTATCAATCTTTGTTCTGGGATCTGGATCCTAAGGCCTAGAGCTGGATACTCTCTGTATCTCTCTCTCGCAGTTGAATGCTCATTTTTTCCAGCTGCATAGTCAACATTTTCTTGACAATGGCAAGGAATCTATCTGGGGAACAATTTCTATCTGGGGAATGGGATTGGTCTTATTTCTGAGACAGCAGCTTCATTGGGTGGCACTGATCTTGCAATATTTGACACTTTAACCTTTGGGGATTCGACTACAGCATGGGAATGATGGAGTAAGGTTGCTGGCAGTGAAGTTTGTTGAGACTACCGTCCTGCTCTTCACACCTGATCCCAGTGGATCATCTCAACCTCCACCAAATCAACAAAATTCTGATGGTGAGACATTGCTGCTACTTTCAGTACTCACTGGTATTGTAGAGTTCAACAGTCTTTTGTTGTACTTCACACAATTTCATCAGTCTTTGACTAGTCTCCTGACCTGCCAGGTGTTGCAAAGGGCTTCAACATTGCATGGATAGCTGGTGGGCACCCATTGTTGGATGCAAATGCTCTGGGCCAAGAAGCTAGTAAAAACCTTGGGCTTCTGCTCAATCAACTTCGGGCACCAGAATCCTCAGTCCTTCCTGGTCCTGTTGCCATTGTACTTGTAAACAGGTATGTAAGCCTGACAGGCTTCTTCAACATCCCTTGAATCTCATCTGGAGAGAGCTATTCAAGGGACTTTCTGATGGTTAACCTCTGTTAGACTGACCTTTGCTGTTACTCATTTGTATGACACTGCCTGGAGCATGGAATTGGTTGTTGTGTCTTTCTTTGTTTCTCTGTGACTCCATCAGCCTCTGTGTGTACACTAGTGACTTTGTTCTCTGGTTTGCTTGACAGTTTAGCAGGTATAGCAAAGCGAAGACCTTCCATGTTTGGGCGGATTCTTCCAGTATTGCTGTCACTAGCGCCAGATTGTGAACCCATCAAGGGAGGCCAGGTGGCCAGTGTGATTCATGCTCTCAAAACTGCATTTCTATCGCTTCTCAAATGTTCACAACCTGCAGCTTTACCGGTATGATTCTGTCTGTTGCAGGGTACTATCAGGACATAATTGAGGTCCCATGTGGGATGGATTGTACCCAGAGGTTGGGGCAGTAATCTAAATTGCTTTTAGTCCTGATGACAGGGTGTACAACTAACAGGCATCTGCAGATGCAAAGTCTTGAGTGGTCTGAAGCAGGTTTTAGTCATGTGGCTAAGCATAGTTGCACATGCATATAGTTGTACTTGTAGTATCTGTTTTCAGTTCTGTATGTATGTAGTGCAGGTAGTTGGGTGTTCTCAGATTTTCTTAATCTCCAGAACTGGAATCAATCTGACAATTTTTTCTTTGGTTTTGCAGTGGCAAGACCGCTTGATAAAAGCATTGCAGTCTATGAATGCTGGGGATTTGGCAGATCAAGCACTCAGGCAAATAGATAGGGCACAGCGAGCAGAACGAGATCGTGCTTCCAAGGATCCGCGGCTTGTCAAGGTTAGTGATTATTATAACCGAACTTTAATCAACAATCCCAGCATTTTGAGTCAACACTCCTCCAAGGTGGATAGCAGTATAGCCAGATGTGACTGGACTGTAATGTTCTCGAAAGGGTGATCTGAGCTTTGTGGAGCACTGTGCCAGTTGTGCCTGGCTTAACTTACTTGCTTGGTCAATGTAGGATGAGAGGTTGCCACAGGTATCAACACCACCATTACCTGCATTAGCCCTTGTGGAAGAAAGACCTCTCCAAAAAAGACCAATTGCTGAAGAAAATGGAAACCAACTGGTGGAGACAGAGGAAAGCATTCGTAAACGTATGCGGCTGACTCCAACAACAGATAATGTACAGCTGGAGATGGCTTCTGTCTCTTCAAATGTTGCAGGATCCAGCCTTGCAAATGGTGGTGTAGTCTCAGACAACAATCTAGCACCTCTGCTGGCATATTTTGGTGCCTTGATAGCTCAAGGAGAGAGAGGGGCAGCTTCAGTCGAAATCTTGATCTCCAGCTTGACACCTGATATGCTTGCAGAGCTTGTGATTGTAAACATGCAGCATTTGCCCAGTACTGCCCCTCCTCTTCCACCAGGGGTTGGCCCTGGTGTGAGTGGGGGTTTGGCGTCTCTTCTGTCTTCCAGTACTCCACAGAGTGTTCCACTGCCTCCAAAATCTGTTGCAGCTGCAGAGACAATTGTTCCCTCCTTTCCACCTCAGCCTCAACCTGCAGAAGTTACTCGAGATCCACGCAGGGTAAGGTTATTCTTTTTAACTTTTACAAAAATTGTGCAATTTCTGAAGCCACAAAGGTTTGATCTTGGAACTGAGGTTAATTTTGGCAGAAAAATGAACAGGGTGGAATGACAAAAATGGCTGTAACTGCTCTTGTGCTGCACAGGCCTGTTGTTTGTTTTCAATTGTACATATGGGCAGAATTTTTTTGACATGGTTCTCCCCTGCTGACATGAGAGTTCTGAGATTTATCCCTGTTTTTCAAGTTCTAGGTCACATGGATTTGATGTTGTGATTCTAAGCTGGGGTGTAGTGATTCTGTTTCCATGGTAATTCAGTCAACAGTCTCACCATCTGGCACTAATATGTGGTGTCTCAAATAGACATGATGTATCTGGCCACAATCTATTTCAGAATTGTGTTGGACCCTTGGAGTTGGCCTTGGATGAAGCTTGGTGTTGAGCTTTTTCAGCTTTTGTGCTACATTTGACAGCCAAGGTGGTGGTTTTGGTAAAACTGCTAAGGAAGTTCCCTGTCATGTTGGGCCCAAAAACAGTTTGTCCAGTAATAAAGAGTGCACATAGAGAACATGGCTGGGTTAGGTCCTTGGTTAGGTGTTGGAAGCTGAAGATCAGCTGGGTTTAGATCTGATGTGTAGGTTCAAGGTGACATTTTTCTTGCCTGTTAGCAAATTTTGGTCTGTGTTTCACATCCATAATAATAAACAAATTTCTGTCACCTGTGGACATACCTTGTGTGCTGTGGGAACAATGTGATCTATTTATGTTTCATGTGTGAGCCTTTTACCTGTTTTTGCACATCATGTTTGGCACCTTCCATCAGTAGCTATCAATGCAATTTAGCCTCCTAGATAAGCTTGCTTTTTATAAAAGTGGAAACCCAGGTATGAGCCCTTTTGTTCAATCTAGAAGACCCTGTTTGAGTGCCGGAGAATATATATGCAAGACTGGTTGGTGGGGCATTGTGTAAACAGCTCTTGTTCTACTGTGGTTTCAGCCACACAGTTGTATATTGAGGAGGACAGGCAGTTTTCTAATGCTAAGCACATATGAACTTTTAGGCTTCCCTGAACATGATGTTCTTCCTGATGTCTTTATGCTGTGTCTTCTATTTCTGTGGCCTTAAATTCTATGGGAGTCTTTAACTTTAATGTTTGTATGCAGGACTCATTTAGTGTTGCCACTGATCAGTTTAGGGTTTTACATGTCCTTTGGCCTGCCATATGTCAACCCTTAGGCATGAGTTGACAGGTTGGAGGACACAACATTTTGTGTAGCTTAGTTCCTTCTCAATCTTGTATGTACTTCAGAATCTTGACATATTGGATAAGGAACAACTCTTGGTTTCCAGGATCCACGGCGAATGGACCCATGGCGTGTTGCTGTTACAGAGGCTCCTACGGCTCTCTTAACACCAAAGCTGGAGGCAGTGGAAGTGGCTGGGGTGTCAAGTGCAACAACTGAAACAATGACTCAGGTTACGGTGAAGATTGAAGGAGCAGCAGGTTCCTTGTCTATGAACAACAGAGACCCAAGATCAGCCCTGCAGCAATATTCAGTCAGTCAACCTGCTGTTTTGCCAGCTGTACAAGTAAAGCAGGAGCCAGTAGAAGAATCAGGGCCTCTTGTGTCAACTCCTCCTCTATCACCACCTGATTCTTCAATGGAACCTGGTTTCTCTGGTCCTGGAATTCCCATGAAATCAGAACCCACCACTTCATTCTCTACTGCAGCCCCATCCTTGTCTTCTGGACCTCAACATGGAGCATCAGGCATAGCACCACAAGGTTACTTGAACTTTATCTTTGACACTTCACCCACTATCTGTACATTTGATAAACACCTTGTGGAATCTAATTGCTCTGTGCTTTGGGGTAGTGATTGTTGTGGAAAGTCTGCACCCACTGTCTGAGTTGGATTCTGAGGTCTTGAAATGGTTTGAAATATGTGTGGGCCTTTCTGATCGTTAGCCTCATCTGCAGGCATCCCAGTTGCAGCTCCTATCCAGCCAATTCCTTTTGTGCCACTAACTGAGGAACAGCAAACATCATTGAGTAAAGCTGCATTAGTGCGAATACTGGAGGGTCATAAGACTATTGCTGCTGCAGGAGGTGGAGATCTGCGTGTTGCATTGCTAGCTCGCTTGGTCACCCAGGCAATCTCCCTTCCTCTCCCTGTGCCTCTATTTGTTGAGTTTGAGATCATTGTCTCCATCTTCAGGCAGAATTTTACCTCCTATTTACAGGTTTTCTGTTTCTCATATTAGGGAATATCCTGGCAGATACATGCTTTGAAGCTGGATGTCAAGGCTTGTAGCAATTTGTCCTCCAATATGACAGTTGTCTGATGTTGGATGACAGTCATGTGATGATGTGGAGGCATTAGAAGCTCTTCAGAAACACATTCTTGCAGATTATCAGAGCCACAAGGTACAAATTCAGCTGTTCTTGTACTTGAAGAATAGTATAAGATGGATGATCCATATCTTATTTCTTGGTAATCAGCCTGCTGCTTGGTTATATGACTTTTGGAATGCAATATTACAGGAGATTTCATGGAATATGTATAATGGGAATGCACATATGGGCAAGTGGCTAACTGCAAATGTGTTGTGATGAAGCAGGGGCATGAGGTGGCATTGCATGTGCTGTATCAGCTGTATGCAGAACAAGCTAGCAATTCCTCAGAGATTGCAGCATCAACCACATTGGCTTATGACCGTTTTCTTTTGTCAGTGGTGTGTCCCTTATACCAAATGGCTGTATTAGAGTGTGTTTCTAGTATGAACAAGTGACATTTAACCTGCCACCTGCATCATTTTCTTTATGTGTTTGAACTGTCCCATGGATATTTCTCTTTGCTCATTGTATGTTGCAGGCACAAGGATTGAGAGATTCACTACCCTCTTCAGATAAGTCTCTCAGTCGGCTTTTGGGAGATGCTCCTCTACTGCCGTTGACATCATTGAAGCTGGTTGAAGATCTTTGCAATCCAGAAGGTGGGGGAGAAGTACCAACCGGTGACCGAATTACACAAGGGCTTAGTGCTCTTTGGAGTCTCATTTTGCAGCGGCCTCCCACACGTGGCACCTGTCTAAAGATGGCACTTAAGGTACACCCCCAAAATCATAATGTATGCTGGTGTCGATATTGCACATCAGACCTATACTAATGTTCAAACAGGCACCTTCTAGTCAAGCTTCCTTTTTATTGAGCTGTGAGGCACGTTGTTCGAGACCTTTGGATGCCCATGAAGGTGCTGCAGGAAGAGTATGTCTCATTACAGATCCTGCAGCTGCACACAGTTTGATGAAGCAGAGAACCTCAAATTATGTCTCTAGACTGGAGATGTATTATGCTGATGACAAATGCTTGTGTTTGCAGTGTACAGTTCATGAGTCTGATGATGTACGAGCTAAGGCAATTCGCTTGGTACTGCATTTTCAACACTTACACAAATTGTTGCCAATTTCTGTGTTCTGATCTAGTAGTATCTTGTGGTCTCCATGATTTTGTTTTGTATTCTTTGAGGATCTGTTGCAGTGTATTGTATGACCTGGTGGTTTTTGTGCATTTCTGTTGGTTCTGTGTAGGTTGCAAATAAGCTGTACCCACTTACCTATGTGGCTCAGACCATTGAAGAATTTGCAGTACAGAGTCTCCTTGCAGTAGTGGATCTTAAACAGACAGATACAGGACAAGGGGATTCAATGGACGTAGATAGTATTAAGGCCACGCAAGGGGCAAATGGTGACCAACAGTCAGGGAATGGACTAGCACCAATGGATATAGCTGTGGTAAAAGATGAGAGTCAACAGAATGTTGCTAAAAGCAGTCCAGCATTATCAATTTCGGATGCTCAGCGCTGCATGTCTCTTTTCTTTGCCCTTTGTACAAAGGTGTGTATTTCAAGCAGCACTTTCACATGTTTTGGGTGATATTTTTGACTTGGTGCCTTAAACATATCACCATTGCTGAAAGTAGATGTACAGACTAACATTACAAGGGAATTTTGTAATGTGTGCTTGCACAAGATAGTACTTGCTATTGTAATATAATTTGAGTGCAAGTCTTGAGAAATCATATGCTGATACATGCAGAAATACATCATTCCACTAGATGATCAGTGTAGTGGCAAGGACAGGCAAGTTGGGTTGTGTTGCCTCTAGTTTGTCAGCAAATTGAATAATTTCTCAGGTGGTCCTGACAAAATTTGCTTTGGATGGTGCTCTGCAGAAGCATGCACTTTTACAACAACTATTTGAGGTATATGGCCGTGCTTCTAAGGCTGTAAAGCAGGTATGTTCTTTTCAGGTGCCTTGAACTTATGTTTTGATCTCTGCATTCTTGGTTTTATAGATGGTAAATCTTCTTTATAGTTTGTGCATCCATAGGGTTCTCAGGGGACAAAAGCTTATTTCTTGGTGTTTTGCCCTCTTACTTGCTGTGCTGAAATTTGGAGAACTGTTGTTGCAACAGGCAGTTCATCGACACATTCCTATTCTCTTCCGCACAATTGGCTCATCATCACCAGAGCTCCTGCAGCTTATTGCTGATCCGCCAGTTGGCAGTGAGAATCTTCTCTTGCTGGTAGGCTTCTATATCCTTTCTCCTAATTCTTAAAGTCATGCAGGTTGCTGAGGTATGAAAGGAGTATGGATATTTTGCTGACAGTGTGTTTTCTCGGGATCATATTTTCCAGAAGTTCATCTTTCAATTTTCTTGTATTTCTTCCACAGATTTGAGTCACTACTATGCTCCAACAGAAACTGCATCATGTAAACTATTGTTATTTGGTAGTATAGGTGCAGGGCAGGATTGTGTGCTCTAGCAATAGATATGTTGACCAAAATTTGCAAGTCAATGTTTGCAGGTCCTACATAGTTTGACAGAGGGAACTGAACCCTCCGCAGAACTGATCACCACAGTGAAGAAGCTCTATGAAACTAAACTCCAGGTTTTTCAACCACTACTTACAGTGCACTGTGGATATTTGATGCCTATAAAACAACTGGATGGATCTGCTCTCACTTCAGCCATCATGTTTTCCCAAGAAAGTAGTGTTTGCAGTTGGCAGATGTAAGGCTCCAGTTTGATCTAGCTTGGTTATAATCCCTGAGGCAAGGGACAATGCATTTGAATTTGTTTCAGCTAACTGGGGTCCTTTATCTGTTGATGGTGCCTGACAGGATGCTGGCTTTCTTATACCTGTGCTTTCCTCATTGTCAAAAGATGAGGTCACACTTCTGATCCCAGCTCCTCAATCAAGGCAATGTAGAGTTGTTTTATTTGTTGGACATGCATCTTTCAATTTGTCTATCTTTGGACTTCACAATGCAAGGGTGTGGTTTGTGCAGGTGTTGCCAGTTTTTCCACGGTTGGTGGATCTTCCTCCTGATAAATTCCAGGCAGCCCTTGCCCGTATTTTACAGGTATTTAGAACCTTTTCATCAAGGTGTAACAGCACCCATGACATGCAATGCTCTCTCTGCATTGTGAGGAAATAGTAGAGGCTTGTTTGAGATGTTGCTTCCATTCATGTGATCTGAAAATCGATTGAAGCATTTAGATGAAAGGACATGAATTTTTTATTGAGCATATACAATTAATGGACCATTTAAGCCTGTACTGGTTCTTGCCATGTTCCATCTTCTTTTCCCAGTATTGACAGAATGGTACATCCAACATGTCATTGTTGAAATTTCTCTGCAATCTCATAGATGTGTCAAATGCCCATTTTGATATGTAATTTGTGAGCTATAACTTTTGCACAACCTTCTTATAGCAGTGAGTAAATGGAGACTATGTGAATTCCTTGGTGACTATGAGTTACTATAGTATTTGTCTTTTCTTGGCATAAGGTCCCCTGCAAGTCAACATGGCACAACCATATGTGTTTTATGTAGAGACCCAAACAGAGATGATATCAAAAGTGTGATGTGGGATGGGTTCAATGTGTGAAGGGCTCAGCACATACTGGTCCTGCTTTAACACCAGCTGAAGTTTTAATTGCTCTTCATGGGATTGACCCTCACCGTGACTCTGTTTCACTCAAGAAGGTCAGTTCTATACTCATTTTCTCCTTGATTGCTTATGTTGGTTTCCATACTGTTTTTGGAAACCTATATGATATTCTAGAACAGATGTGAAGATTATGGAGACTTGGTTGGGGATGGGTGAGCAGGTGATGGATGCATGCTCAGCTTGCCTTCAGCAGCGAACTGTGTTCACACAGCAGGTTTTGGCAAAGGTTTTGAATCAACTGGTATGGTCACGCACATGTGTCTGATGTCTGGGTAGTCAAAAGAGTCTCAATGGAGCTCTGGTCTGCATCAAGTTTTGTGTTAATGGGTATCTTGACTTTTTGCACTCTGCTATTCCTGTGCTACATGGAAACTCTGACACATTCTGACTCATTGTGTGCTTGTCTAGGCCAGTGCCTGAACTGTCTTGATTGATCCTCAATTTGACTGCTCGTATGTTAAGTCTGTGAAGTGGTGGCATTGAATGTGCATTTGAGAGTTCACTTTTGAAATTGACAACATTCAGTCATGCTTATTTGGCAAAGTTGGCAGTGTTCTTCTGGTCTTTGATAGAGAAAGACAGGAAGAAGGTCCACTGTATTCTTGCTCTGAAAGTTCTCCATGTTGGTTCTCTCATTTCTTCCTCTGTTCTTTTCTGGATTTTTCCCACTCAGTTTTACTTTTTCATCCTTTGTTGGGGTTGGTTTCCTCTTTTTGATGTCTCTTGAGTGCTAGCCAACATCGTGTCTGAGTCTTCCCATTGCTTCTGGAAAGGCAACAGAAACTCAGGATGCAGATTGTGTATAATCGTTTGCCCAAGTTTTTGGGAAGATTATTATATGCTTATCTACACCCACTGTTGGGAGCTGATGAACTCAGTGGGTAGTCATGGCAGCTTGTCACTGCTGTTCATGATGAAGGTGATGGTCTGTCACTTTGTGAGCGACTCTCATGAGGTTATGACTGCACTCATTGTCGTGTTACCTAATTGTTGTTGTGGAGATTTCTCTGCAACTTCATCAAGCTTTTTGATGCTCACTGATCTGTTTTTGTTATGTTGTTGAACCTGAAATATTTAACCTTTTTATTGGTCATCTCTCAGTTCCATTTAGGTTGGCTTAAATCATAAGAATGGAATCACTACTTATGAAGATACATTTGGAGTGACGATCTGGGTTTTTTGTGATCTGATGTGGCACACAGGTAGAACAGACCCCTCTTCCTCTTCTCTTTATGCGAACGGTTATCCAAGCTGTTGGCGCATTTCCTACATTGGTCTTTTTCTCTCCCTTTTCCTGATGGCAGAAAAATGTGGCCAGAATATCTACAGCAGCTGTGTTCATTGCTCTATACAGGGTTTGTTTGCTGTAGTTACAAGCATCACAATTTGAACTGGGTCCTTATGAGAGAATTTTCAAGGAAGTTCCTGTTCCAAAGAGTGGCCAGACCAGATGTGGGTTTTTGGGCACAGCAAGAAATATATTATGTATGGTCCATTTCAGTATATAGGGAATGGTGAATCTTAGAGGATTTCTCTTCTTTTGATGCAGGTGAGCTTTGTAATGGAGATTCTCTCCCGTCTTGTGAACAAACAGGTATGGGATGAGGTTGCACTGTATCCTCTCTATTTCGTTTGGTAGCTTCAATAAGTGGTTGGACACTGCTTGTTTTTCTTGGAGCTGTCCTTATCAGAAAGTTCTTACCTGTGAAGGGTGGGCATGCTGAGTCTATGGCAGGACCTGGGTAGGAGTAGAGTTCAGAAGTGTTTTGCTTGGACCTGGTGCAGGTTTTGTTGTTTGAAGTTAGCTGACTACAATGGTTTCTGATGTATGGAAAGCCATTTCTGTTTCTGTACCTGCTTGTGCATGTGCAGATTTGGAAACTACCAAAGCTGTGGATGGGTTTTCTGAAGTGTGCACACCAAACAGTTCCCCACTCTTTCCATGTCTTATTGCAGGTGCATTGACATTTGAGCATCCTGGTTCTAAGATATTGGCATGTTTTCAATGTGTTATCGAGGTGACCCTGCAATTGTTACAATGTTATGCACTGAGTTTTTTTGATACAGGGAGGGTTACTGATGTAAGCTTAGGTGGGCAGTTGGTGGCAAGGGTGAAACATTTAGTTTTCAGATTTACTTGTGCAGATTTCAGTGAGGCAGAATCAGTTAAACATTAATACACTCACTAAAAGGTGGATAGATGAATAGTAACTGTATTGTTCTCCTGCACAGATTGTCATATGAACCAACTAAGAGGGTGAGAATGTGCATGACATTCTGATGCTAATAATGACTTGGAATTTATAGCTCTTACAGCTGGTTCTCATAACCAGGAGATTGGATAAAGGAGAAGGAAGAGGGAAAAGTTATTAATGGGTATATGCCAGCTGACAGGTCAGAAGACAACTTGAGAAATGGAAGAGGGCTAATGGTTGTTGTTAGGTAAGGATTCTTGAACACTGACAAACATTTTGAGTGTTGCAGCTACCAACTGCGCAGCTGGAAGATGCACTAAAGGAATACCCCACATTGCAAGGACTTCTTGCCACTCATGCTAACCAACCTACAGTCCGGCCCACTGTAACCAGGTTACTCATCTTTCCCTATACCCTGAAGCTATGTTTGTGTAGCAGGTAGCATTGCAGAGGTCTGCAGAAAACATCATATTCCACTTTATGCACAAGCAATGAACAAAGTGATGTGCCGGTTTGAGAGGTCATGTGTTTGAACAGACTCTGATGTGTTGTTTCTCAGTACTGACCCACCACATGCTGGCATCTAGTGTCTTTCTCAGATGCTTACTTGTTGCAGTTTTGGATTGAGAATGAAGACTCACTTGTGTTTTTATCAGGTCATCACTTGTGCTTCTAGGACTTGCACAGGAAGTGCCCCAAGCTTCAGATGCAGGGTCTGGTGTTGGCCAGCCAATTGCTGAGCCAACCTCTGGAACGAAGGGAACCACAACTGATTTGCAAACAGGCGAACAGGCATCCAAAGGCAGCCAGTAGCAAATCCCGAAATGCTTCTGACTTTTGTTAGAAGCAAGCAATTTTTTTAGCTAGGAATCATCGGACCACTGCCTTTGATGTGATATTGTTATATCTATTTCAAATCATAACCAACACATGATGGAGTGTTTTCTGACCTCACCAAGTTTCTTTCCACTTTCTGAGCTAGGGGGCTGCACTGTTTCATCTAAGCAGCGATAGTTCATTTTTGTTGACCAGACTTTGGCACAAGGGGTATGGCAAGGATGAGTGTGGTTTCTAACTTGGTGAAGTTTGTCTAGATTCCAATGATCTAAGTTTGATGCTTTTTGTGCATTAAATCTCAATGGAAATCCAGTTCTGGAGCACGCATGAAGGGTAGCCTGTATATCTGAGATTTGACTATTTGAGATTTGACTACTCCTTTATCGTCTACTGTATCACTCTGTTAATTTGAAGGAGAAGGTTTTGGGGTATGCCTAGATGATGCTCCATGGATGGGCCTTGATTGAGTGCATTGTAAGTCTGAGTCATAGACGTTTCTATGTTTGAAGAGTTGCCCCATTATAGCTGGATTTGGCTAAAGATCTTTGTAGGCATGATTGCCACTTTTTCTACATCTTCCTCCTATCCATGATCACTTTGGCTGCAAACAAAAAATCATTAAAAAATACTATTAACTGTGAACTGGGGCCAACTTATTTTTGTTTGTTTCGATGACTCATAAAAAGGATTTTTTTCGCCAAGAGAAAATTGCTCAAATTTGCCAGATTTGGACAAAAGGAATTCTGAAATTGCAAGATTTAGGCAAAACATGTTTGAGCATGTAACCAAAATATAGCAACATTTCCTTAAATTTTTTTACTTTGTGTAAATTTGGCTGAGGCCATCTCTTCTGGATGATGATCTCCATACCAGCTACCTCACAAAATTCACAAAAGAAACTTGGCCTCAGCTGCGCTGCTTTGGTTTCTCCAAACTGGTGTGCCATGTCGGTTTAGCCTCAGTTCACCACTTTTTGGTATTGGGACCCTCATCTAAAGGCCATGGTTCCAATCTATGGCTCTCAACGACTAAGATTGCGCTATTTCATTGGACCTTGTACCTTGGACCTGCATCTAAAATGGCCCTTATTATTCATAATGCCCACTTTAGATGGGCTCCAAGGTCCAATTTCCTAGGAACCAATTTGGACTCATTTGACACAAATTGAATCCTTGAGTTGGACCATGGCTTGCACGCACCCTGGCTTGCATCTTGGTTCTCCAAATCATGAGCTCTCAAAGCTTTTGAGCCCTAAGCTCTCAACTTTAGGTGCGTTTGTTTGATGAGAAGTTGTTCTATTTCTACCTCACAAGTCTCCTTCTCGCAATATTCTTCCCCGTCTAAAATTCACTGTCCTTTGTTTCCTTTTCCTTGGTTCTCTCTTGCTTACTTGCCTGATTGATCAAATCTCTCAACATTTCATAACCCAGCAAGCCATCTCTCAGAACTGTGATTCCAGATATGCGCTTATGTTTTTGCAAATGTTCGAAGCCCGGTAGCATCTCCTCCTCGCGGGAGCTGATCAAAGACACGCTTACTACTACAACAACGATGCAGAGTGCACGTTACGAATGAGCAAGCTCAGAGTTGGCGAATGGAGAGAATGTGTCCACCACAGTAGTAACGACAGATCAGCATCAGAAGTACTATATTGATCAGCAATTGTGGAGCTTTTCAGTGAGCTTCAGCTGGAGGATCCGGTGCTAATAGAACAGAAGCACTACGGATCCGTGCTTGAGGAGCTTTCAAGCGGAGCTTCAGCTGGAGGATCCAATGCAGCTAACAGAACACGCCTACTACGGTTCCCCCCCTGAGGAGCTTTCGAGTGAGGTTCAGCCGGAGGATCCAATGCAGCGAACAGAACAGACGTACTACGGGTCCTCCCCTGAGCACCTTTGGAGTGAGCTTCAGACAGAGGAGGATGCCGAGACTGTAGACGACGAACGCTTTGATTCCGTGCGAAATATAGATCCGTCGGAACTTGAATTAGTAGAGGAAATTGCACAAGGGGGGCAAGCACATGTTTACTTAGCTAAATGGAAGAGAGGTGGTGGTGAAAAGGTACAAAGGCCGTGGGTACAATTGCGTAGCGATTGGCGAAGGCCCGTGTAGACCCAGCTTACTCTTTGGGAATTTGCGACCTCAAGGCCTCCAACATCTTTGTGTCGCCCCATGACTCAAAACAGGGCTTCATCACTAGTAGAAACGTCAAATTGAAGCGAGATTTGGCCTGCGATCATATTTGGGTGTCAGTCGGGGACTACGAGAGCTCCAAGGGTGTGGTAGTGGGCACAGCATTTTGGAGGGCACTGGAAGCGTCGAAGGCGCTTCGAGACAATATCATATCCACATATTCAGCAGCTGTGGATGTGTATGGTTTCGGGATGGTGTGTTATGAGTTACTCACTGGTCTCATTCCCTTTCAAGGCCATAGCTTGTCAGATTACGAGCTGGTTTTGTCTGGAGGAAGACCAGAGCTTCCTGATTACTTGAGCCCTGAGATCACCCAATTACTGCACAACTGTTGGCACATGGATCCTTGCCAACGGCCTGGCTGGGCTGAGATCATTGAAGTCATACGTGCAGAATGGCGGAGATCTCTGACATCCTCGATGCAGAATTGCTTATCCTGAATAATAATGCTGCTGGGTATTACATCTGGCAAACTGGCAAGCAAAGAGAGAGATTATGCTGATGTTCAGACTTTTTTTCTTCGAGGAGGGGATTGTGGAGGCATGCTTGGACACTGAGGTGCAGACTACGGGCTTGGAGATTTCGGACATGATGGAGAGAGAATCACATGTCTTCAATCAACTTTCACCTGGAAGAACAAGATCAAGAAGGTAGGTCATGCAGGTATAGTACAATCCTGGTGGCAGGCAGCTACACTGTTATTTTCTATGTTGTCACTTTGTATGTAACATACCTGGACAACAAAAGTCTTGATTCCATGCGAAATATAGATCCATTGGAACTTGAATTAGTAGAGGAGATTGCACAAGGGGGGCAAGCACATATTTATTTAACTAAATTCAAGAGTTGGGGAGATCTAGAGGTTGTGGTCAAAAGATAGAAAGGTCGTGTGCAATTAATGTGGTACAATTGCGCAGGTGATTAGCGAAGGTGGTTCAACATGGGGTGTTTGCGGGGGTTTGCCACTTGTTTGGATACTCAGAGGATAATACCATCAGCGAGGTGTCAGTAGTCATGGAATGCATGTGAGGAGATTTGTGAAACCTCATCTTCGTGAGTGCAGTACCTCAAATCTCAGATGTGCAAAAACATGGAGGAGAGCACAGATGGGGCTGATGATAATGATGCCTTTTCCACAGGGCATGACATTGGTGATGATGCAAAATATTGCTAGCGGGATGGAATGGTTGCAGAGTTGTGGATTGATACACAAAGACCTCAAGGCCTCCAACATCTTTGTGGCACCCCATGCCTCAAAACAGGGCTCCATCATTAGTAGAAATGTCAAATTGAAGCAAGATTTGGCCTATGATCATATTTGGGTGTCAGTCGGGGACTATGAGAGGTCCAACAGCGTAGTGGGCACAGTGTTTTGGAGGGCACCTGAAGTGTTGAAGGCACTACAAGACAACATCACACCCACATAGTCAGCAGCTGTGGATGTTTATGGTTTCAGGATGGCATGTTATGAGTTACCCACTCGTCTCATTCCCTTTGAAGGCCATCGCTTGTCAGACTACGAGCTGGTTTTGTTGGGAGGAAGACCAGAGCTTCCTGATTACTTGAGCCCTGAGATCACTCAATTATTGCACAACTGTTGGCACATGGATCCTTGCCAACGGCCTGGCTGGAGTGAGGTCGCTGAAATCCTATATGCAGAATTGACCAATTATTATGCTGATTAATGAGGGGAATTAATGAGGGTACTGGTGAGCAAAGCAAGGGATTATGCTGATGTGCAGATTTTTCTTCTTGAAGGATGGGATTGTGGAGGCATGTTTGGTCACTAAGGTGGTGACAAAGGGCTAGCAGACTTCTGACATGATGGAGAGAGAATCACATGTCAACTTTCACCTGGAAGAACATGATCAAGAAGGTAGGTCATGCAAGTATATTGCACTCCTGGTGGCAGGCAGCTGCACTGTTATTTTCTATGTTGTCACATTGTATGTAACGTACCTATAGCATGAGGTTTGTCTTGAGCCTTGTTTGCAGTGGGCTTCTTTTGTGGAACTACTTGTACAGTAAGATCTTGTTTAAGGTGGTTCTCATTGACTCCCCATATTTGCAAGCATGATGGAGGATGATTAGGAATTCACACTTCTCTCACATATGTTTCTTGGTGGCTTCACCTTTCTGTGATTATGTTGTAGAAGGAACTAACCCTCAGTTCACTCAGGATCCAGGTTACAGTCGGGGATAGAAATAGAAACAGTCAAAGTGTGGGGTTGACAGAAGTCTTGAGAGACAAGCACTAAGGATTGAGGGAGGTAGCTTTCATGAAGAGCCATCAACAAGAGCCTGGGTTGATTTTTCTTCTGGCAGGTTTTTCCCGTCATAATTGTACAGGCAAAGAGCCTTTGGTTTGTTTGTCATCATCTGGGCTATTAAATTCATGTGGTGAATGAGCCATGTGTTAGTAACTGGCAAAGGTGTCAGGTCCCAACGGTTCTGGGACCTGATGTTGTTTGGAACACCATTGAAACTGCTGTGTTGAGACAGGCTTTGGCTGTGTGTATGCACCTGTATGTGTTGTACCTTTATTATCTGTGTTCATTTCTGTATGTAAGTGGTGCAGATAGTTGGGTGCTCTCAGATTTTCTTAATCTCCAGAACTGCAACGAATCTGTCAAATTTCTCTTTGGTTTTGCAGTGGCAAGGCCACTTGATAAAAGCATTGCATTCTATGAATGCTGGGGATTTGGCAGATCAAGCACTCAGCCAGATAGATAGGGCACAGTGAGCTGAACAAGATTGTGCTTCCAAGGACCCCTAGCTTGTCAAGGTTAGTGATAAGTATTATTGCAAAACTTTAATGAACAATCCCAGCATTTTGAGGACCAACACTCCTCCAAGGTGGATAGCAATTCCATTGGGTAGTATGCCCAGATGTGACTGAACTGTAATGTTCTCTGAAGGGTGATCAGAGCTTTGTGGAGGACTGTGCCAGTTGTGCCGGGCTGAAATTACTTGCTTGGTCAATGTAGGATGAGAGGTTGCCACAGCTATCAACACCACCATTACCTGCATCAGCCCTTGTGGAAGAAAGACTTCTCTGGAAGAAGATCACTTGCTGAAGAAAATGGTGAAGACATAGGAAAGCCTTGGTAAAGGTATGTATCCAACTCCAATAACAGATAATGAACAGCTGGAAATGGCTTCTGCCTCTTCAAATGTTGCAGGACCCAGCTTCGGAAATGTTGGTGTAGTCTCAGACAACAGCCCAGCACCCCTACTGGCATGTTTTGGTGCCTTGATAGCTCAAGAAGAGAGAGGGGCAGCTTCAGTCAAAATCTTGATCTCCAGCTTGACACCTGATATGCTTGCAGAGCTTGTGATTGTAAACATGCAGCAAATCATTTGCCCAGTACCACCCATCCTCTTCCACCAGGGGTTGGCCCTGGTGTGAGTGGGGCTTTGGCGTGTCTTCTGTCTTCCTGCTCTCCACAGAGTGTTCTGCTGCCTCCAAAATCTGTTGCAGCTGCAGAGACAATTGTTCCCTCCTTTCCACTGCTGCCTCAACCTGTGGAAGTTTCTCAAGATCCATGAAGGGTAAGGCTATTCTTTTTTACTTTTACAAAAATTGTGCAATTTCTGAAGCCACAAAGTGTTGATCTTGGAACTGAGTTTGAAGAGGGGGGGAGAGGGAAGAGGAAGGGATTTTTCTCATTTTGGGACCTTGTCCTTTGGCAAGGCCATAACTCTCATGTCAATTAAAATGAATGCATGCATTTATATCCTAACCATGCGGAAGTTTACTTCAAGAGGAATGCCAGCAACAATTTTTGTATGGTTGTAGGAAGTGTTAATACTTACTTGCTCTGATTGACAGGTGGAGTTCAACACCCATTGATCAATGAAATAAATGCAAATGCATTAAGAAAGACCAACTGCCAATTGATGGATGGGGGAGTCTTAACAGAATTCAAAGGCAATAGAAGAAACTCCATATAAAAAATTGGAGATGCTCACTCAAGAATCACTAAGAATACATACTGCTATACGTTTGCTTAGCATCTCACAAAGCCACACCCCTTAACCACTGGGGTAGACCCCCCTCATTGTTGATTACCTAGTAAAATTTGGAGGTCAGAAATGCCCACTAAAAGCACAACCCTAGGGGCCATCTTGTTGGGTAGGGCTTTCACATTTCTTTGAAGTAAACCCTAAATTAGCTTGTGATTTCTTCAAGGTTTAACCTTCAGGAATCCACTTAACTAAAATGACTACTACATAATGACTAAATTATCTGTGATGCTTAATGACCTCTAGTGGTATCAAGAGGTCAATTGAGACCAAAACCATGACTTGCAAAATCACCATGTTGTTATTTGAATTTATAAAGAACCACTGGTTCCAGGTTTCTCAATGATTTTAAATTCAGAGAACCACCCATTCTGGTTTTTTGGGGGAAAAACATCAGAATTGCAGCTATATATGTCCTAAACCCTTAGGTAACATATATAGCTGTATATATAGCTATATAATTGCAGCTATATATGTCCTAAACCCATAATTCAATGAGCTTTTTTATGACAATGAAAGACATGCTTGTAGCATTCTTTTGAACAGAAACTCAGGAAAGTTCAGTACTTGGTACTTACCAATCAGAGACTATAGCAGGAATATAGCCAAATGCCACAGCAAGAACTCTCTGATGAGCCTGAAGAAAAAAAGCTCAAACTTGTTCATAACAAGAAATCTGTTTGGAAACAAGGGAATTGTGATGCAAAAACCTATCAACAGATGTGCCAAAGATCCTAGATTCATTTCATGCTTGACAACCATGTGCAAGAACCATTGAGACTGACTGTCAATTATTATCAGATTTCTTCTCAGCTGATGAGACTGACTAACAAACAATAATCAATCCTCCAACATCAGAGCAAGCCCCAATTTTGCATTCCAGAAAGAAGACACAGCCAAGCTTGGTAGGTCCATTTCAATGCATGTTTCACACCACCCATATAGATTGTCGTTCACCAGAAAAAAAATCATAAAACACCTTAAGAATGGTGACCGCATTCACCTTTGATGCTTTGAACAACCATCTGCATCTCTACCTGTTTATGGGATAGGTCTGGGCAGTGAGGAATCACAGTAATGGAGAAAAACCATTCTTCCATCAATTGGTTGCAGCAAATCTCTCCCTTTGATTGATTACTGTAGGCTAGGCTTAGTCATGATCTTCCCATATGCACCTCAAGCTCTACAAGAGTCTCAAGCTCTATGAGAGTCTTTGGCATCCCTTCTAGGCTGCTTGCTCTTCAGCAACACATGTTGATCCCAACAACACCCCTCTGGCTCTTATTGTGCAAATCGTCGAGTCCACTCTGCCGCTGTCTTGTCATGTGAAGTCCGATCACTTAGATACTGCTGTGCAATGCTGCCCACCAGCGGATCATCTGCAATTTCTCCCCAACCTCCTAGTCTCAGCAAATACCAAACAACAATGCATTACCCTGGTTGTTCTGATGTCTATGCAAATGTGCCCTGCCTATCCAAGAGCACAGAAAGGGAACTCTTGTCCACAACCAACATGCCTGTTCCTCACTCTCCTTTGTCCTAGAAGGGGTAGGTAAAAGAGGAGGACAAAACTGGAGGATCCCTGCATGCATGTGCTCAAGACAGTTTTTGACTTGTCTCCACAGCAAGACCTCTGTAGTAGCAATACTTTCAAATGAGAACAAAGGTACCCTTTCTTTGCACATATGGGACCAACTAACAGCAACTGTATCTGAACTCATGCAGTAGACGATGGGCTCATTACTAGTAGTGTTTTGCTCACATGTGAGGAATCACAGATTGTAAAGTGGTTAAACATTCCAATTGCAAAAGTTTCAGCGACAGCAGTGGTAGCAAGTGAAAAAAGATATGACTGAACAACCTAGACACGTAATTGCTGACAGTAAGATGCAATGGACTTACGTGGGTTTGCATCTGTCAGCAACGAACAAATGGATAATAGGACTTTAGAGATGGTCAGAGCAGGGCTCCAATTGTCCTTGAGGATGTCGAGACAAATTTGACCATTGCTGTTTATGTTGCAGTGATAGATGCGTGTCCTGAACATCACCTGTCCCAACACCATCACCAGTCATTCCCCTCTTCTTCAAACTACTCCCTCCTCCATGGGTGAATGTATTCTTCACAAATTCTTTGTGCATTCTTCATGCAATTATCTACGGCAGGTTTTAGGATTGGATTGTCCCGTCACAGGAATGACACAAGCAACATATTCCAGCAACTGCAAATCTACATGTAAAATTCTGCAGAAATCTACAAAACACAAATTCCTGGGTTTCATTTTGGAATCTGGATATGTGCTCAATGTGCAGAAGGTGCAAGAGATATGTACCATATGTATGCAAATGTTTTGCAGCAAAAAAACCATAGAAGAAGAAGAAGACAAGCAAAAAACTTCTTCAGGCTGAAAGCTTCCAGAGAGTAACCTTGGGTGGCTTGAAGGGATAGTCACTTGGGAAGTTAATATCCAGGAAGAAAACTCCTCCTTGATATGGTGAGTCTGCAAGTGAAGAAGCAAAAGAATTTCATTCCTGAAGAAAGCACAGATTCTCCTTTTTCCAGAAACTCATAACAACACAAGACAACCACAAGAAGAAGAAGAAGAAGAAGAAGAAGGAGAATAATCTTTAGGGGTGTACAAGAAGTTCTTGAAACTATCATGAAGATGGAAAACCGGAGAAGAAAGAGGAAGAAGAAAAGAAAGAGAAAGAGAAGGGGCAGTGCGCTTACTTCCGGGACCCATGATGGTGGACACCCACTCGTAGAGATTGTCACCCTTGGGTCCTGCTGAGCAGTTGGAGGGTGGATCCAGACTGATCTCCGCGAGCTCCTTCTGTATCCTCTTGGCGGATGCCGTGAGTGAGGTCGTGGATGACCATGGCCTGCCCCCCACTCCAGTCACGGCTCCTGCGTTTGCACTCATCTCCCTCGGTCCGTGTCTCTCTGTGTGTCTGTGTGTCTCTCTCTATGTCTGTGTCTGTATCCAAGATGTCCCTCTGTGTCGCTGTGAGTCAAGCTCTTTCTGTTTTGTGGGTCACCCACAAACGTCAAGAACAGGACAAGCAAACCCCGGGAATTCCGATTCCCGGAACGCTGCAGTAACGAGCAACAAGCGACAAGAATGCCCACCACAAGAGCAGGAACTTTCTTCTTCTTCCTTGAGTTCAAAACTTTACCATACGGCTTGGTTGGCGATGATGATGCACGGAGCAAATGATGATGATGATGACGATGATGATGCAACGTACGATCCGAGCAAATGTCCCGCAA